>UMGV01030170.1_pt1 | contig 34550 bp, 15 predicted proteins | sample 1965361 | NCBI WGS metagenome assembly UMGV01 (sample SAMEA4836081, study PRJEB28245) | human gut metagenome | biome: gut microbiome; material: fecal sample | place: Denmark | collected 2008
AAACATTTTAAACAGGCCTTACTTTTTAAAGTGGGCTCAATTAGCAATATCCCCCTTGCCGCTTAATATTGACGCTTCATCATTCGCTGCGCGTACTTCAGCAGTTCTTCCTTACGCTCAGCAGGCACACTGACAGCATCGAGATATTTAAGACTCTGCTCATAACACTCATTCATCTTGCCTTGTGCCATCCTGTCGATGCCTATCTCGTTGTATAGACGAGTTACAGCAGCTATCTTCTCCTCACGATCGAAAGTCTTAGCCTCCACCCATTTTTCCAACTCCTTGCGCTGGTCGGCGTTGGCATGGCTGAAAGCATTGATGAGCATATAAGTTTTCTTGTTCGACGTGATGTCGCCACCAATGTTTTTACCAAACACTTTCGAGTCGCCATAAACATCCAGATAGTCGTCTTGCAACTGGAAAGCCAATCCTATCAGTTCACCAAACTTATAGAGATTGTCGGCATCCTCGGCAGAAGCATCAGCCAAGAGTGCACCTATCTTGAGCGCACAGGCCAGGAGCACGCTTGTCTTTAAGCGAATCATCTCGATGTATTCCTCCTCACGCACGTCGTCGCGCGTCTCAAACTCCATGTCGTACTGTTGTCCCTCGCCTATCTCAAGCGCTGTAGTGGTAAAGAGTCGGAGCACCTGTGCCAGATGTCTTTCATCGCATTGCGCCATACGCTCGTACGCCAACACGAGCATACTGTCGCCCGAGAGGATGGCAGTATTAGCATCCCACTTCTTGTGTACCGTCTCATGACCGCGTCGCAGGTCGGCATTATCCATCAAGTCGTCGTGCAAGAGCGTATAGTTGTGATAAGTCTCCAGGGCGATGGCATTCATCAAAATCTTCTCAGTGTCTTCCTTGAAAAGATTGTAACCCAAAAGCATCAATACAGGGCGAATACGCTTACCACCCATTGATAACACATAACGGATAGGTTCATAAAGCGACTTTGGGGTACGCTCATAAGGCAAGGTTTCTAAGAAGGCGTTCACTTGCACCAAGAGTTCATCGGCAGTTTTCATCATGAAAATATTTTTTATTGGTTTATTTTACAAAAATATGAGAACGAGGGAATCATCATCAACCCATTTCAGAGCTGAAAAACGACGGGCACAGCAACCATGGTGCGACACACCTTGTTATGGTCCATGCCAGGCTTCCATTTAGGCATCATCTTCATCACGCGCAGCGCCTCCCTGTCGAGCAATGGGTCGGCAGAAGTGCTCACCTTCACATCCGACACCGTTCCGTCCTTGTTGACGATGAACGAGACGACCACCATGCCCTGTATCTTACGCTGCTGTGCTTGGCGCGGATATTTCAAGTTCTTGGTGAGCCATTGCATATAAGCCGACCATCCACCAGGGAAGACAGGAATCTGCTGCACCACGGTAAAGTTGATGGGAGCCTCGGGCTGTGCCGTTGGGTTGGCAGTTTCGATAGGAGTCTCAGGGGAAGCCTCCTTCACCTGTGCGCCATCGACAGCCCCTTCACCATCGCCTATCACCAGTTTGCTGGTCGTAGTACTGATTTTCTGTACAGCAGGATCAGCCTCTTGGGCAGCCTTCACCTCTTGCGTGATGGCCTTGGTAGCGGGCTTCGAGGCAGCTTCGGCAGAAAGCATATCTTTCTGATCAGGCGGAAGCGAAAGTTCCAAATCCTTTGACAGGTCCTCTATATCTGTGCTCAAGTCGTAATCATCGGGACGGCTGGTATACTGCAACCCTACGAATATACAAGCAAGGGTAAGCAGCAGCCCAAGCAAGAAAAACGTTACCCGCTTGTTCTCCAACTGTGCACTATGAGATTTTTTTATTTCCAATTCTTTTCTTGAGTTAGCTACATCCGTGAATGTAGAAAGGTTGCAGCCCAAGGCACACACCTTCCTTTTTTTAATCGTATGCAAAAATATCCTTTTTTAAGGACATAGCCAAATTTTATCTTCTTTTTCTTTGGTTCGCCCTCTGTGTTTTGGGGTTCCTATTCAAGATTCCTAATTTTCCCACCATTGTGTTTTCTGTAGTTATGTGAATGAAGCGAAAGTTTAGCACAATAAAAAGCCACTATCTCAACAATAAAAAAGAAAAAAAAGAGTTTTATTTTTGTATTGTGTTCGATTTTGAATATCTTTGCAAAAGTTTACGCTGCACTCAGCAATTAGAAAACAAGCTTTTCATTGCGCTCGGCAAAATAAATAGTAGAAATGAGAAAACTTTTTCTTTTTATTCTTTTGGCGGTAACGACAACCATAGCAGTTGCACAAGAGAGCCAAACAGAATATAACTTTCTGCGCCTTCCTATCAGTGCACACGCAGCAGCTTTAGGAGGCGAAAACATCACCCTCATAGAGGATGATGCATCCCTCATTTTTCATAATCCAGCCTTACTTTCATCGGTGAGCGACAAGACGATAGGTTTAGGCTACATGAACTACATGTCGGGTGTAAACGCAGCATCAGCTTCATTCAATCGCATTGTCAAGGACAAAGCTTCGTGGGCTGTGTCAGCACAATATGTGGACTATGGCAAAATGAAACAAGTGGACGAGAACAATGTCCAGTTGGGAGAATTTTCTGCCAAAGACATTGCCGTGGCGGGCTACTTCTCCTACATGTTGGGCAAGAACTTTGTCGGCGGAATCACAGCCAAGTTGATAACCTCCTATATCGGTGACTACAACTCCATCGGTATGGGTGTCGACTTAGGCATCAACTACTATGACCCTGATACCGAATGGTCGATATCTGCCGTAGCAAAGAACTTGGGTGGACAGCTGAAAGCCTACGACGAAGAATACGAGAAGATGCCCATCGACCTACAGATGGGCGTGACTAAGCAGTTTGCCAATATGCCATTCCGGCTCTCGCTCACTCTTGTCAACCTGAACAACTGGGACGTCAACTTCAAAGAACATATTGTGGGAGGCGCAGAAATCATACTCTCAAACATCTGGATAGGTGCGGGCTATAACTTCAGAAGAGCCAGCGAAATGAAAATACAAGGTACCGACGATTCTGCAAGCAGTCACGGTGCTGGTCTGTCACTCGGAGCTGGTCTGAATCTGGAGCGCTTCCACCTCAACTTGGCTTATGGCAAATATCATGTCAGCAGCAGCAGTTTGCTCGTCAATTTGGCTTACAGCCTGTAAAGCCATCCCCCTCGGTCTGCTTTCAATCACGAAAGCACCACACTTCTCAGCATTTAACATCACAAAAATAAAAAATACAACATCGAATTATGAAGAAAATAACAATAGCCATTGATGGATTTTCGTCATGTGGCAAAAGTACTATGGCCAAAGACCTGGCTAAAGAGATAGGTTACATCTATGTAGACACAGGTGCCATGTATCGCTCAGTGACGCTCTATGCACTTCGCCATGAGCTGTTCGACGAAAACAACCAGGTAAAGACAGAAATGTTGGCTAAAGAAATGCCCAACATCCACATCGGTTTCAAACTCAACCAAGAGACAGGACGCCCCGACTGTTATCTGAACGACGAACTGGTGGAAAAAGAAATCCGCTCATTAGAGGTTTCCAACCATGTCAGCCTGATGGCAGCCGTCCCCTTTGTGCGCGAAGCCCTGGTAGCACAGCAACAGCAGATGGGCTTAGAGAAAGGCATCGTGATGGACGGCCGCGACATCGGAACTACGGTTTTCCCTGATGCTGAGTTGAAAATCTTTGTGACAGCCGATGCAAAGGTGCGCGCACAAAGAAGATATGACGAACTGATGCAGAAAGGGATGCCAGCCGACTATGCCGCTATCCTCAAGAATGTGGAAGAAAGAGACTATCTCGACACCCATCGCGAAGTGTCTCCGCTCAGAAAGGCAGAGGATGCCATCACATTAGACAACAGTTTGATGACGATTCCTGAGCAGAAGGAATGGCTCATGCGTCAATATCAACAAGCAGCCAACAGCTAATTGAGGATTTCATATTGTGAAAATATCTTAAAACAAGCCTATTCAGCGAGCAGAACTCCGTTTTCACCGCAAATAGCTTGTAAGAACAATACCTTTTCTGTATATTTGCAATCAAAGATTATTTATGTTAGAAATACAAGGTAGTAATGATATAGATTATAAATTTTGAGTTAATTACTGTTTTTTGAAGGTGGTGTGTCTTCGTGAGAAGACGTACCACCTGTTTTGTTTTTATTTCAATCCATTCTCAATATACTCTCTGCACTCCTCCATGAGCCATTTAGGTGTACTTGTAGCTCCACAGATTCCCACCGTTTTTACCCCCTTGAGCCATTCGAGGTTAATCTCCTTGGCACTTTCTATCTGAAAACTATTAGGGTTCACACGATGACACTCCTTGAAGAGCACCTTACCATTCGAACTCTTTCTTCCGCTTACAAAGAGCACCAAGTCGTGCTGAGCAGCAAAATGCGCAATATTGGGCATACGATTGGCCACCTGTCGGCAGATGGTGTCAAAACTCTTAAACGTAGCACCCTCTACGATGTGTTGCTGACAATATTCGATGATGCGATGAAACTCATCGAGACTCTTCGTCGTTTGGGAATAGAGATAAATATCGCGCGAGAAATCCAGTTTTTCCACATCTTGAAAACGTTCTATGACGATGGCCTTACTGGCAGTTTGCCCTACGAGGCCTAACACCTCCGCATGCCCATTCTTCCCGAAGATAACAATCTGCGCCTCAGGATTGCTGACATACTGGCGCTTGATGCGCTTCTGCAACTGTAACACCACAGGGCAGGTGGCATCGATGATTTCGATGTGGTTGCGTTCAGCCAGAGCATAGGTCTCAGGCGGTTCACCATGAGCACGCAACAACACCTTGACATGATGCAACTTCTCCATATCTTCGTGATTGATGGTGACAAGACCTGCGTGATGCAGTCGCTCCACCTCCATCCCGTTGTGTACAATATCGCCTAAGCAGTACAGTTGTCCACCCTTCTTCAGCTCTTCTTCAGCTTTCTTGATGGCAGTAGTTACTCCGAAGCAGAAACCACTGCCATGATCTATTTCTATTTGCACTTTCTTCTTTATTACTTAAGATTTCGTATGTACGAAAGTTGAGTTTATTACTTGAGATTCTTATTGAACTTTCACCTTGACGATAACCTTAGCATGGTCAGGGTCGTTGGTAATCATGAGCACACGAGGCTTTTTAGAGCGCGACTTCTTCAGTTCGTTTGCTATCGCAGTAATCTTGAGCTTAGCCGACTCCCCTGGCTGCAACTTCGTCTTGTTGAGCGACACCTGAAGCCCCATGGTAAACATCTGCATGCTTCTTATCTCGAGCATAGATTTACCCTCATTGGTTATCAAGATTTCGCCCTTCAGCTTCTTTTTGCTGCCAAAGGCACCCAGGTCGAGTGTTGAGTTCGACAGCACCATGCGAGGAGCCACAACCTTTTCAGCCCCCGACAGATTCTCGAAGTTAGGCAAGAGCACCGCCGACACGGGGATTTCCTTCTCTGCTGCCACCTTATCGCCAGGCTGCGAACCCAGATAGATGGAAGTCTGATTCAGTCCTAAATCGCGCAACTTGCGTGAGTCGAGTACGATGCTGATAACACCACTATGATGTGGTGCCAAGCGCGATGGCGACACGTGCGCCGTGAGATATGGAGGCAAGTGCATCATCACAGGTTGCAGCACCTCGTCGGTAGGATTCATGACATGAATGCGCTGTACAGGTCTATCGCCGCGATTAATATCATCAAACTCGATATCCTGCAAGTCGGTCTTCAATTTTCCCAACTGGTAATCGTAGTTGCCCACAAAGTCCACCACCTTGTCCACCACCTTTCCACGCATAGTAAGCACGAAAGGCTGTTCGTCGGCATTGCTGAAGAGTCCAATCTGCTTGATGAACGTGCCCATTTGCTTGGCATCGAATGTTGCCCTGACCATAAACGAATCGCCTGGTGCTATGTCCCGCTTAGGAAACTCCACCTCTGTGCATCCGCAACTCTTGCGCACCTGACTGATACGCAAAGCCTTGTTGCCGGCGTTCTTCAAAGGGAATTCTGCCGTTACGGGATTTCTGAACAACACCTGTCCACAGTCTATCGTTTCTTGCTGCGTGGTTATTTTCTGCGCCGATGCCGAAACCGCCAACAGCGATACCAGCATCCATATACTCATTCTTTTCATCTGTTCACTTTGTATTTATCAGTTCGTATATTCTGTTTCTTATTCTACTTTCGGAATTCTAAGAGTCGGGGAGTTAAGACATCACTCCTTCACATTCAGCCTATAAGCCTCTGCCCTTCCGCCAAACTCAGGACTGTAGGCACACTGCGCCGCACAGGTTCCTGCCTGATATTCGCCTTTGCGGTCGATGTAATACTCCATCTCCACCACGTGCCTTCCTTTTGATAAACGGCCAAAGTAGAGATTTGTTGTATAATCCTTGGGTGCCACATAGCAACCCATGCTCCACTGATAGCCGCTCAATTGAGTGACGGGCTCCAAGCAGGCAGCGCGCTTATCCACCACTTGCACGAAGTCGTAGTCGCGGTCAGCTGTAATAGCAAGCACTACTTTTACCTTGTCGCCCACCTTCACGTTCTTGGCGTTCTCCACCTTTCTCACCACCTTGATGCCTGCCTCCGAGGCGGCTATCTCGGCAGAGGACTGCACAAACTGGGCGTATACTGCGCCCCAACTGGTGCCTTCGTTCTTCTTGTCAATCGTCAGCGTGTGCGGTGCGCCCTGCTTCGAGGTCTTCACATAGCCCAGTCCTGCCGTAGCCTGAGGCAACTGCAGTGGTTTGCCGTCTATACGGATAGTGGCATCGTCTGCCGACTTCTGCAGCAGTATTTCCTTACCATTGAGGAAGGCATAAACCGCATCCACCGTGTTGACTGGAGTATCCCAAGCCTGGGTGCGCTTCGACTGCAACAACCACAGCTTCATCTCGTCGATAGCTTGCTGAACGGTCAGATTCTCTGCGGCAAATGCCTTTCCTGCCTTTGTACCCAGCATCTCCGTTGCCTCGATAGCGGCCACCTGTGTAGGAATTTTATAGTCGCGCCAGCTATAGTAAGCATTGCGTGTGTCGAAGTATCTTCCCATTCCCGGTCTGCTTACCGAATACTCGGCTATGCTCTGCAAATAGTCGGCAGCCTTAGCCTGCTGTCCATTGCTTGCCAGCACCACGGCAGCTCTTGCCTTGCCATAGATGGTGAACTCACCGGTACGCTCTGCCATATTCTGCAGCAGATAAGTCGCTGCCGGATCAAGTTTGCGTCCGTTGAGCGAGAGAATATATAAATAATGTATAGCCAGTTCGCTCGGGCGCACATTTCTCTTTTTCTCCGCCTCTTTCTTCATGTCCTTCACTTCTGCAGCAGCCTTTCGCTGCAGATAGCGCAGAGCAGCAGTCAGCATATCTTTGGTCTCCTGCTGTACACCCACCATACGATTCAGCCTAACCATCATCTCAGCCACCTCGGTAGTCATGTATCTGCTGCCTTCCATGCCTTTCCACCAGGCGAAGGAGCCGTCGGCAAGCTGAAGCTTACGCAATTTTGCCACCTCGTCGGTCAGTCGGTTCTTACACAGCGACTCATCCAGATATTCAATCAATAGTTTTTTCTGCTCGCTCTCCCTGTCGGCATCCATCATCCAAGGTGTTTCGTTGAGCACCAGTTCGCGCAGTTCCTGATTTTTCTCCAGAACACTCTGCAGTGAAGTGCCAGCCTCGTCAGCCTTGCCACCCTTGGCTGCTCTTGCGCTTTCGGCCGAGGCAGCTTCCTGCTTCCACAACTTCACTACCTGTGCGATGACAGGACTCTGCTTCATGATGTGGCGGGCGATGCTGTTGCTGTAGATAGCCGACATCAGCGAGACGGCATTGTCGTCTTTTGCCTTGCTGAGCGATGGCAGCGCCTGAATCATCAGCCAGCTTGGATGGTTGCTGTACTCGATAGTCACCTTGGCGCGTTCTGCCTGTGCAGCCTGTTTGCCTTCCTTGTCGGCGAAGAGCGAAGTGAGGTCGAAGTGCTTCTCTCCTTTCTCAGTCAGTGTGATGGGCAGGGTGCGTGTTACGAGCTCGCTGTTGCCTAATACGGGCAGATAGTGCTGTTCGCCATCGCTGTATCCGTTTCCGGCAGCCACCACCTTATTAATATATACACCCTCTTTCAGACCTTGAACATCGAAAGAAACGGTAGCAGACCCCTCAGCATTGATGCTGTAGTTCTGCGTTTTCTGCCAAACCACCTTCTGGGTTTCAGCATCCAAAATCTGCATACGGGCATTTCCGCTCACCTTCTTATCAGATGTATTGAAGAGTTTCACCACGATAGAACTCTTGTCTCCCTCACGCAGGAATCGAGGCATGTTAGGCTGCACCATCACGGTCTTCTGAGCCACTGCCTCATCCACCAGCAAACCGTTGCGCATCTCCTTGTCGTGCGCCAATCCCATGAACTTCCAGGTAGTCACGCTCTCCGGCAGGGTAAATCTGATGGCTACGTTGCCATTGTTGTCGCTCTCCAAGGCAGGATAGAAGAAGGCAGTCTCGTTCAGGTTTTCACGCACCTGCACATTGTCAAGGTACTGTCCTACGTCTGAGCCAGAACCACCTACAAACTGCGGCATATCCTCTACTACATCAAAAACCTTGTTGGCAGATGGAGCAGCCGCTCCTACACGAACCATCTTAGAACCACGAATTTTCATGACCCTCCCTTCTTCCTTAACCAGCTCGTCTTTCTTTATACGAACAGCCTCTACGGTTCCGCCAAGAGAACGTTCCAACTTGCTCAGCTCCACCGCTTGCATATAAGCATAATAGCTAAAGAATTTGCCATCAAACTTATCCACATCCAATTGCTTCTCATCATAATACTTGGTAGGATAAACGCCATTCAAGTAAAATGGGCGGAAAGTGAGGTTGTGCTTCCAGTAGCAGTTTGGCAAACTCTGATAGAAGTCCAGGGAGAGATTCCAGAAATGCGGGGCTATCTGGTCGAGCGACTTGTCATAGAGTACGCTCATCAGCTGTGCCTTGGCTGGCTTGCCGTCAGGGGTGGTAATCTTCAGCGTCCACTCCTCCTTCTGTCCAGGGGTCAGACGGTTGCGGAAGGTCTTCCAGGCGATGTTCAGTTTCTTCTCAGGCAAAGGACGGGCGATGCTCATCATTCGGGTATAGCACTTGCCTTGCTTCACGAAACTATAGTTCAGTACGATGCCCGACGCATATTCCTCCTTGTAGGTGAAAGGCAGAGTCACGATGCTGTCGCCCAACTCCCAGGCGCCCTTCTCCAGCAGTTTGTTGCCGGCGATGATGGAATATACGATGTGCGCTCCGTTCTCCGAAGAGCCCACCTGAATATAGACAGGCTTGCCATCACGAGGGAAGGTCTTCGCCGTCTGATAATACCATTCGGTAGTTGGCTCCACCGGATGGGTATCCTTCATGCTGAAGAGCGTGAACTTCTGCTGTAGGGTATCCTGTCCGCAGATTGCCTCCAGCTGATGAACGCCAGATTTCCAAACGAGGGAAGAAGAGGCAGAAGAAGCATATTCCTTGATAGAAACCGGTGCATTCGCCTCGGCATCCTTCCATTCGCCCTTATCAATTCGATATTTTAACCTACTAGAAATCGGCATACCACTGGCATTGCGGTAAGCGAAGGTCACCGTCTTCAGACTGTCTGCCTCGATACGCTTAGGAAGATTCACCGTGAGGATGGTTGGCTTGGTGCCCAGAGGCAGACTCATCACGCCCTCGTGGCTCTCGCCGCTGTTGTCGGTAACGATGGCTGAGACCTCGAAGTTGAAGAAACGGGCGATGCGCATGAAATCGCTCATATCAGCCTCGTCTTTTCCTGACAAGGAAGCCTCCAGCGGAATCTCTACGTCGAAGGTTCCGTCCTCACGAGTCACGCAACTGTCGGTCTTCACCAACTGTCCGGCAGATCCTGCGCCCCACCACCAAAGCTGATTTCTGCGGGTCACCTGATACTCCACCTTGGCACCCTGCACAGGCACACCAGCATAGGTCTTGGCTGAAGCTTTCACCACCACGGTGTCGCCCCAGTTATATTTCTCGTTCACCTTCGGGAAGGTAATCTCGAAGGTTGGACGCTTGTACTCCTCAACTCTGAAATATTCGCTTGCTGTACCATTCACGGAGATGGAATACGGTCCTGTCTTTCCCTCCTTCGGGAGTTCGAAATCTACCGAAGCCGTACCATATTCATCGGTCGTAACCTTCTGTTCTGCCACCTGCTTCCAGTTGGCATCACTCAGGACAAACTTCAGTTCCATACTCTTTCCTGGCACGCTGGCATCCAACCCCTTCTTGACAGTATAGAAAATGGCTGAGGCATGCACCTTCTGTCCTGGGCGATAGAGAGCACGGTCGGTATAAACCTGATATTTAGTCTCATTATCCTTCTTCTCATAATAGCGGGTACGGCTGAGATAGATGTATTTGGCAGGCGTAAACTTGTCGCTGTTGGTGGAAATCAAGACGTATCCATCCACATTCTTGAAGTAAGCCTCTCCGTTCTCATCGGTAGTCAAGCGGGCATGAACCGTTCGTTTGTCCTTCTTCATGTTGAAACCATACCACTGGTCATAGAGTTCTATCTTCGCCCCAGCGATAGGCTGTCCGTCAGTAGCATTCACCACTACATAGCGATGCTTATCATCAGGCAACTGCTGGATCATCACCGCCAAATTGCTCACATAGAAGAGTTTGCGCTGCGGAGCGATGCCGTCATTATCCGAAGTCACCTCCATCAGATAGGCACCCAGTGGCAGATTGCCACCGATTTCGATGGAATCCTTTACCTCTTCGTAATCCGGGCGACCATAGTAGTTGCGGCTGAAATCCTTCTGATGCAGCTTCGTAGTCTTCTTCAGGAGCATCTTATAGGTAGCCTCATCCTGCGCATTATAATCGTTATCTGCCGTAATATTGAGGCGGGAGATGCTGATTTTCAAGTTCTGAAGATTGCGCACATTCAGATGCACCCACTTCTTTTCTGTAGGGCGCAGCACCAAAGGCATATCCTCCACTGAGAACATCGGTTCGGTGAGTCGCTTCTGTGCATTTCTCAGCACGTTCATCCTCGACCATCCTCCCCATCGGCTTAGGGCATAGTTGATATAATTGAGCTTGTCAGCCGGTTGGATGTCAGTGGCTTCCTCCATGAAGCGATAGTGCTCCACCGCCAGTTCTCCCGCCTCAGGAATGTCTTGATACACATGGATGAGCGAGTCGATGGCATTGAGATACTTCGATTTTTTCACCTCTCTCACGTCGTCCTGACGGTATTTCTGTATCACCTCAAAGGCACAGAGACAGGCAGCACCACGCTTGCCCACCTTATTATAATAGGTGTACATCTTCAGATAAGCCTCCTTGCTGTCGGCCTCGAAACCTATAAGGTGGAGTAAATCGTTGTCAAACGAAGCACCGTCGAGCCCCCTCATGGTGAGAGGCGCATACTCTGTCGATGCGTGACGAGCCAGCAGCTCGGGTTGCGCCAGCGCCTTCATGAAATATTCCTGCGCCTTCGCCTTGTTCACGCGGTAATGGCTTGTCTGTTCACCCTCGTCGCCAGCGTCGATGTAGTAAACATTCTCCTTGTAGAGTTTTCCCAACACAGCATTCCATACAGCCTTGAGCACAGGATCTGCAGCCTGTTGCTCCTGCTTCTTCATACGCTGGATGGCAGGAGTCAGCGAGTCGGTGGAGATAGATTTCCACAGCATCGTCTGCCTCATCTCAGCCGCCAACAGCTGTCCGTAGTCTTTAGCCATCGTAGCCTTGGAGATGATTTTCCGCATCACCCCTATCTCGCTCTTCGGAAGATCTTTCTGGCTGAAAGTGTTGGCCTGCTTCCAAAGGTTGTCGTAAGTCTGTGCCATCGTTTGCATCACGACAAACAGTGTGACGACAAGTGCTAAAATGTTTTTTTTCATAAGCCAAGTGTATGAAATGTTAACAATCCGTTTGATTTCAAACCAAATATATTGCAAAAATACAAAAAATATCAGTTATCTAACCTTACAACTAAAAGTTTTTACTAACTTTGCATCAATTTCATGTAAATAATCTAAAAAACATAGTATTAAGTTTCTCTTTAAAATTCTGTTCTAAGCAACATATAAGTAAAAAAACAATAAAAATACAACAAAGACAATGGCAGAGAAAAAGTATGGTCATTTCGATGACGCCAATCGCGAATACGTGATTACCGATCCTAAGACCCCATGGCCCTGGATCAACTATTTGGGCAACGAAGATTTCTTCTCCCTCATATCCAACACAGCAGGTGGTTATTCCTTCTACAAGGATGCCAAGTTCCGTCGCATCACCCGTTATCGCTACAATGGTGTGCCGATGGATAACGGCGGTCGCTATTTCTATATCAAAGATGGCGATACCGTATGGAACCCAGGGTGGAAACCTTGCAAGACACCGCTCGACAGCTACGAGTGCCGCCACGGCATGAACTATACCCGCATCACGGGCAGCAAGAACGGCGTGGAGGCGAGTGTGCTCTTCTTCGTACCCCTCCACACCTGGGCAGAGGTGCAGAAGATGACCCTCAAGAACCAGTCGCAGGAGACGAAGACCCTCAAGGTGTTCTCCTTCGCAGAGTGGTGCCTGTGGAATGCAGCCACCGACATGGAGAACTTCCAGCGCAACTTCTCTACGGGCGAAGTAGAGGTAGAGGGCTCTACCATCTATCACAAGACCGAATATCGCGAGCGTCGCAACCACTACGCTTTCTATACCGTCAACACCGACATACAGGGCTACGACACCGATCGTGAGAGCTTCATCGGACTCTACAACGAGTTCGCCGAGCCTGAGGCAGTGATGGAAGGCAAGCCACGCAACAGCTTTGCCCACGGCTGGAGCCCCATCGCATCCCATTATATAGAGGTCACCTTGCAGTCAGGTGAGAGCCGCGACCTCATCTTCCTCTTAGGCTATGTGGAGAACGAGCAGGACAAGAAGTTCAGCGCCAAGAAGGTCATCAACAAGGAGAAGGCACATCAGCTTATCGCCCAGTTTGACACCACAGCGAAGGTAGATGCCGCCTTTGCAGAGCTCCAGCAGTACTGGGACAACCTACTCAACATCTTCACCGTGAAGAGTGGCAACGACAAACTCGACCGCATGGTCAACATCTGGAATCAGTATCAGTGCATGATCACCTTCTGCATGTCGCGTTCGGCAAGCTTCTTCGAGAGTGGCATCGGCAGAGGCATGGGCTTCCGCGACTCCAACCAGGACCTCGTAGGCTTCGTACATCAGATACCTACCCGTGCCCGCCAGCGCATCATCGATATCGCCAGCACCCAGTTCCCTGACGGCGGCTGCTATCACCAGTATCAGCCCCTTACCAAGCGTGGCAACAACGACATCGGTGGCGGTTTCAACGACGACCCATGCTGGCTCATCTTCGGTACCGTGGCTTATATCAAGGAGACGGGCGACTTCTCCATCCTCTCCGAGCAGGTGCCTTTCGACAACCAGCCAGGCAGCGAAGTAAGTCTCTTCGAACACTTGAAGATTTCGATGAACCATGTCATCAACAACCTCGGTCCTCACCGTCTGCCCCTCATCGGACGTGCCGACTGGAACGACTGTCTCAACCTCAACTGCTTCTCATGGGACCCTAACGAGAGCTTCCAGACCACAGAGAACAAGGGCGAAGGCAGCAAGGCAGAGAGCTTGATGATAGCAGGACTCTTCGTCGTTACAGGCAAGGACTATGTGGCACTCTGCAAGCAGCTCGCCAAGGAAGCCGCAAACAGCAGTGAAGGCACTATCGCTGGTCTCGCCGAGAATGACTACCTCGCAGAAGCCAACCGCATGCAGCAGGCAGTAGACCAGATGAGCGAAGCCGTGAAGCAGCACGGATGGGACGGAGAATGGTTCCTCCGCGCCTACGACTTCTTCGGCAACAAGATAGGAAGTGATGAGAACGAGGAGGGCAAGATCTTCATCGAGAGTCAGGGCTGGTGTACCATGGCGGGCATCGGACTGGAAGACGGCCTCTGCGACAAGGCACTGGATAGCGCCAAGGAGCGTCTGGAGTGCGAGCACGGAATGGTGCTGAACAATCCAGCCTATACCACCTATCATGTAGAGATGGGCGAGATTTCCTCTTATCCCGAGGGATATAAGGAGAATGCAGGCATCTTCTGCCACAACAATCCTTGGGTCATCATTGGCGAAACCGTTGCCGGACGTGGCAACGATGCCTGGAACCACTACACCAAGATACTCCCCAGCTATGTGGAGGAAAAATACCAGACTCTGCACAAGGTAGAGCCTTACGTGAACTGTCAGATGGTGGCAGGCAAGGACGCAGCTCGTCCTGGCGAAGGCAAGAACTCTTGGCTCACAGGTACGGCAGCATGGATGTGGTACACCGTCAGCGAGTTTATCCTCGGCATCAAGCCCGACTACGAGGGTCTCAACATCGACCCTTGTCTGCCCTGCACCGCTCGCCAATATGAGGTAAGCCGCAAGTTCCGTGGTGGTGAATACCACATCGTGGTGAAGAATCCTCAAGGCAAGGAGAAGGGCGTCAGTCGCATCATGGTCGACGGCAAGCTCATCGATGGCACCGTCATCCCCTGCTCTCCTGGCAAGCACGAGGTTGTCGTAGAGATGTAAATAACAGAAGCGCACACAGGTGCAAGATAAAGTACAAAGCGGAGCGGAATTGTAGAATTCTCGCTCCGCTTTCTTTTATATTACAAGGAGTTTTTTAGACGAGGAGTTAGAGAAATTAAGGAGTTTAGACAATACCCTTATTGCTTATGAGTAGAATTGCACTGGGGAGGGCGTGGCATCTTGCCCGCCTATAAAAATATCCCAACCTCTAAAAAAGAACTCAATATATAATATTACGGGCGGGCAAGATGCCGCGCCCTCCCCAGTGCAAGCCCGCTCAATAAACACTAAACACTCTCTTTACCTCGTCAGCGAGAACTTGATGCTCAAGCCAAAGTTTTGCTTCGTAATGGGATAACTACTACTGGTGAATAGCGGATTGTTGGTCTGTCGGTCGCAATAGAAACTCATGGTGAGAAGTCGGTTGAGCGTGTAGTCATATTAATGACTCTAAATAACTATATCAAATAATAAGGATAATATATCATAAATTCAAGTTTGCACAACTACATTAATACTACTTTTGCACTAATAAACAACAACAACTAAAACAAAACTTCTTTTTTTAAAAGAAACATTCTACATAATTATTTCACCTTAACCTAACAGAAACAAATGAAGTACAAACAGAAAAAAAGATGTAATAGCAATATGATGCATATTACGTCAACATTGGCTCTTGCCACAGGACTTCTATTCCCTTTGCCGATTGCCGTACAAGCAAACTGTATACGGAACAACAACCTTTGTGTTCAACAAGACAATGTTACTACAGGTCGAATCATCGATGAAAACGGAGAGCCGCTAATAGGAGTAACCGTACGCATATTGAAAGGTAATACGGGAACCATAACAGACATTGATGGTAATTACTCAATACGAGTACCAAAAGGCACACAGCTCAAAATCACCTATACAGGATACAAAGACCAAATTATACGCGCAGGAGGCACAGCACAGATGCAACCCGACAATCTGAATCTCAACGAAGTTGTTGTGGTAGGTTACGGAGTTCAGCGCAAGAGCGACGTAACTGGAGCCCTTATCCGCGTTGGAGAGAAAGAAATGAACGAACGCCCTGTTGGTAACGCTCTTGAAGCCATACAAGGTAAGGCTGCTGGTGTGGATATTACGAGCAACGAGCGACCTGGAGAAATCGGCAACATTACCGTGCGTGGAGTGCGCTCTATCAATGCACAAAATTCACCATTGTATGTTGTAGATGGAATTCCACTGATGTCAGAAAGCGGAATTGAAACCATCAATCCTCGCGACATCCAAAGCATCGATATCTTGAAAGATGCTTCAGCTACAGCCATCTATGGTAGCCGTGGTGCCAATGGTGTTGTGCTCGTTACAACCAAACAGGGAGAATCGGGCAAGGCCAAAGTGAGCTACAACGGCACCATGACCTTCGAGACACTCGAAGACTATTCACGACAGATGAACTCAGCAGAATATATAGAATGGCGCAGATGGTCGTACTATTATCTGAATCCCGACAGATATCCACGTGCCGACCAACCTACAATTGAGAACGACCGTGAGATATTCAAGGCTGAAGCCGACCCTACGGCATGGAACAATATCATGAAAGGATGGGAAGGCGGAACATGGGACGGCTCAAAAGTACCCACCTTTGACTGGCAAGACATGGTAACACAAACCGGTATTACTCACGAACACACGCTCAGTGTGAGCGGAGGAAACGATAAGATCAAGAGTTATCTTTCTTTCGGCATTCTCGACAACAAGGGAACCATTCGCGGACAGAGCTATCGTCGCTACTCTTCCAAGATAAGCGTTGACGCCAAACCTGCCAAATGGTTTAATCTGGGAGCCAACATCAATGGTTCTTATGGTCTGCAGCAATATGGTTCTACTGCCAGTTCACAAGGTTCGCTGCTCAAGGGATTGCCATCCAATCTTTACTATGCAGCCACAAGCGAATTCCCCTACGCACAACCTTACGATGAAGACGGCAACCGTATCACCAACCCTGGTGGCGACGATATGGTAAGAAATATTGCAGACGAGTGGAAACACAGCACCAACGAGCGCCGTATGTTCCGCGTCATCGCCAGCCTCTACGCACAGGTAGACTTGGGCGAGATATGGGAACCTCTTAATGGTCTTCGCTATCGCCTCAACTTCGGCCCCGACTTCCGTTATCGCCGCACAGGAACATTCCGAGACAAGGAGTCAACCAGCAGTCAGGGACAGAACCATGCCTCCAATGCAAATAACTCGAACGTATCGTGGACCATGGACAACCTGATCTACTATAACCGCGACTTCGGACAGCACTCACTCGGACTGACTCTGCTCGAAAGCGCCACCAAGTATCGCAAGGAAAGTTCCAGCTTAGCAGCCAACGGCATTCCTTACGAACCTTCTATGTGGAACGCATTGGACAAATCACAGATCTCACAACTTTCCGACTGGGGTACCGACCTCGTAGAGCGCCAGTTGCTTTCTTACATGATACGTGCAAACTATGCATTCGCCGACAAATATCTGCTTACATTAAGCGGACGATGGGACGGAGCCTCACAGCTTGCCGATGGACACAAATGGGCGTTCTTCCCCAGCGCAGCCCTGGGCTGGAATATGCAACAAGAAGATTTCCTCAAGGACGTAAGCTGGATTAGTCAGTTGAAACTTCGTCTCGGCGTCGGTGTGACAGGCAACTCAGCCATTGCCCCCTACCAGACCAAGGGTGGCGTAGCTTCACTCTTCTACCCCTTCGGCAGTAGCCTACAGCCAGGTTATGCACCATCAGAGCCTATCGTTGCTGACGGTAACCTGCCAATGGCTAACACCGCCTTGGGATGGGAGAAAACTACACAATGGAACTTCGGTATTGACTTCAGCTTCCTTAAAGGACGCATAGGTGGTGTCATCGACATTTACACCTCAAAGACCAAAGACTTGCTCATACAGATGAGCATACCTTCCATCAATGGTTACAAAAACACATGGGCAAACATCGGTGAGACGTCCAACAAGGGTATCGACATTACCCTCAACACGGTCAACATCACCAACAAGGACTTCAACTGGACCACATCTCTAAATGTTTCTTATCAGAAAGACAAGATCGACAAACTCGCCAATGGTAAGGAAGACGATATCAACAACAATCTCTTCATCGGCGAAGCCATCAATTCGCTGTACGATTACCAGTTTGGTGGTATTTGGCAACCTGAAGACGCAGAGCTTATGGCTAAGTTTAACGAAAACGGCAACAAGTTCTCGGCAGGTATGGTACGCCCTGTTGACCAAAATGGTGACAAACGCATTGACCCCAACAACGATCGTGTTGTGATTGGTAACACTAATCCACACTGGATAGCTGGTATGACAAACACCTTTACCTACAAAGGCTTCGACTTCAGTTTTATGCTCTATGGCCGATTTGGATACAAGGTTAGTACAGGCGGAGAGTGGCAGGGCGGACGCTATATGCAGCGTGCCATCAACTACTACAATGAGAACAACCATCACTCAGAATACCAAAAGCCTATCTACAACATTGGCGGTGGCGACAGCTACTACAAAATTGCAGGCTATAAGGATGGTGGATTTATCAAGGTGCGCAATATCTCGCTCGGCTACACGTTCCCAAAGGAACTTATCAGCCACCTCGGTGTGAGCAACCTTCGCATATATGTGCAGGCCAAGAATCCATTTAGAATCTACTCGGCAGTGAAGTTCCTCGAACTCGATGCCACACAGGCCTATACTTCCAACTGGAACCGCGGCTGGACTATCGGCTTGAATCTTGACTTCTAAAACCTAAAAAGAAAGGAAACTAACAATGAAAAAGAATTATATACTGAGCGCACTGATATTAGGAACACTCTCTATGAGCACTATTTCGTGCAGCGATTTTCTCAACGAGGAACTTACGACAAAACGTAACACAGAATACCTAAAGACAGAAGAAGGAGTGGCCGACCTGTCGGTAGCTCTCTACGAGAACTTACGCTATCACTTTGCCCGTGAAAACTCTGTAGCATTCACACAGAATGGAGTTGACGAGTTCACTGTGGGAGGAGACGGATCCAACGCTTCCTGGAACAGCTACGACGGAAACTATGGTCCTACCGTAACGAGCAACTCAACCAAACCAGAAGAACTTTGGGACGAGATGTATGTAGGCATCAGCAATGCCAATACCCTCATACAGAACGTGAAGGAAGGTGGCTTCACCAGCGAGGCCACCATGGAACATTTAGGTGAGGCATACTTCTTGCGCGGCTTCAACTACTATACACTTGTTGCACAGTTTGGCGGTGTGCCTCTCAAACTCACACCGAGTACCACTCCACAGCGCGAGTTTACTCGTGCTACAGCCGAAAACTGCTACAAACAGATTGTAGAAGACCTGAAACAAGCTTACACACTGCTACCCGCCACTGCGACCAGGACAGGCCAGATGACCAAAGATGCCGCAGCCCACTTCCTTGCCAAGACTCTGTTGTCAAGAGTAAGCGAGCGCAACGACGACTGGAACGCAAGCTACAAGGAGCAAGACCTGAAAGACTGTCTCACCTATGCTCAGGAAGTCATCAGCCACCATGCCCTTGCGCCCAACTATTCTGACCTTTGGAACTACACTGGTCCTGACGGAGCCAACGAGAAGCTTGATGAAATCATCCTCGCAGCTCAGTTTAATGCCGATAAGTCGGGCAACACAGGTAACAGCTACAACCAAACTCACCTTTACTACATCTCCATCTACAAGGATCTGCCATATATGAAGCGCGACATTCCTGGAGAACGTGAATATCAGCGTTTGCGCACATCCTACTATACTTACGATATATACGATAAAGTCAATGACTCCCGTTTCTGGAAGAGCTTCAAGACCAAGGCTGCTGTCAACAACCCAAAGAACAGCACTTATTACAAGAAGGGCGACCTCGGAGTGATGTACGTCATCAACAAGCCTGGCGACACTCGCTATTCCAACGTAAGAATGAATGATGAAGTTGTCTATTCCAAGACTGGCAAGACTATCCCTACAGTCTTTGTGGCTTATCCTGCCGACAAGAATCAGGTTGGCGACAATGCCCTACTGGACTTCACCCAATTCTATCCCTCACTGAGCAAGTTTATAGATGGCTATCGTGAGAGCGTTACCGACCGTGTAGGAACACGTGATGGTATTTTGGCAAGAGTGGGCGAAACCTACCTCATCGCTGCCGAAGCTTTGGTTCGCCAAGGCAAATATCAGGAAGCTTTAAGTTATGTCAACACCTTGCGCAATCGTGCAGCATACAAACAGGGAGAAGACCGCGAGCATCATGTCGACGGTGGTGCTGCTTACAAAGCTGGAGCACCAGGCTACAAGGACAATGGTGAGAACACCTATATGGCAGAGTGCTCATACTACGAATCAAACGGAATAGAAGTGACCACAGCTCCTACAAGTCTTAAAATAACAGACATCAACAATCTGCCAGCCGAAGACGAAGCTATCATCCAAAAACTTGGCTACACATCAGCCTACGACAGAATGCTCTGCTTAATACTCAACGAGCGTACACGCGAACTATGCGGAGAATTCCAGCGCTGGCAAGACTTGTCGCGCACCAAGACCCTTGTTGCCCGCGTACGTGCTTTCAACTCTATCGCCGCAGCTAACATCAAGGACTACATGGTGCTCCGTCCTATTCCTCAGACTTATCTTGATGGCATCCAAAAGAATGGTCACGCCCTCACCGCTGAGGAGAAACAGGAGCAACAGAATCCAGGTTGGTAAGTTTCAGTAGAAGTTTCAGTAGTTAAGACACCTCTACCTTAACTTCTCTAACTTATGAACCCTACGAAACGCTACACCTTTATATATAGGGGCGAGACTACAAAGATGTAGTCTCGCCCCTAATTGTTTCATTTACCCAACTTCCCCATTTGCGAAAGTTTGAGTTTATTTAGCTATAAAGCATATGGCTCTAACTTCTTTAAATTCTTTAACTTCCCCATTTGCGAAAGTTGAGTTACAAGGAGTTTTTTTTAGGCGAGGAGTTAGAGAAATTAAGGAGTTTAGACAATACCCTTATTGCTTATGGCAAGATGCCACGCCCTCCCCAGTGCAAGCCCACCTATAAAAAACGGAGCATGATTTCACAACCACACTCCGCGCAAACTTAAACAACCAATAAAAGAAATAGATTGATTGATTAATGAAATATTCGATACTTAGATGAAGAATCAACATCAGCCCCGCTCCCTCTATATGCAGAGGTGTGAGAGCGAGGCGATGTGGTTTTATTATGTAGGGGCTTATCTGATGAACAAGAGTTCTCGATACTTAGGTAGCGTCCACAACTCGTCGGCGACGGTGAGCTCCAGTTTATCTATCTGATAACGAATCTCCTCCATCTTAGGAGCCACGGTGTCGTGGTAGGCGATGGCTTTGTCGTGTTCGCTCTCTATCTTGTTGGCCACCTTACGAGCATTGACAAGTTCCTCTACACCTGTCTCGATGACCTGTGTGCGCTCAGCTATCTTCTTGATGATGTTGATGTTGCGGGCTGTGAGCTTCTTGCCTTCTTCTTCGCCGAAGATGTCAATCATGTTTTCCACATTCTTCGCCAACTGGCTCTGGTAATGTGTTGCCACTGGGATGATGTGATTCATCGACAGGTCGCCCATCACACGGGCCTCTATCTGAATCTTCTTGGTGTAGGTTTCCCACTTCACCTCGTTGCGTGCCTGGAGCTCGTTCTCCTTCATTACGCCCATGCTCTCAAACATCTCGATGGATGCAGGGTCGAGGTAGCGCTCAAAGATCTTAGGACAACTCTTTTCGCAGTCGAGGCCTCGTTTCTGTGCTTCTTCCACCCACTCGTCGGAGTAGCCGTTGCCGTCGAAACGGATAGGCTTGCAGGTCTTGATGTCTTGTCGCACGATGTCGATGATGGCAGAAGTCTTGTCCTCGCCCAGGGCGATGAGTGCGTCGACACGTTCCTTGAAGTGAGTGAGTGCCTCAGCCACAGCGGTGTTGAGCACAATCATGGCAGATGCACAGTTGGCCTCGCTTCCCACGGCACGGAACTCAAACCGGTTGCCTGTGAAGGCGAATGGTGATGTGCGGTTGCGGTCGGTGTTGTCAATCATCAGTTCAGGAATTTCAGGGATGTCGAGCTTCATACCCTGCTTGCCAGCCATGACGAAGAGGTCTTTTTTGTCAGCTTTTTCGATGTGATCGAGAAGGTCGGTGAGCTGTCTGCCCAAGAAAGAAGAGATGATGGCGGGAGGTGCCTCGTTGGCGCCTAAGCGATGCGCATTGGTGGCGCTCATGATGGAGCCCTTGAGCAGTCCGTTGTGCTTGAATACGCCCATGAGGGTCTCTGTGATGAATACCACGAAACGGAGGTTGTCTTCGGGTGTCTTGCCTGGTCCGTGGAGCAAGATGCCTGTATCGGTGGCAAGGCTCCAGTTGTTGTGCTTGCCCGAACCGTTGATGCCTGCAAAGGGTTTCTCGTGGAGCAGTACGCGGAATCCGTGATGACGAGCTACTTTCTTCATCAGGCTCATCAGGAGCATATTGTGGTCTACTGCCAGGTTGGTTTCCTCGAAGATAGGTGCCAGCTCAAACTGGTTGGGTGCCACCTCGTTGTGTCGTGTCTTGCAAGGGATGCCGAGTTCGAGAGCCTGTATTTCGAGGTCTTTCATGAATGCCTGTACGCGCTCGGGGATGGCACCGAAGTAGTGGTCATCCATCTGCTGGTTTTTGGCTGAGTCGTGCCCCATGAGGGTGCGTCCTGTAAGCATCAAGTCGGGACGAGCTGCAAAGAGGCTTTCGTCGACGAGGAAGTATTCCTGCTCCCAACCTAAGTTGGAAACCACCTTCTTGACGTCGGGGTTGAAGTAGTGGCACACTTCTGTGGCAGCTACGTTGACGGCATGGAGCGCACGGAGCAATGGTGCCTTGTAGTCGAGAGCTTCGCCGGTGTAAGAGATGAAGACGGTAGGGATGCAGAGTGTATCGTCGATGATGAAGACTGGCGAAGTAGGGTCCCAAGCCGAATATCCACGTGCCTCGAAGGTGGAACGGATGCCTCCTGAGGGGAAAGAGCTGGCATCTGGCTCTTGCTGTACGAGCAGCTTGCCAGAGAACTCTTCTATCATGCCTCCCTTTCCGTCGTGCTCGATGAAGGCATCGTGCTTCTCTGCTGTGCCTTCTGTAAGGGGCTGAAACCAGTGTGTGTAGTGTGTCACACCATTCTCGTCGGCCCACTGCTTGATGCCTTTAGCCACGGCATCGGCTATGTTGCGGTCGAGTCGTGCGCCATTGTCTATCACGTCGACCAACTTTTCGTAAACATCTGCAGGCAGATATTTATACATTTTCTGTCGGTTGAAAACCTTCTTACCGAAGAATTCACTGGGGCGCTCACTGGGAGCCGCCACGTCTACAGGCTTTCTCTTAGAAGCCTCTGACACTGCTTCAAATCTTAAGTTGCTCATAACCTATATATTTTTTAGTGAAGAGTGGAGAACGAAAAACGAAGAAGTGGGGATTGTCTTACTCTTTCTTCTCTTCGAAAGGCTATTCTCTATCTCTGTTCTGATACTACCCTCTCTGTCTCTGTTCTCTTTCTCTTCTTTTTAACATATCATTGTTTTTTTCTTTCTTTACTTCATTCTCTTCATTTACCCATCCACTTGGCGATGCGCTGCATTGCCTCGTGACAGTCTTCGTGTTCGCCAAAGGCGGTGAGGCGAATGAAGCCCTCGCCCGACGGACCGAATCCTACGCCAGGAGTACAAACCACACTGGCTCCATAGAGCATTTCCTCAAAGAACTTCCAACTGGGTGTGTCGCCAGGTGTTTTCACCCAGAGATAAGGAGCATTCTCGCCACCATAGACACGGAATCCGAGTCGCTGAAGTTCTGTGCGCATATAGTGGGCATTCTCCATATAGTAGGCGATGGTTGCCTTGACCTGCTGTTTGCCTTCTGCCGAATAGATGGCTTCGGCTGCTCGCTGCGAGATGTAGCTTGTGCCATTAAACTTGGTACACTGTCGACGGTCCCAGATGGGGTTGAGTGCCACTTCCTCGCCTACCAGGGTCTTGGCTTTCAAGTCTTTAGGCACGATGGTGTAACCGCATCGCACGCCTGTGAATCCTGCTGTCTTGGAGTAGCTCCTGAACTCGATAGCCACCTTGCGGGCGCCTCTTATCTCGTAGATAGAGTGTGGAATATCGGGGTCGGTGATATATGCTTCGTATGCTGCATCGTAGAGGATGATGCTCTCGTTCTTGATGGCAAAGTTCACCCACTTGCGCAGTTCGTCTTTGGTGATGACGGTTCCTGTGGGGTTGTTGGGGTAACAGAGGTAAATCATGTCAACCCTGTGATCGGGGATCTGTGGTGTAAAGCCGTTGCCCTCGTTGCAAGGCATATAGGTGACGTTGCTCCATCGTCCGTTCTCGAAGATGCCTGCTCTTCCTATCATCACGTTGCTATCAATGTATACTGGATAGATGGGGTCGGTGACTCCGATGTTGTTGTCCCATCTCAATATCTCTTGTATGTTGCCCGTATCGCTCTTGGCTCCATCGTTGACAAACACCTCATTCATGTCGAGGTGAATGCCGCGCGAGAGATAGTCGTTCTTGATGATGGCTTCGCGCAGGAAGTCGTATCCGCGCTCTGGTCCGTAACCTCGGAAGGATGCCTGTACTGCCATCTCTTCCACTGCCTTGTGCATGGCCTGTACGACGGCAGGACAGAGGGGTTGTGTCACGTCTCCTATGCCTAAGCTGATGACTCTTTGCTTAGGGTGTGCCACCTTGTAGGCGTTCACCTTCTTGGCGATGTCGGCAAAGAGGTAGTTGCCTGGTAACTTCAAGAAATGTTCGTTTACTAATGCCATATGATTCTTCTTCTTTTATTGGTTTGTATTATATTTAAGTTTGCCTTCATCATGATTCTTCTCTCTACTCACTTAACCTCGATTTCTCCCTCGAAAGCGAAGGCTGCAGGGCCCGTCATGTAGACATGATCATCGGACTCGCTATATTCGATTTGAAGCGTACCACCATCCATCACGATGTGGCTCTGCCTGCTGGCTCTGCCTGTGAGAAAGGCTGCCACGGCTGTGGCGCAAGCACCTGTTCCGCAAGCCATCGTGATACCACTACCGCGCTCCCACACTCGTGTTCTGAAACTGTCGTCGTCGGTACGTTGCGCAAACTCGATGTTGCAACGCTGAGGGAATGCCTCGTTGTGCTCTAACAGTTTGCCGTAGTGGGCGATGTCGATGGTGTCGATGTCATCGACAAAGGTAACAAAGTGTGGATTGCCCATGCAGACATAGGTTCCTTCAAAGATGCGCCCATCGGCTGCAAGCACCGAAGGTCCTACGAACTGCTCTGGGTTCTGGAGCAGCGGCTTCAGCATGTCTACCGTCACCGATTCCACTTCCCTGTCATCCTGAATATGCAGTTTCAGTATCTTGATGCCTGAGAGGGTTTCCAGGCGTATGGTGTCTTTGCGGGTGAGCCCTTTTTCGAAGAGATACTTACCGATGCAACGGCTGGCGTTGCCACACATCATTGCCTCTGAACCATCGGCATTGAAGATGCGCATGGAATAATCGGCGCGTCTTCCATCGTGAGGCTTGCCTATGAGCACCAGTCCGTCGCTGCCTATACCTGTGTGGTAAGCACTCCAGGCGATGGCGGCTTCCTCGGGGTTGGGGATGTCGTAGAGCTGTGTGTCTACATAGATGTAGTCGTTTCCTGCTCCGTGCATCTTGGTGAAATGAACTGTTCTTCTCATATTGCGTTGCTATTTGCTTTTGTTCTACTTCTTGTTATTGTTTGACTTTTTGTTATTTTATCAGTTGTTTCAATAACTTTTTGTTTTCTTTCGAGTGCAAAGATACGACATTTTGTTCTCTTATTGGTTATTTTTTATGCAAAAGATATCTAAAAATATATTCATACTTACAGTTTGCTATCTTTAGATGGTGTTTCGATTACAATCTATCACCATTCAAACCGAATATAATAATAGTTTGCACTTTATTTTCTTGTTTAGCGTGGAATGTTGCTTTGGCAGGAAGGCACTGGGAGGGCGAGGCATCTTGCCCGCCTATTAGAGAAGTTAAAGCCATATGCTTTATAGCTAAATATACAACCCAAAAAGGCTATTGGCTATAACTTCTAACGACCAAAGGGAGTGATAACTTCTTTAACTTCTTTATCTTCCCTAAATTCTATAACTTCTTTAACTTCTGAACTGGCGAAACTTCAGTAAAAAGAGAGACCTTTTACTCTGTCAACAACAACATCATGGATTTTTTTGCGCGGCTTACAATAAAAAAACTTTTCGCTCGTTATAATATAGTGCGCAGGCGCGCGAATTTAAAAACCATTGAACTTTCATCAATGGAAAGTTAAGTAAAAAAATATATACAAGCCAAATGATAGAATACATACACGGCGACTTGACCGAGCTAACCCCCACGACAGCCATCATAGAGACAGCTGGGGTGGGATATGGACTCAACATATCGCTCAACACCTATACAGCCATACAAGGTAAGAGAGAGGTAAAACTATACGTTCACGAAGTGTTAGTAACAGGAGGAAGAGATGATTCTTTCACCCTCTATGGCTTTGCCTCCAAGCAGGAGCGCGAACTCTACCGACTGCTCATCACCGTATCGGGCGTGGGCGCAGGCACTGCCCGAATGATACTTTCTTCGATGTCGCCCAGCGAACTGTGTAATGTCATCTCTACAGCCAACGAAGCCATGCTGAAAAGCGTCAAAGGCATCGGACTGAAGACCGCTCAGCGCATCATCATCGACCTGAAGGATAAGATTGTGAGCCTCGGGATAGCCAACGAACTGCCTGCCAATGGAGCACAGATAGACCTGGTAAACAACGATGTGAAAGACGAGGCTGTGAGCGCCTTGGCAATGCTCGGATTCTCGCCTGCTCCCTCTGCCAAAGTGGTGGTTGAAATCCTTAAGGAGCAGCCCGACCTGAAGGTGGAACAGGTAATCAAGATGGCGCTAAAGCGCATCAAATGATGAAAAGTAAGCGCATCAAAAAAAAAGACAAGTAAACGTATCAAATGACCATTAAGCGAAGATATAAATACGCATTGCTGATGATGGCATTGCTGATGATTTCGATTATCGGCAATGCCATTGGCTTGCCGTATTGGCAGGATAATCGACAGCGCAACCGACAGCGAGCCACTGCGCGCGTACAGCAGTCTGGCACTGCCAATGCTGCAAACAGAGGCGCAGCGGGCAAGGGCAAGGGCAAGCCTGGCATCACAGCACAGCCCATCCTCGCCGACGAGGACACCATCCCCGACTCGCTACTTCACACCCGCTGGCCCGTGCAGCGCACGCAGCCCATCACCGTGGGCGACTTGTATCAGAGTCCGCTGGACCTGCAGCGCCCCGACAACATGAAGTACGAGGTGGAATACAACGACACGCTGGGGCGTTACATCATCGGCAATAAGCTGGGAGGTGCATGGCTCTCTGCACCCATCATGATGACGCCAGCCGAATATATGGCATGGAGCGAGCTCAACGAGCGCCGTGCCTACTATCGCAAGCAGAACGACGAGATATACAAGGCCAAGGGCAAGGAGAAATTCGACTTCACCGATATGCACTTCGACCTGGGACCCGCAGAGAAAATTTTTGGTCCTGGAGGCATCCGAGTGCGCACACAGGGAACAGCTGAACTCAAGTTTGGCGTCAACAGAAAGAGTGTGGACAACCCCTCGCTGCCTATCCGCAACCGCAAGACCACAATGATGGAGTTTGACGAGAAAATCAATCTCAACGTCAACGGAAAGGTGGGCGACAAGGTGAACATGAACCTCAACTACAACACCGATGCCACCTTCGACTATGATGCTCAGAACATGAAGCTCAAGTACGACGGAAAGGAAGACGAAATCATCAAACTTGTAGAAGCTGGCAACGTGTCTTTCCCCTCCAACTCGTCGCTCATACGTGGCGCCAGTAGCCTCTTTGGTGTGCGCACAGATATGCAGTTTGGTAAACTCAAGCTGCAGACGGTGCTCTCGCAGAAGAAATCATCGTCGAAGAGCGTTTCGTCGAAGGGAGGCGTGCAACTTACACCCTTCGAAATCAATGTGGCAGACTATGAGGAGAACAGACACTTCTTCCTCTCGAGATACTTCCGCGATCGCTACGACACCTGGATGCAGAAACTGCCTAACCTCACCACAGGCATCACCATCAACCGTGTAGAGATATGGGTGACCAACAAGACTGCCACCACCGCCAACACCCGCAACATCATAGCCCTCACCGACCTGGGAGAGACCTCGCGCATCAGCAACCCGATGTGGGTGGCTGGCGCTACCATCGTACCTTCTAACAGAGCCAACAGCGAGTATGATGCCATGGTGGGACAGTATGTGGCTGCGCGCGACATCGACCAGACGGCCAGTGTGCTCGAGGGAGGAGGCCTAAAGGGAGGCGACGACTTCGAGAAGCTGGAGAGCGCCCGACTGCTATCCTCATCAGAGTACACCGTCAACACCGCCATGGGATACGTGTCGCTGAAGAGCGGACTGCAGACCGACCAGGTGCTGGCAGTGGCTTACGAGTACACCTATGGCGGCACCACCTACCAGGTGGGAGAGTTTGCCTCCGACATCACCGACACCCGTCAGGGTCTCTTCGTCAAGTCGCTCAAAAACACCAGCAACAACCCTCGTCAAGGCAACTGGGATCTGATGATGAAAAACGTGTACTATCTCGCCTCGCAGGTAGAGAAAGAGAAGTTTCGCCTCGATGTGAAGTATCAGAGCGACACCACAGGCGTATACCTCAATTATCTGCCCGAGACACAGGTGAAAGACCAACCCATCATCAAGGTGCTGGGAGCCGACCGACTCGACAACAACAACAATCCTCACAGCAACGAATACTACGACTATGTGGCTGGCTACACCGTAGACAACGGACGTGTCTTCATCCCCAAGGCAGAACCCTTCGGAAGCTATCTATACAACTACCTCAAGGGCAAGGGCGTAGCTGAAGAAGTGGCCAAGAAGTATGCCTTCACCGAACTATACGACAGCACCAAGACCGTAGCGAAGCAGATAGCCGAAAAGAATAAATACCAACTCGTAGGACAGTTTCGTGGCTCATCAGCCAACGTCATCTCGCTTGGAGCCTACAACGTTCCACAAGGTTCTGTGCTCGTCACTGCTGGAGGCGTGACACTCACCGAAGGCTCCGACTACTCGGTAGACTATAACGCTGGAGAAGTAACTATTCTCAACCAGAGCATCATCGATGCAGGAACGCCCGTCAACGTGTCGCTCGAGAGCAACACCGACTATGGACAGATGCGCAAAACCATGTTTGGCGTGAACTGGGAGTACGACTTCTCCAAGAACTTCCAAATAAGCGGAACGCTGCAACACCTCACAGAGCAAGCACTCACCACCAAGGTGAGCATGGGGGCAGAACCGCTGCGCAACACCCTCGTGGGATTCAACCTCAACTGGAAGAAAGAGAGCCAGTGGCTCACCAACGTGCTCGACAAGATACCCTTCCTGCACCTCACGCAGCCATCGCAGATCTCCTTCACGGGCGAGTTTGCCAAGCTCTTCGCTGGACAGGCCAGTGGCACACAAGACAATGCTTCGTATCTCGATGACTTCGAGAACACCAAGAACACCATCGATGTCATGTCGCCCACATCATGGATTATCTCCAGCGTGCCATCGTCCAACTTCAGACAAGACTACAACGACAAGACTGGGCTGACAAGCGGATTCCGTCGTAGCCGACTGGCTTGGTACACCATAGACCCACTCTTCACGCGTAGAGGTTCGTCGCTCACGCCAGGCCACATCAAGAGCGACCTGGCACAGCTGTCCAACCACTATGTGCGAGAGATATACGTGCGAGAGCTCTTCCCGCTGAGACAGCAGAGCAGCTACAGCGGAGCCACCAACACCCTGAGCGTGCTCAACCTCGCCTACTATCCTGCCGAACCCGGACCTTACAACTTCAACCCCGACCTGCTTGCCGACGGAACCTTTGCTGCTCCCCAGCAGAACTGGGGAGGAATGATGCGCAAACTCGACACCAACGACTTCGAGCAAGCCAACATTGAGTACATTGAGTTCTGGATGCTCGACCCCTTCATCTACTCGAGAGAGCAAGCAGATGCGGCAGAGTATGGTGGCGACTTCTATATCAACCTCGGAGAAATCAGCGAAGACATCCTGCGTGACGGCAAGAAGTTCTATGAGAGCGGAATGCCCGTAGACGGCTCGTCAAGTTTCAGCTACACACAGTGGGGAAAAGTGCCCAATCAGAGTACCGTGACCTACGCCTTTGCCACTACCAAGGGAAGTCGAGCACTGCAAGACGTGGGCTTCAATGGACTCAACGACGAAGAGGAACGAGAGTTCTACAAGAACGCCTACCTCAGTCAGATACAGGGCAAGGTGAACCAGGCCGTCTTCGACAGCATCTTTGCAGACCCTGCACGCGACAACTATCACTACTTCCGTGGTAGCGACTGGGATGAGCTCAAAGCGCCCATCCTGCAGCGCTACAAGTACATCAACAACCCTCAGGGCAACTCGCCCGATAGCGATAGCCGCACCGAGAGCTACGACACATCGTATAAGACTACACCCGACGTAGAAGACATCAACCAGGACTTCACACTCAACGAGTATGAGAAATACTATCAGTATCACGTGAGTATTCGTCCGGAAGACCTGCAGGTCGGAAGCAACTTCATCGTCGACAAGCGAAGCTATACACCTACACTGCGTGATGGCTCCAAGCCCACCGTCACATGGTATCAATTCCGCATACCCGTAAACCAGTATGAGAAGCGAGAAGGCAACATCAACGACTTCTCCAGCATACGCTTTATGCGAATGTATCTCACCAACTTCCGAAAACCCATCGTGATCAGACTGGGTACGCTCGACCTCGTGAGAGGTGAATGGCGCACATACAACCAGCTCTTGGGAGCTGCCAACAGCGGAACACTCGAGGCTGGAGCTGTGAGTATCGAGGAGAATGCTGAAAAGACACCTGTCAACTATGTGCTGCCACCAGGCATACAGCGAGAGCAAGACCCCACACAGCCACAGCTTGTAGAGGCCAACGAGCAGTCGCTCAGCCTCGTGGCCAAAAACCTGAGCACGGGCGAGGCTAAGGCCGTGTATAAGAACACGACACTCGACTTGCGACAGTACCGACGCATGCAGATGTTTGTACACGCCAATGCCCTGGAACAAGACGTCACCAGCCTCAAAGACAACCAGGCTGCTGTCTTCATCCGACTGGGTAGCGACTATAAGAACAACTACTACGAGTACGAAATCCCACTCAAGCTCACACCCGCACGCAACAACTATAGCCGCTATAGCTATGAAGACTGCCGCGCCGTGTGGCCCGAGGAGAACATGCTCGACGTGGCTCTTAGCGTCTTCACCAGCCTCAAGAAGGCACGTAATCAAGCTAAGTCGCAAGGCATGGCATCATTCGCTGCGCCCTATTCGGCATACGACTCCAACCACCCCAACAACAAAATCACCATCATGGGAAATCCTACACTCGGAGAGGTGAAGACCATGATGATCGGTGTGCGCAACAATGCTGGAGACATCAAGAGCGTGGAGGTGTGGGTCAACGAACTGCGACTCCTCGACCACAATAGCAAGGGAGGATGGGCTGCCAACGGAAACCTCAACATACAGCTCTCAGACCTCGGTAATATCAATGCCACAGGACGATACACCAGCGAAGGATTCGGTGGTCTCGAAGACGGAGTGGCAAACCGATCGACAGACACCTATGGAGCCTACAGCGTCACCACCAGCCTCGAACTCGGAAAGTTCTTCCCCGACAAGGCCAAGGTGAGCATACCTTTATATTATAGCGTCAGCAAGGAGAAGACCTCGCCCAAGTACAACCCCATGGACACGGATATGGAACTCGACGAGGCGCTCGATGCAGCGGCAAGCAAGCACGAACGCGACTCGATAGAGAGCATCGCCGTGACGAAAGTTACTAACACCAATTTTGCCATCTCCAACGCACGCGTAGGAATCGCCACCAAGCGACATCCTATGCCCTACGACCCTGCCAACTTCTCGTTCTCTTACAGCCATTCGCATCAGCGCACCTCTGGCGAAACTACCGTCTATGAGAAAGAAGACAACTGGCGAGGAGCTCTCGACTACTCCTGGACGCCAGTATACAAGGCATGGGAGCCTTTCAAGAAAATCAAAAACCGAAGCAAGTGGTATGACATACTGAAACGCTTCGGACTGAACTGGCTGCCACAAAACGTAGCTTTCAACACCGAGATGACGCGCAACTACTATGAGCTGCAAGAGCGAGACATGGAGTCGATAGAAAACACGCAACTGCCACTATCATTCAGTTCGCAGTTCTTGTGGAATCGTGAGTTTGCCATGCGATGGGATCTCACCAAGAATCTGCATGCCAACTTCAGGAGTGCCACCCACGCACAGATAGACGAACCGTATGCACCTGTCAACAAAGACCTCTATCCCGACCAGTATCATGCCTGGAAAGACTCAGTGTGGACAAGCATCAAGCACCTCGGTACACCACTCGACTACAACCAGACGTTCACTGCGTCCTACCAGCTGCCACTCAACCTGTTGCCCGTCTTCGACTGGGTGAACGCCGATGCCAACTACAACGCCACCTACTCTTGGAACAAAGGAGCTGACGATGAAGACGGCAACAACTACGGCAACACCATCAACACCAACCGCGACCTCACGATCAACGGTTCGTTAAACCTCGTGAAATTGTACAACCACGTGCCGTTCCTCAAGAAGGCTAACCAGCGATTCGACAGACAACCCTCTAACTCGCAGATACAGCGAAAGAAGCAAGAACGCGAAAAGAAAAAACAAGAACAAGCTAAGCAGAAACAAGAACTTGCCAAGATAAGAAAAGAGGCTGAAGCTGCTGGAAAAGACCCCGAAGAGGCAGAGAAACAGTGGCGAAGCAAGCAAAACCAAAAGGCAGAGCAACAGAAAAAAGCACTGCCCAAGAATCGACGTACCTTTGAGAAAGAGATCGTGCTCTTGCCCGACACAATCATCAAGGTAAACCACGGCAAGAACAGCAAGCGACTCATCGTCACTGCCAAGACAGAGGATGGAAAAATCATGCCGCTAAAATATAAAAAGGTGAACGCCAACCAGATAAAAATCCTATCCAAGGTCGACACTACAACTAAGGTGAAACTCACCGTCCTCGCCAAAGAGCCACTCGAGAACCAAGGCTGGTATAAGACGATGCAGGCTGTGGCACGTACTGCCATGATGGTGCGTAACATCAGCTTCACCTATCGCAACAACTACCAACTCACACTGCCAGGGTTCTTGCCTACCATAGGCGACGCCTTCGGACAGACCAAGCAAGGAGTGCTCTCGCCAGGTCTCGACTTCGCTTTCGGCATGGTAGACGACAGCTACATCGACAAGGCAAGACGCAACGAATGGTTGCTCATCAACGACTCCATCGCTACGCCAGCAGCCAGCAGCCTGACCGAGGACCTGCAACTGCGTCTCACTCTCGAGCCGCTGAGAAATCTAAAAATCGACCTCAACGCTTCGCGCACCATGACCACCCAGAAGAGCATACAGTATATGTATGAGGGGACACCCATCACGCAGAGCGGTACCTTCACCATGACGACCATCTCCTTAGGCTCAGCCTTCGAGGGAATGGGCTCGGCTAATAGCGGTTATCATAGCAAGACCTTCGATAAGTTTGTACGTTCGCTCGACACGTATCGCAACAAGGTGGAGGCGCAGTATGCCCATGCTGTATATCCCGCAGGCTCCGACCTCGCAGGAGGCAAGTTTGATGCATCACGCACACCTGTCAACAAGTATAGTGGCGATGTCATGATTCCCGCATTCCTCGATGCCTATACCAGCATGTCGGGGTCTTCGCTCGCACTCTTCCCAGCACTCAGCCGTCTGCTGCCCAACTGGTCCATCCGTTACAGCGGACTCAGCAAGCTGCCATGGCTGCGCGATCACTTCAAAAGCATCAATATCAACCACTCCTACAAGAGCATCTTTGCCGTGGGTAGCTACAACACCTACAGCACCTTCCAGGAGTTTATGAACGGCATCGGATTCATCGACGATACTGCGACGGGAAGTGTCACGCCAAGCAGCATGTACAACATTTCGCAGGTAAGTATCAACGAGGCTTTCTCCCCTCTCATGGGACTCGACGTGACGCTCAACAACAATATGACGCTCAAGGCCGAATATCGACAGACGCGTGTGCTCAGTCTCAGCATGACAAGCATACAGGTGAACGAGGCGCTCAGCAAAGACTGGGTCTTCGGTATGGGCTATCGACTCAACAACCTCAGCCTCTTTGGTAGGGGTAAGCGAGTGATTAAGGGAAAGGGAAAGAATCAGAGCAATGAGGCTGCCAACACCCGCAACGCTGGTACCAACCAAAACCTCAACCTGCGTCTCGACTTCAGTCTGCGCAGACAGGCTGCCATCGTCAGAGACATAGCCTCTATGGTGAGCAGTGCCAGCAGTGGAAACAAGGCGCTCAAGCTAAGCTTCTCTGCCGATTACACGCTCAACCGACTTCTCACCATGAGCTTCTATTACGACCGACAGACCAACACTCCGTTACTCTCAAGCAGTAGTTATCCTACTACGACGCAAGACTTTGGCTTGAGCATCAAGTTCTCGCTGACGAGGTAAAGTTAAAGGAGAATGTTGGGGGAGGTAAAGAAGGTTAAGGAGTTAAGAAGTTAAGGAGTTAAGGAGTTAAGGAGTTAAGGAGTTAAG
>UMGV01059848.1_pt1 | contig 34495 bp, 25 predicted proteins | sample 1965361 | NCBI WGS metagenome assembly UMGV01 (sample SAMEA4836081, study PRJEB28245) | human gut metagenome | biome: gut microbiome; material: fecal sample | place: Denmark | collected 2008
ATAAATGAAAGGAAAACTTAGTGTTCGCTAAGACTGCCTTTAAAAATATTATTGTACAGCCCTAGTTACTAATGTAGCTAGGACTAAAGCATTGTTTGAATATTATATTCATTAAATAAGAGAGTTTTATAAGTATTAGCCCTAGCACATAGTTAGGGCTTTATCTTACCAATTTTTATAAGCCACTTCCTACCACCTATCATAGCCACTACTATCCCCATATAAAGTACAATCTCTAGTAAAACAACCACCCTATTACTACTCAAAGGAATACACATCCTAATCAAAGTAAATATCACACACACCACTATACACTCATATAAATAATTAATAATATTAATCGTAAGCACATTCAAACTAACCCTTTCCCTAATAACAATATAAATAAGACCCAAAATATTCCCAATAAATAAAGCAATTACTGTACTAACAATATCCCCATAAATAGCACTCTGTCCCATTCTAATAAAAGAACCCATCAAATTAACCTCTAAAATACCCTTTAACAAAATACCACTAAGTATCGAAATCCCCCTTATTCTCTTAGCATTATCACTATACCAATATTCACTATCCCAAAATATCCCCCCAAAACACCTAATAGATACCATAAGCAAAGCCAAATACCCCATCATACCAAAAGAAATACTCTCCCCATAAATAACAAATATAACCGCATCCATTATAAACATAAAAACTGCCCCGAGCAAAAGACTCCTCCTAAATTCCATATAAAAGCCTCTTATCCCCACTTTATTATAAACACTCGTGCTACAAAATAGCCCCACAAATACCAAATAAAACAAATAAACATTACAAATATTACTAATAACGAGTTCACGATTATAACCATACCTAAGCGGTAGTACCCCTAGCAAAATGCAAGAGCCCATAAAACAAAGACCATAAATATAACTCTTACAAAGTCCCCTTTGGAAACACTCATTAATTAAAATACCAATTTTATTTATGCACCTCTTATTAAGTTTAAATCCCCCTTTCCACTTAATTTTCATACCCATAACAAAGAGCATTAAAATACCCATTACCATAAAAGGCATAAATAAAATTGCTATTTCTTTGCTTTTGCAGGTACCAAGTACTATGAATAAAATGACAAATAAAATACCCGAGCCATACCAATATCCCCTCATAATCCCCTTACAAAACCCATCACTTTTCTGAAAAGAAAGATAAACATTAAATAACCTCACTAACATGTCAACAACAATAACACCACCACCAAGATAAAGACATAAACCCATATTATTAGTACCAAGCATATACACAAAAAACCTATTCAAAATACCCAAAACAACTTCTAATACCACTCCTATAAGTAAACAAACCAAAATACAATTAAGAAATTGCCCTCTCCTCTTCTCCCTATCAGTAGAAGAAAACACCTTCCTAAAATCCATATACCTACTAAAAGAATACACTATCCCAAAAACAAAGTAAGAAATAATACCAACAAGAATATCACCCTTATCAAACAAATAAAATCCCAAAATAGCAATAAATAATTCTCCTAAACACTTATAAGTATTCCTATCCATTCACAAATCACTCCCTTATAAATCCACTCCATAATCCAAAAAAGAACTATTTTTCCAAAATAAGTTCTTTAAGTTCGTAGGCCTTATCCGTTTTATTCCACTTAAACACATACTTAATAACACTAAGCCTCTTTTCATACTTAGAAAAATTAAAACCCTTATCATTAAGAATATCACTATTACTACTAATAACATTCCCCTTAACATCAAGTAGACTAAACTTACTATACGAAGGAGAAACATCATCAGGTTCTTCCTTAACATAACCAAAATAATAAGAAATATTAAGAACCTTACCATTTTTGTACGTTTCCTTAAGTTTCATAACCGGAGAAACTTCCTTATCCCCCTTAGAAACAGCCATATAATAAACATCTAAAGCCTTATTATAATATAACGAGTTATATATCCTATCGCCATTACTATAAATATTCCATTTAATAACCCTACCAACCAGTTTCATACAAATATCATCAACTAAAGATCCCTTAAAAAACACAACCTCATCATCACTCTTATAACCCTTATAACAACTCTTACAAATATCCCTATCATAAGAAACATCATAAAAACCATTATAATACAAATAATTAGCAATAATCCCATTAAGAATCATATTATCATTAATATCAACACTATTAGAAGACTTAAGACCACTAATAATATCCACATTCATATTATCACTAACAAGTAAATAATCACTAATAGCATTAACCTTAGCCTTATCATACCTATCATAACTAAGCAAATAAAGCGAGTAAAAACAAATGCAAGTAGCCAAAAACGCCCCCATTATAAGTAACTTTTTCTTCATAATACCACTCCTAATTAAGTTTACTAACAATACTCCTCTTAAAAGTAATCTGTGGGAAATCATCCTCTATACGATAAGATTGGGAAGCATTACCATCCTTATCAATAAAAGAAATATCAATACTCTTAAAAAGATCAATTGTAGCCTCTCCCGTTTCTAGTAATAACTTAGGATCAACATTAAGAGTCAAATTCTCTTTCTGTTCTGTACCCACTTCATTATTACTAAGCTTAATATTATAATTAATAACATTATCACTTCTACCATTAATAGAAAGATTAGTATTCAAAGTAGTTTCTACACCAACCTCTCTAGCAAGCCTATCCAAAACATCAGCCCTAATAGCATCACCAATCTTTGAAAAAACATTCAAAACATTACCAGAATCAGAAGTAAAATAACAATAATTTTGACTAGCCTTAGCCTTATAATCATTATCAGAACAAATAACATCACTCTTAGAAGAAATCTCTTTCAAACTACTATTACCAGTAAAACCATAACCAACCGTAATAAGAGTAGCATCACCACCCTCAGAACTCTTCAAATAATCAGAAGCAAACTTCAAATAACTAAAAGAATAATTACCCGAATTAATAAGTTTACCACGACCATAATCCCTATAATTATCAAAATACTCCTTAGAATTAGGATACATCCTCTTACCATTCATATTATAATAAGAAACATAATTAGGATAACCATCATAAAGAAGCAATACATATTTCAAATTATTATCCGAATTACTCTTATTAAACAAATAAATAGCCTCATCAATAGCATTATTAACATTTGTTACACCATAAGCAGAAGGAAAAACAACATCATCAAAATTACTATTATCAAGTTCCCTTAAAATCTTACCCGAATTAGAAAAACCAATAAGACCAACCCGAGAATTCTTAACCGTCTTAATAAACGTATCCGAAAGCGATTGCGTTGCATACTTAGCACTCGAATAAGCTGAGCCCTCCATACTACCAGAATAATCAAGAAGCATAAGCAAGTCCACTCCCTTATTAATAGGAATATTACCAATATCAAGTGTATTAGTAAGTGTAAAGTCAACATCATAAGTATAATCATCAATCCTCTTAAAAACATACTTAATCCTCGCAACTTCAACATCAGCACCATCAATTTTATACTTAATAGAATGCTCACCACTAAAGTTACCCGAACTACTATACTCCTTCTTAACATATTGACACTTATTAGTCTTATTAACTTCTTCTGTTAAAGAACCCTTCTCAATAAACTCAACATCACTAACCGTTCCATTCTTTTCCGTAACCAAAGCCACATAATTATCCCTAAGGTTATTAACCCTATCATTATCACCCTTAAAATAACCACTATTAATCAAAGACTCAATACTAACACAATAAGAAACAACCCTATCCTTTGTCCCATCAGGGTTCACTACAGTACTCTCTTCCTGTTTCCAGTCCATACCACTCTTAAACTCATTAGAATAACTCTTAACACTATCCATAACAAGACCCTTTGTCATCTCATCAATATTAGTCTCACTACTATTCCTAAGATTAGAAACAAATACAATAGTAATTGACATAACAATACCAAGAACAATAATAACAGTCAAAAGTTCAACTAAAGTAAAACCCCTTTTCTTCTTATCACTTTTCATATCCTAATCTCCTATTAATTCTCTATAAAATAAACCTTATACCAAATAAGAAATGAATAAATAGTATAAATCTTCCTAGCACAATTCCTCTCTCCACTATAATGATCATCCAAATATTTCATAATCTTTTTCCTATCAAAAAATTCACTGACAAAGTCCTCTTCAAACAATTCCTTAACCCTCTTATAATACTTATCTTCCTTTATCCATTCCCTAAAAGGTACCAAAAAGCCCTTCTTCTTTCTCTTTGACCACTCATCAGGTATCTTATGAGTACTAGCCTCTCTAAAAGCATACTTCGTAATATGATCATAAACCAAATACTCCGTTGGAATAGTAGCACTCATTTCAAAAACTTCTTTGTCCAAGAAAGGAACCCTAAGTTCAAGCGAATTAGCCATTGTCATCTTATCCGCTTTAAGAAGAATATCATTAACCATCCACATCTTCATATCAAGATGCATCTTTTGAATAACTTCCGGCTTCTTTCTATAAGGCTTCGTAATTGGCTTAATAATCTTACTAGCCTTAATCCTATTCCTATAACCCCGAGTCAAAATACCATTAGCCTCTTTCTCACTCATAATATAAGCCGGTCCAATATAATGCTTATTAAGAGGACTACCATTTCTAATAAGAAAATGCTTACCCCTAACACATTCAGGAAGAGCCTCGGCAATAAGACCAACTAACCTCCTCATAAAGTAAGGAATACACTTATAATAAAGACAAATATCCGCCTCATCATACTCACCATAACCACCAAAAAGCTCATCAGCACCCTCACCAGAAAGCACTACCTTAACATCTTCACTAGCCATTTTAGATAAAAAGTATAAAGGCACTGTCGATAAATTAGCGTGTGGCAAATCCGAATGATATTGTACCGTAGGTAATATATCAAAAAACTCATCAGCACTAATAATCTTTGACTTATGCTCTTTCCTTAGAATCTTACACAAATCCCTTGCATAACTAGTCTCATCAAACCCATCTTGCTTAAAACCAACCGTAAAAGCCTTTCTAACATTAGCACAAGAAACAATATAAGAAGAATCCACTCCTGAAGAAAGAAAACTACCAACCTCAACATCACTAACCTTGTGATATAAAATAGACTCCTCCATTGCCGTATTAATCCTATCTGCAGTCTTAACAAGAGCTTCCTTTTCCTTATTATTATAATCAATCTCATAATAACTATTAATAACCATTTCCCCATTCTTATACAATAAGTACTTACCAGCTCCCAAACTATAAACATTCTTAAAGAACGTCTCCTCTAAAGCACTATATTGAAAAGTAAGATAAGGTTTCAAAGCCTCCCTATTAAGCACCTTCTTAAAACTAGGATTAGGAAGAAAACCCTTAATCTCTGATCCATACATAAAAATATCCTCATCCCTATAATAATACATCGGCTTAATACCAAAAATATCCCTAACTAAGAAAAGTTCCTGTTCCTTCCTATTCCAAATAGCAAACCCATACATTCCCCTAAGTTTCTTCAAAATATCCGTACCATATTCCTCATACCCGTGAAGAACTACCTCCGTATCCGCTTCCGTCTTAAAAATATGCCCCTTTTCTATCAAATCCTCTCTAAGTTCCTTATAATTATAAACCTCACCATTAAAGTTAATAACCAAATTCTCATCCTCACTATAAAGCGGTTGGTTACCTCCCTCTAAATCAATAATCGATAATCTCCTGAATCCCATTGCAATACTATTATCAACGAAAAAGCCCTCACCATCAGGTCCTCTGTGAATAATCTTATCACTCATACTCTTAATAATCTTCTTCTTCTCAGCTTTACTTCTATTATCAATAAATCCAACTAATCCGCACATATCAATTCCTCCATTTAAGTCAATTATACAGAAAAAAAAGGGAAATGACAATACCCTTTTAAATAATTTTGCCCTATTGGGGGTATTTATTAATATTCCCATAAAAAATTATATTGATTGAACATAATGACATACCTTGTCAATAAATATTTCATAATTATTATATACTACCGAAGAGCCAAATCCATATAGTTCTGTATTTTCCATAACTACAAAATCATTGTTTGTTTGATAATAATTAACATATTCATCCGTATTTTTCACTGTTTGCAATGATATTTCTGGCATATCTACCAAATATATTAACGTTTTATTAGGTGTATGCATAAATTCTTGAACATTATCATTTGAAAGTTTTATATACTTAAACAAATTATGTTTTGAAATAACTTCAATATGATCTAATTCACCACCTTTTTTAAAATATGGAGCCTTTGACGGTAATATGACTATCTGAAAATACGGTTTACCTGACGATCTAATATTAGCAGTTTCGCCAAGCATATTTTCAAAATAATTATTTGAATTTTGACTATAATTTCTCATAATATATTTTAAAGCAATAGCTGCAATAACTTCACCATCCTTCTCAATAGCAATATCAACCTTCTTATCAATATATCTTCCCGTCATTTCCACTTCAGCACCATCATTATAGCCTAAAGAATGAATAATATACCCATCACCTAATTTATTCTTCAAATCCTCGGCTATCGCTCCGTGTAATATTTTTAATTTTTCATTACTTCTTGAACCAGTTTCTAAATATTTATTAAAAGATTTTTTTACAATTCCCAAAAATTCTTGATTATTCATTTTCTTCCTCCAAACTATAATTTATAAATTTTGATAAATCCTTTGACGAATAAGTAAAATATCCACCACTTTTACATTTATTCAATATTTGCAAATATTCTATAAACCTCGTTGAACAAATAATATTTTTTAATTTCTCATAAGGTACATCCGTTACTAAATATAAACAACTATACATACCTTGTCCAGCATCAACCTTATTTAATTTTATAGATTCAACATCTTTAATCATCGTATTAATAGAATACTTCGTATATTTAACATCATTAATAGCCTGTGTTCGCCCAAAAGCATACCACGCCGAATCAACCTTAGTGCCATTTTTCACTAAATCATTTTTATGCTCTAAAAAATATTTCTGAACCTTTTTATCCAACTTATTAAAAGGAATAAGCTTTCCTTCCCCATCGTATGGATATATACACTTTTTCCATTCCCCACACGACCCCTTTATTACATCTATTTGATTTCCATCAAAAGCAAATGAGTATTTAATAAAAACCTTATCATTGAGAGTTGCAAAACCATTTTTAACCAAAACTTTAGGCGTTTCAGTACTCTTATAAGATAATATTGAATAAAATTTTGAATTATCCCTTGATAAAATAATATTTCCATCTATAAACAAGTTTTTATATTCTATATCCGATATAAATACAGGCTTACCAGTATTAATATCATATTTATAATACTTACAAAAAGCAAACACCGAATTATTAACAATCTTACAAATAGTTGTATACGTTGTTACATTAAAAGGTTGATAATGACCCACATCCATAATTAGTTCCATTGCTTGGGTCCCTTTTATATATTCTCTAAGTTTCCTTCCCGCCAAACTGTTATAAAATGAATTAGAAGAAATATAACAAAGTATCCCCTTTTCACTTAACATTCTTAGACCAACCTCGTAAAAGGCAATATACAAATCCGTCATCCCACTCCCACAAAAAGAATACTTTTTTAATATATTATATTGCTTATTTAAATTATGTACCCTTACGTAAGGAGGATTACCCAAAACAAAATCCATCATCTTATCATATTTCTCTACTTTTAATGAATCCTCATTCAAAATATCAAAATTAACCTTTTTCAATCCTCTTGACACTACTAATTTATCCAAATTTTCCAAACACACATTCCAAATTTCTCTATCAATTTCAATTCCGTGAATATAAAATTGTAACTCTTTTTCAACTCCCTTCAAAGAACCATACTTTTTTTCATAGATATCAATATAACGATTAATAATTTCAATTAAAAATGCTCCATCACCACAACTATTATCAATAACGTGTTTATTCAAAATAGCCTCTCCTACATATCCGGCAGCATTTAACACATCTCTTACAATACAAATAGGAGTAAAAACTTGTCCAAAATTCTTAACTTTCATTTATATCTCCTTTCAAAAATATTTATTTCAAATAGTTTGTTAAATAATATCTATAATTTAAATATTTACATCACAAGCAAAAGTTATCTCTTCTCTTATATGCTCTTCATTACAATACTACTTGTCAAAAACAATTATATCACATAATTTCTATTTCTTATACACTTATCAACTATTTTTAAAAGAAATATGTTATAACTTAATAATCATATTTCATATTACCAAAACCTATAAGGAAGTAACATACCATAATTATTACTATTACTAACATCACTAATAATACTAGTAACACTAACTATATATAAAACTACAAATATTATAATTACCGCAATAGTAACAATAATTGCCCACATAACTACCTTAAGAGACCTATTATCAGGATATTTAACCCTACCAATTATCATAATAACTATACCAGCAATAGAACAAAGCCCCCTCATATCATAAATCAAATCCCCTATAACAGGAATAATCTTACTAATAATACCCACTACTTCAGCACCCAAGTAAAAGAGCAAAGCCGATATCGTTGCCATATTATTAGCCTTCTGCTTATCAATATCAATACTATTATTCATATTACTATTCATATTACTATTCATATTCATACTATTATTCATATTCATATTACTATTCATATTGTTATTCATATTCATATTCATATTACTATTCATATTCATATTACTATCCAAATACCCACCACAATTACTACAATATACAGCATCCACTGTATTTACCATACCACATCTATTACATCTCTTACCATTCATAATTCCTCCATTTATTATATTAGTATGCCCCAAAGGTTAGCTGTGAAAAAAAATTCATTAAAACTAACATAACCATAATAGTAACAATAATTGCCCACATAACTACCCTAAGGGAGTTATTATAAGGATATTTAATCCTACCAACTATCATAACAATTATACCAACAATAGGCCCCAAAATAAGAATTTTACAAACCAAAGCTAATAAAGAATTATAAGTAGCAGACCCAAGATATAACGCAAACAAAGGTGCCACATAAAACATATATAAAGCTATCGTTGCCATTTTTTCCGCCCTTTTCTTAGCCTTATCAACAGTATTATTCATATTACTATCCAAATACCAACCACAATTACTACAATATACTGCATCCACTGTATTTACCATACCACATCTATTACATCTCTTACCATTCATAATTCCTCCATTTATTATAGGCTATTACCTTACTGGGACCACTTACCAATATCTTTTTTATAACTATCTTTAATACAAGTATTACCCTATTATATGTTACTACCACCCGATAGGGCCCTTAACAAAAGAATAATAACAACAGTTATTACTCTCTAAAAATTCTTCATTAAATCATCCAAATTCAAATCTTTCTTCTCGTTATTACCATTAACATTAGTATTAGTATTAGTATTAACATTACTATTCATATTATTATACCCATTACCATTATTAACATACCTCTCATGTATATTACTATTTAGATTATTAATATTATTAGAATTATTATTAATCAAAGCACTAAAGTCATTATCCAAATCATTACCATTACTACTATTATTACTATTATTCATATCACTACTAGGATTACTAGGTTTACTATTACCCTTTCCATCTTTATCATTCTTTTTCTTTTTCAATATAATGATAATAATTACTATAATAGCAATTAATCCAATTACTACCCCAATTATAGGAAATAACAAGCTCTTCTTAGGCTCAGCTGTAACCTCTTTATTATCATCAATACTACTAGTTGTAACAAAATAATCAGAAGCATTATCACCATCAAAAGTAATATAACCATCTACTACTTTTAACTTACTACTAACTAACTTTAACTCTTCATTACCATTAACATAACTATATACATTAACTACATTACCATTCTTATACTTATTACCAACATATAACTTAATCTTAACACCATTAGATAAGTCCATAGTCTTACTTAAACTAGCCGTTAACCCATCAACATAGTTAGCAAGTCTAAGTATATCTTTCTTATTAGAAGAATTAAACTTAATACCCGTAGGTATACTACTCGTACTCTTAGCCTTATTACCATCAATTATATAACTATAAACAAGTTCTTTACCCTTATAATAATTAAAAGTAACTTTCTTACCACTCTTCTTAATCCTTTCCAAATCCACAGTACTAATAGTAGTATCATCCTTTAAAGTAATAGTAGGATTACTATTTTCTAACGCCTTCTCTAAATCTTCAATATAATAATCACCCTTCTTAGTTACTTTAATAGTAATCTTATTTTCTTTACCAGATTCCGAAGTAATAATCACTTCTAAATTATTAACACCATTCTTAAGAGTATGCTTACCATCTCCACTAACCTTAGCCTTAGTATCCTCAGCTGTAGCCTTAATATTAATACTATTTACATCACTATCAACTTCCAAAGTATAATTATTATCATCTACTTTAACAAGTTTCTGTCCATCTACACTAATATCTTTTAATTTATTATTATCAGATTTCTTTTCATCTTTATTATTATTATTATTTGTATTATTGTTATTGTTGTTATTATTTGTATTATTATTGTTATTATTATTATTATTTGGATTTGGTTTTGGTGTCGGAGTTGGTGTTGGTGTCGGTGTTGGAGTTGGTGTAGGATCAGGAGTTGGTGCCGGTTTCTTACTTACATTAACAGATGCCGTACCACCTACTTGAACAGCTACTCCATCACTTTCACTAGTAACATCTCCATATAAACTAATTGTAATAGTACCCTCTCCCGTTGCTGTACAAGTAGCACTAAAAGTCTTATTTGTATCTAGGGCATCTGCTGTTGCATCAGCAACATTAACAATACACCCACTAACAGGGCCACTGGCTGATGTATGAAGATTCCACGCAGCAGCCCCTCCCATATTTACATTAACAGTAAACGTATCTCCAACATATACATTATTAGAACTAACAGTAAGCCCTGCACTAGCTGCCGAAACACTAGAACTAAGTGCAAATATAGACATCAAAGATACCATTAAATATTTAATCTTTTTCATTTTTCCTCCTTTATGAAATAGTCTTTGTACCAAGTAAGTGTTGCCTTACTCTAAGTAAATCCGCTGAATTAATATCACTATCATAATTAATATCAGATGCTAAGAAATTCTCTCCCCTAAGATACTTACTACCAAGTAAATGCTGTCTTATTCTAAGTAAATCAGCCGAGTTAATAGCACCATCTCCATTAACATCCCCTATTACTATATTAGTATAAGTTACATATACATTACCACCCTGATATATCCTTGTCTTACCTCCTGTATACATAACCTCTTTACCATCTATATTCTTAGTATCAACTTCTACACCATACCTTTCACTATGCTCTATCTTTTTCTTAAAGTCCTCACCACTAGTACCAGCCATTATCTTACTTATATAATGATTAGTCTCATCAACATAGTAATCCTTAATTCTATAATCAAAATAATCTTCCCATATAGCATATAACTTAAAAGTATTATTCTCTAAAACAACATCATCCTTACCAATTAGTTCCCCTTCAAAGTATGTCTTACCACTACCATCAGCCTTAGTATTCCATTCCTTAAAGGTCTTATCATTCCTAACAAACATATTCTTATCAATAGTATATTTATTATTATTTAAGAAGAACGAACTCAATAATTCCCTAGAATTAATACGTAAATAACTACCACTATTATCAAATAATGCACTTAGTGTACCACCATTAGCATCAAGTATAAACGTATAAGCATTATCTACCCACACAGCAACTAACTCTGTACAACTAACCTCATCACTATAACTAACCATAGTACCATCACTCTTGCAAGCCCAATTAACAAATCCTGCATTCTCTTTATAAGGAATAGGTAACTCACCATAATAACCATCATCAGGTATCTTCATAGAATCAATACTAACAGTACCACCATTAGCATCAAAGGTAATATCAGTATTTACTTTTTCCCATTGTGCATATAGTACTAAATCATCTTTAATACTTACTTCTTGTTCATCAGTATAAGCTATACCCTTACCATCAGTCTTTGTATTCCAACCAACAAACTCATATCCATCCCTAGTAAATGTATTTTTATTTAATTTTGTCTTAACATTCTCTTCTACTTCTTGTGTAGATGTTAACCCATTTTCATCATTAGAATTATATGTAATCGTATATAATGATGATACATCGCCAACATTTACTGTTATTTCAATATTATTTACTACTTCATAGTTTGTTAAATCTGTTGGAGTATATGTGGCAGTAAATTTATATCTACCATTTTTATCAAATGTTACATTATCACTTGTCCACGCAAAATTTTCAGGTAAACTTATATCATATAACTTTTGACCTATTTCAGCTGTTAAATTTTTTGGAACAGTATATTTAGGTGTTGCTTTAACAACTTCCACATTAACATCCTTTTCCACTTTATATCCACGTTCATTATATGCTATTACTTTTATAGAAGTATCACCATATCTAAAATCCTCTCTTGAATCAGGATATACTATTTCTATATTATTACTAATAGTTTCTTTTCTCGTTGTCTTTTCATCATAAGTAAGTTCTAATGAAACATCATCTATATTTACCTTTTCAAAAGCAGAATACTTAGATTTAATATTTTTAACATCAATAGTATCTGGATCTATCTGTACATAATTAATATTTTTACTTTTTGCATAAGTTTTTGGAACAGTATTACTATATACATAAAATGTTAAAGTATCTTTTAATCCTCCAAAAACATTTCTATCATCAACAATAGAACTTATATTTTTATCAAAATATATAGATTTAAGTGATGTACAATCAGTAAAGTCATATCCATCTAATTTAACTAGTTTGCTTGGTAAAACTACTTTTTCTAATTTAGAAGCTTTATAGAAAGCACTACTAGGAAGTGTTTCTATATCGGATAAAATAGTTACTTCCTTTACATTAGAATATTCAAAAATATACTTTCCAATTGATGTTACACTTTTAGGAATAGTTATTTTTGTATCATAATCTGGATCAAAAGCACTTTCAAAAACAGAATAATCTAATGTTGTTAAACTATCGGGTAAGTTTATTGTCTGAAGTTTTTTACAGCCACGAAAAGCAGAATCATCAATTTCTGTCACTCCATCTGGCAAATTTGCATTTTCAATATTAGATTCTTCAAATGCAGAAGACCCTATTCTTTTCAAATTCTTAGAAAAGTTAAATATTTTTAAATTACTGTACTCAAAAGCAGAATCTCCTATCTCAGTGATTGTTTCAGGTAAAGTAACTTTTTCTAATTTAGAAGTACTATAGAAAGTATTACTAGGAAGTGTTTTTATATCTGACAAAATAGTTACTTCTTTTATATTAGACCAAGCAAAAGTATATGTATCAATTGATGTTACACTTTCAGGAATAGTTATTTTTGTATTATAATCAGGATCAAAAGAATATCCAAAAACACTATAACCTAATGTTGTTAAACTATCAGGTAAATTAATTGTTTTAAGTTTTTTACAATTATAAAACGCATTATCGTCTATCTCTTTAATCCTATCAGGTAAAACTACTTTTTCTAAATTATTATTATATTGGAACATTTTAACAGGAATTTTTGCAATACTATTTAAAAACTCCACTTCTTTTATATTTGTTTTCTCAAAGGCATATTTACCAATCACCGTTACATTTCTCGGTATAGTTATCTTTATATCATTAGTTGTTTTAAAAGCTCCACTATATGCACTTTCTCCTATCTGCATAACTGTCTCTGGTAAATTTAATGATGAAAGACTTTCACATCCTTTAAATGATCCATCACCAATTATATACAAATTTTCTGGCAAATTTATCGTTTTAAGATTTTTACAATTTTCAAAAGCATAATTAGGTATTTCAATTAATGTTTCTGGTAATGTAACCTTTTCTAGATTCTTACTACCATTAAACATCGAAATACTTAAAGTATTACCTAAAACTATTGCTTCTTTTAATCCACTCTCAGAGAAAGCCAAACTTCCTAATGATGTTACACTTTCAGGTATTACTATTGTAGTATCTTTACTAGAATCAAAAGCATGTCCAAATGCATTATTTCCTATTGTAGTTAAACTATTAGGTAAATTAATTGTATTTAATTTATCACAAAGATAAAATGCACTCTCTCCTATTTCTTTTAATCCCTCAGGCAATACTACCCTTTCAAGGTTACTACTATTATACATCATTTGTGAAGGAATAGTTTCCATTTTATTTAAAAATTCTACTTCTGTTAATCCTGTTGCTTTTAAAGCATTAGTGCCAATTAACGTTACATTTTTAGGTATTACTAATTTTCCTCCATTAAACGAACCTGCAAATGCATTATTTCCTATTGTAGTTAAACTATTAGGTAAATTAATTGTATTAAGTTTTGTATTACCCGAAAAAGCATTTGACCCAATTTCTTTTAATCCCTCAGGTAATGTTACTTTTTCAAGATATAGATTTCCTTGCATCATTTGTGAAGGAATAGTTTCCATTTTATTTAAAAACTTAATTTCTTTTAATCCAGAATATATAAATGCCGATTCCCCTATTTCCGTAACACTCTCTGGAATAGTAATTATACCCTCTGTAAAGGAAGATTGAAATGCTCTATTACCAATATGAGTTATATTATCACTAAACGTAAAATCAGAAAGACTCATCGTATAAGCAAAAGCATAATCTCCAACATAAGATATACTGGCTTCTAAATCATATAAAGATTGAACACCCATAAATGCATAATCCCCTACTGATAAATTATCAGCATAACTCTTTACAACATTTATACCAGAAATTGTACCAGCCATATAAAAAGCTTTATTACCTACTTTTACTATTGAAGAAGGTAAAAATATTTTCCTAACTTTAATAAAAGAATCTTTTGCTTCTAAGAACATAGATGTATCTCTATCAGCAATACCTGTAACACTATATCCATCTATTACACTTGGAAAATATAACAAAGTATTAGTAAAGCTTGTATCCTTAAACCCTGTTAATTCTATGTTATTATCTCCTACATTTTGATATTCCCAAACACTTTCATATTCTGCTGGATTAGTAACATCAAAAGACCCCTCGACCTTAAAACCAATTGATGTTGTAAATTTTATGCTTATAGTCTGTTTTTCTAAACTATAAGGATCATAATCACTCATCTCTAAATTAGTTATATCATATAATTTATATTCCTTAATTTTACCATTTGAAAATTTTAAATTAACCTTAGTATTTAATATATTATTAACAGAACCATAGTTATATGTAGTTAAAACAGGTTCTATCTCATAACCAGTTATAACCTCATCTAAATTATCGCGAGAACTCTTTTTAAACACATTATACTCATCACAATCAGTTCCATCACATACCTTAGCGTCTTTAAAATTAATAAAACCATATCCATAATATTCATCCCAACCTATATCACCTAAATCATCAGAATATCTTCTAAGTATAGTTACAATATTATCATAAGCTAAATTTTTGTTTAAACTTTTTAGATTAGCTATTGCACTAACAGCGTGTGGAGTCGCCATCGATGTACCACTCATAACCCGATTTTCTTCTTTACTAGCTATGCTTTTTATATCAACACCCGGAGTTGAAAACATTATACCATCACCATAGTTTGAAAATGAAGCCTTAGTTTTACTAGAATCAACAGCTGCAATAGAAATCGTATTATCAAAAGAGGCCGGATAAGATGAATTTGATGAATTTTCATTTCCTGCTGCTGCAACACTAATTATATTATTTTGTCTCGCCGCCTCAATAGCAATATACTCTCCTTGTGAATAAACAGCACTTCCAAAACTCATATTCATAACATCAGCATTTTTATTATAAGTAACATAATTAATAGCAGTTATAGTATCTGTTTCATAAATATTTTTTGTATCAGAAACCTTAACTGGTAGTATCTTCACACTACTAGGTGTACTCTCAGCAATAGTTCCTGCAATATGTGTTCCGTGACCATTATTATCATACATATTATCATTATTCTCTAAAACATTATATGTCCCAGCTAATCTACCCGCAAAACTTGCATTAAATACATCTACATCCAATCCAGTATCAACTATAGCAACCGTTACATCATTTAGTTCCTTACCTTGAAACTCATCCAATAAAGTATCAATTCCCATTGCTTCTACTCCCCAAGAATTATAATTAGAAACAAGAACCGTATCCTCTGATATTTCACTAACTGTATTTTCAGATACATCCATATCAGGCTCTTCTTTATTAAACTTCTCCAAAGCCCTATTTTTTTCTTCCTCAGAACTATATTGAAGAAAATACTGATTATTTGGAGCATTAACAACATCAGTTGCCCCATAAGTATCTTTTAATTTTTTCTTAGTAGTAACAATTAATATATTAGACTTATCATTCTTTTTATTTAATTTCTCATAATCATCAAAATACTTCTCAACATATTCAGGTTCCAAATCATCAATATTAACAAAAATATTAGACTGTTTCTTATTTATAATCACAAAGCCAACTATTACAATTAAACATACCATTAATGTCGAACCAACAGCTATATAAGCTTTTTTACTTCTAAGCTTCATACTACTTTAACACCTCTTTTTCTTCATAATTATTACCAACCCATCCCCTATAAAAGTTTCTCTCTTCTAATAAATAATCACAACTCCTCTACTATAACTCAATTATAACACAAATAATTCTTTATTCAACAAAATACGATAAATTTTGTGAATAATTTGTGAATTACCCTATCGGGGCCCTTTACTACTCCCCTTATTCATAACTATCTTTAATACAACAATTACACCATTATACGTTACTACCCACATAGTAAAAAAGAAAGTAACCTAACTACTACTCTCTTTCTCACTAAGAATAACCTCATAATCAAACACATACCCATCCCCACTCTTATTACTAGTAACAATAACATAAGACTTATCAAAATCATAATTATCCCTAAACATAGACATATCCATCTTATAATCACTATCCATCTGTTTCAAACTAATAATATACCTAGTCCCACTCTCTTTCTCTCTATAATCATACCCATCCATAACAATATCACTATAACCCTTAAGAACCCTAACTAAACTATCATATCCATAATAAATACCATCCCTATCCCTATTAATAAGACAATCCAAATTAACATCATAACTAAATTTACCACTCTTATTCCTAATAATAAGATAACTATTACTAGTATCACATACCATCAAAGACAATATCCCCTTATCAAAATCCCTATCCCTCATAATATCATCTAAATAAACAAAATATTCCCCCTCTTTATTATACCTCTCATCACCACTAATCCCCTTACCATAATCAATCATCATTAATTTAAGAGCTTCACTAATCTCCATATCACTATTATTACTACTTATCCTACTTTTAAAATGATTATAAGTATAAGTAGTACCCACTAATAAAAGAATCAAAATAATAAGAATAATAACTAATCCCCTAACACTCTTATTCATAACTATCACCCACAAAACTAATAGAAAGATGACCATTTCCAAGAACACTACCATTAATCAAATTATAATTTTTAACAGAAGAAGATACACTATTAGAGCCACCACTACCAGCATCATCTTTTCTTTGTCTTATAACCCTATATTCCAAACAAGTTTGTTTAACAACAGGAACTTTTATAATTTCATATTTCTTACATCCCGAAGGAAAACAAGTCTTCTTACCCATAATTGTAAAACAAGTAGTATCCTGTACTAAACATGCACCCTGTTGCTCTATATAAGTAGTCTCCGTTTTCATATTAGAACAAGTATTACTAACAAGAGTTTGAGCAAACCCAGGTGCTCCACCACCACCATTAGTTCCATTACCACCAGCACCATAACCCAGATTAGCTCCACCACTTCCATTACCACTACCACCAGTAGCCTTATCATCAACACCAATAAAACAAGTAGCATTCCCATCACCAGAATAACTCCAAAAATCAGTATTACTAGACGGAGCAGAAGACGTATAAGTCATAAAACAACTAACTCCACTCCTTCCACCACCACCAGCTGTAATCAAAGTTTCACTTCCCCTTTTAAGTGTAGTAGCACCACCACCATTTACAGTATAACCATCATAAGATGTAATACCACCACCATTATAACCATTATTTCCCCCTACATTAACAACCAATTTATCCCCTTTATTTAGATAAATATATCCCGTAACTTCTCCTCCCCCCTTATCAGCAATATAATCAGACTGTGCCCCCTTAGCATCCACATAATAATACCCGTTCATTGGAGCCACAAACTCCTCCTCATATCCAACATAATCAAATTCCCATTTACTCTTAATAATACTAACTTCCCTATCTCGACTAGCAACATTCCCACTCCTATCACTAACCTCATATCTAATAACATACTCACCAGCCATAAGCCCCTTAGTATTAACAATATCCTCCCCATTCAAAGAAATTCTCTTACTATCTTCAAGTATTGCCTCTCCATCCTTATACTTTTCTTCATCCCTATAAGTAACATCACTATTCAAGGAAAAATCTTCCCCCACACCCTTCACTATCGGCGTTACAAACGAAATAACCGGTGCCTTCGTATCAACAATTTTCACATTCCTATCTAAAGTTTTACTAGCTCCCCCATAAGTAGTTACACTATAGTGGGCCACATACTCACCAACTTTCAAAGACTTAGTATTACTGCACTCACCATTATCAATACTAATACCTTTTTCCTCTACCATACTATTACTAAGAACAATATCTATATCACTCCATAAATCAAAGTCAGTACCATACTCCTTAATAAGCGGATTATCCCCTTTTAACACTAAATCAACACTAGTGTCAACAATACCACAATTAGTATCAGTACTAAATTCATAACTATTAACCATTTTTTCATTTTCTTTAACTAAAACACTACTATTAAGATATCCACTAGCTTCCACTTCCGGTTCTTTAAAATACCCCTTATTAATAAGTTCCTTTACCGGAATACAAGCCATCTTATCACTACCACTATTACTCCAAACCAATGTAGAATTATACTCATCTATATAATAAGACGAACTCTTTAAAATATTCTCCTTATTAATAGTAGCAAGCTTAACTTTAGCCCCATCTTTACTACCCGAAAAAACAACTATCACTATACTAGTTACCACTCCAAGAACTACAATTACAGCAAGAAGTTCTATTAATGTAAACCCCTTATTATTCCCTTTATCTATTGTCTTCATAATTCACCTTATTTCTATATAATAAAATTATATAAAAATTTTTTATATAATACAAGAAAAATTAGAAACTAAATTCTAATTTTCATATTATTTTCATAAATCTCAAATGTTCTTCTTCATTAAAATTAGGTTTATTTTTTACTAACATATTATACATTGTATCAGGCTCATCACTGAGTCTTATAACTGCATCCACGTCTTTCGTTTGAATAGAACCATTTTCAAGTCTGTAAATCATTGTCTCTTCTAAACCCAAAATCTTAGAAAACTCCTTTTGGCTCATTCCATATTTTTTTCGTATCAATTTAATCTCATTAGTTGTCAAAAGATTAACTCTTTTTTTATAAATATCATATAGTCTTATATCGTTATCAATTTCAATATTTCTATCAAAAACTTCTTCTCCATTTTCAGGATTAATCTTATAGTATTCATCAAACTCTATATCAATACCCTTAACATTAACAACAACTCTTCTTATACACACATTATCTTTCTTTTCCATTATATCCCTCCCATTTACAATATTTATTATATCTATTTTTCCATTAAAAGTAAATTATATTTCTAATCTTTATTATCTCTATACACTTATATATTTATAATTAATTTCTCTCTCTATTCTTGACTACTCCCCATATTTCTAGTACAATACTATTAGTATTTGCCCCTGTAGGGCAACAGAAAGGTGAGAAAAAATGAAAAAACTAAACCAATTAATAGAATGTAACTACGAAACACCCATTACAGGTATTTCCGTAAACACCAAAGACCTCAAACAAGGCAATCTCTTCATCTGTATAAAAGGAGATACCATCGATCGCCACGATTACATAGATGAAGCCATAAAAAAAGGAGCAGCAGCCCTAATAACAAATAAAGACGTATCCACTTCCATACCTTACGTAAAAGTAGATAACCCCAATAAAGAAGTAATACCAATATCCCAGAAATTCTATGACCATCCCGAAAACAAAGTAACACTATATGGAATAACCGGAACAGATGGCAAAACCAGTACTGCAACCATTATCTCTACCCTTTTAGATAATTCCACTTGTGGATACATCGGCACTAACGGAAGAAGTTGTAAAGCCTTCGATAAAAGTACTGACAATACTACCCCATCTCCCGATAAACTATACGCCTACTTTGACGAATTCATAAAAGCCGGATGCACTTCTATTGCTATGGAAGCCAGTAGTGAAGCCGTTCTCCAAAATAGACTAGATAACCTATACTATGATGTAATAGGAATAACCAATATAACAAGTGAGCATCTAAATCATCATAAAACCCTCGAAAACTACGTAAACTGCAAGAAATACATAATGACTTTAACCAAACCAAACGGTTACTGCGTTCTAAATAAAGACGATAAATACTATAACGAAGTAAGAAAAATATGCAAAGGAAAAGTCCTAACTTACGGTACCAGTAAAGATAACGATTTAATAATAGATAACTTTACCCTAAGTACCAATCATACCAATATAAAATTTATATATAAAAATAAAATCTATAATGTAACAAGCCCTCTATTAGGTGACTTCAACGTCTATAACCTAGCTTGTAGTCTCCTAATGTGTTTATCCCAAGGAAATATTATGGAAGATTTACTAAAAAATGTCCCAAATATCAATATAAAAGGACGTCTTGATATGATTAATCTCGGACAAGACTTTCACGTTATGGTCGACTATGCCCATACCCCTAACGGTATAACCAAACTCCTATCATTCGTAAAATTACTAGATAAAAATAGAACTATCACTGTAATAGGCCAAGCCGGAGAAAGAGATGCCTATAAAAGAAAAGAAGTAGGTAAAATCGTAGCCGACCACTCTGATCTTGCCATATTCACTTATGAAGACCCCCGTAGTGAGGATCCCCTAGATATAATAAACGATATGACAGAAAATATTAGAGACTATGATAACTATGAAATAGTAGTCGATAGAAGTGAAGCCATAAAATATGCAATCAATATAGCCAAACCAAACGATATGGTCTTAATATTAGGAAAAGGCAATGAAACCTATGAGAAACTAAAAGATAAAACAATCTACTTTAACGATATAGAAGAAGCCGAAAAATATATCAAATTAAGATTAGAAGAAAAGCCAGTAAAATAACACTGGCTTTTATAAATTGTCACTAAGTAAAAAGTCAATTAAATTAAGGTGAATAATACCATCTCTTGATAAATCCTTCTTATCCATTGAAATAACATATTTAGGATTATCATCACTAATATAATTAAAAGCCCCAAATTCCCTTTCCATAGCATCACTGTTGCCATCAAGTTCATAAGTTACTTGAATATAATTAGTTTTACCATCCTTTTTTGCTAAAAAATCAATTTCTCCTTTTTTACTCTTTCCAATATACACATCATAATCTCTAATTTTTAATTCATTATATACAATATTTTCTAAAACAATATAATTTTTAAATTCAGCATTGTTATTTTTTATTTGAGCAATTCCTAAATCAGTAGCATAATATTTATTTAAAGTTTTTAAAACCCCTTTACCACTAATGTCATATCTGTAAACTCTTTCCACAATAAGAGCTCTACAAAGAGCATCAACATAAGTATAAAGTGTTTCATTGGAAATACTTTTATTTTCATTTTTAAGATAATTAATTATATTTTCAGAAGAAAATTCCCTACCCATTGTTTCAATTAAGTATTGCAAAATCAAATCAAATAAAAACGTATCTTTCAAATTAAGCCTTCTCACCACATCTCTTAATATGATAGAATCATAAACACTATGCAAATAATTTTTAATATCTGTAGTATTATTAAATTCACATCTATTAGGTAAACCACCCCAATTTGCATAATCCCAAAAACTATTTAAATCATAACCATCTCGATTGGTAAGGGATATATATTCCTTGTATGATAATGGATATATACGAAATAGTACATATCTTCCTGAAAGAACTGTCGAAAGTTCATCTGATAACATCTTACTATTAGAACCTGTCAAAAATATACTTAAATTTTTTACAGTGGCCCTAAGGGAATTAACAACTTTTTCAAAAGCATCAACATTTTGCACTTCATCCAAAAACAAATAATATTTTTTATCATCTTTTATTTTATCTTTTATGTAACAATTCAGTTTTCTATAATCAAGAAGTTCCTCAAATTCAATAAATTCAAAATTAATGAATATTATATGTTCTGAATCAACCTTATATTCAGTCCTAAGTTCATTTCTAATTTGCTCTAAAATAATAGACTTACCACATCTTCTAATTCCAACTAATATTTTTATCAAATCAGAATTATAAAAACCTCGTATTTTTTTCAAATAATTTTCTCTTAATAACATAGTTACTCACCTCTTGATATCATTATACACTATTTTTTACTTATTGTAAAGTTATTACTCATTTCCGTAATAACTTTTTATTATCACCATTTCCCATTAAAAACAACTCCAAAATCACAAAATTACATACATTTTCCCCCATAGAATTCACAAACCTTCCTTTTTTCCTATTTAAGCCCTATAATCAAACTCTCAGCCTTGTATTCCTTACCCTCATTCCTATAACTATGCACCATATCAAAGTTACACTTACTACATATCCCACTAGAAACAATATTCTCTTTCCTTATCCCCATTCTAAGAAGAAGCACCCTATTAATATTAACCGTATCAATATACCATTTACCATCCCTATTAATAATAAACTCCCCCTCATCAATATCCCTAAACTCCTCCCGAATTAAATCCCGAACATCCTCTCCTACCTCAAAACAACACCCATATATAGAAGGACTCATAACCACTATCAAATCCCGAACATCACACCCATAAACACGAATCATCTTCTCTATACACTTAACCCCAATCCTCTTAACAGTTCCACGCCATCCCGAATGAACATTACCAATAACCCCCAATACCGGATCATATATCCCCATTAAAATACAATCAGCATTAATAGTAGCAAGCACCACTCCCCTCTTATTCGTAATCATCCCATCAACACCCTCAAACCTCTCATCATTAATACAAATACTCCCAATATCCTCATCAATAACAACAATATTATCCGTATGCCTTTGTCCGCACTTAACCACTCCCCTATAATCAAGACCTGCCATATCACAAAGTTTTCTATAATCACTAACTACCCCATCAATAACACCCTTACTCTCACTCTCCCCATTCCTCGTTGTCTTAAAATTAACATCAAGTCCCAAACTATAAGTAACACCTACCCTATCTCCATATTTATCCATAATCCTAAAGAAAAGAGAAGAAAAATCTCCCCTATTCACTATCCTAACACTATCATTATCCCTAATCATTTATAATACCTCTTATACTTATCATAATTACTATTAACCCTCTTAAAAACCACAAGTAACCTCATAAGCGACCTATCCCCCTTATAATACATAATATTACGAACCCTCTTCTCTCTATAAAGATCATCTACTTTTTTAAGAATATCCCTATTCTTAACATATTTGTAAATAACACCCTTAGGGACTATCGTCCATAGAAACTCATTATTAAGGTACTCAGTCTTATTCTTAATATTATAAATAACATCCTCTACCAAATATTTAGTAATATTCTTACCACTCACAGTCGTAAAAGAACTACTCCTACCCTGCCTAATATTAATCTCAAATAACTTATATTTCTTATCCCTCTTATCATACTTAAAATCAAAATTAGCATATCCCGTATACTTAATATCCTCTAAAAACTTTTTCATCTTCGCAAAAAGAGCCTCATCATAAGAACTAATAATAGCCCCATAATCACCAAGTGCACCAGGAGTCTTCTCTTCCAAAATAACCTGTCCAAGACCCATAAACGTTACCTTATGATTAGAATCAACATAAGCATTAAGAACCCTAAGAGCAGTATCATCCCCAGGAATATACTCCTGAATAATCAAAGTATCCCTATAAGTAGAGCCATAAACCCTCTCTAAAATATCCCTAGTTTCCTTCTCACTATGAGAAACAAAAATCTTCTTCTTACCCTCAAACTTACTCTGCCAATACATAACACTATTAGAAGGCTTTATAATAATAGGATACTTAAAAGGAATCACAATCTCTTTATAATTATCATAACTACAAATAAGCGTCTCCGGATAATCAAGTCCATACTCCTTACAAGTCTTATAAAAATTCTCTTTAAGAACAAGTTTATTCATTAATTCCTCACCTATATAAGGAATAATAAAATAATCCTCTAACTTATCCCTATTCTTAATAACAAGTTTCATATAAATATCCGAACAAGCAATCAAAATAAGCTTATTCTTCTTAAATTCACTATGAATCTTCAAAAGTTCTTTCACAAAAACCTTCGGATCCTCTATCTCACTATTCTTTCGAAGATCTAAAAGTTTACTATACTTAGTCTCCGAATAATCACTCTTACCTAGAGCAATACACTTAACACCATACTCCTCATCAAAGGCCACTGCCATTCCATAAACATTCCTATCACTACCAAGTAGTACAGGGATAAACTCTTGTTCTCTCACTATATCATCCTCTTTTCTATATCTCCATTTTACCACATTTCCACTCATAAATAAAGTAAAATCTTATTATTTACAAAAGTTACCCTACAGGGGCAGGTATATGTAAAGAGCAAATAAAAAAAGTAAACAAATACCCTAAGTACCCATTTACTTTAATGAAAAAACTATTTAAGAACCTTTATTATAACATTACCTCTTTTAGTAACACTAGAATAAAGCCTTTCTTCTTCTATTTTTTCCCTTTCTTTTCTAAGTCTTTTAATACGTTCTTGTCTATCTTTCATCATTTTTTCTTGTTTGTTAATTCTATCAAAAGCTTCTGATTCCGCTTTCCTACCCATAACAAGAGGCTTATATCCTTGACATTCACATATATACTGACATTCAATAGTATTTCCATTCATTCTCTCTACACCAGTTTCAATTTCAGAATAATACTTCATTCCCTTACTAGTTAAATATTCATTTTTCCCCTCTTTAATAGTCCAGTTAGGAGCTGACGTCTTAGCACATTTTTCTATATTATCACAATCTTGACAAATATGCTTAGCCTTACCATCCACAGAATACTTACTAGCTTTTAATGCAGTAATATTAAAATTAATATGCTTAGAGACTATCTCATCAAACAAATACAATCCCATATCATATAAATTCTTTTCCATAAGTTTTCTTACCAGTTCAACATTGAATACCTCAAATAAAGATTCAGTTTCAATAACATCACTATCCAAATAACGATAAAATTCCTTATTATTAAAATTCAAAGCCTTAAAACTATCAACAATAACAGCATTAATAACTCTCATTTGCATTAGAAACTTAACATATTCCGGATATCTTTCATAGTATGAAAACAAAGTTTTAACATCTTCTTTAGTTCTCTGTATTCTTAAAGCATTTAAAATATCCATTCCTCCAAGAACATCTTCACTAAAAATAATTCTGTCATAAAATTTTGCTCTACCTTCTAAGCCAATTCCTAAGATAAACTTCATACAACTGCCCATTTTACCAAGGTCTGCACGATTAATCTTAGATACCTCTTTTGGAACTTTAACTGTCATTCCGCTAAATTTAACAGTACTAGTTATAAGTTCTCCATTTCTTTTTTCAACAATTTTTTCTTCATTCATTATAATTCCCCCTACGGGTCTATACAATATCATAAACAAAAACAACTGTCAAGCATTAATATTATTTTTATCAAAAAAAGAGAGAAAAAACTTATTTATCAGCTTTTTCTCTTTTTAAAGTCTTAATAAGATTACCATTCTTAGTTCTAACTACCCTTTCATAATCCTCATACTTAGCAGCCTCTCTTCTAACTTTCATATCATTAAGCCTTTTTATCTCAGCTTCCTCAGCATCGTGAACTCTCAAATTTCTAGCACCCATACTTTCAACATTTCTAAATGATGTACATTCTAAAATATCACGACCTAAAATTTCTCCATATTCATTTACACGTTCAAATCCCGTAGTAATAATACTATGATAACCCAAATGTTTACTAGCAAATTTAGGAATTTCCCCATCCCTGACTTTTATACTATTATCATAAGCACTAATTAATGAACAAGAAGCATTAGCACATTTCTCACAAATATGTGTAAAGTCACCACTTTCACTTCTACTCCTACCAACAAGTTTAATAAAATCACTATTAACAATTCTTTGAAATTCTTTTAAAGCAATTAAATAATAACCCTTATCTTTAATAGCATCAATAAATACATTATCCATTGCATAAAAAAGCTTATCAATATCAATTCTATCAGCATTCAATATATCAAAAAACTCTTTATTATCATAAACATTAAGTTTTTTATATCTCTTATACACACCAAGTCCAATAACCCTAACCATAAGATGATATTCCAAATTCAAAGGAAACTTAGAATGCCACGCCATTACTTCTTTTACTGAAAAACACTTACCATTAGATGTTACTAATTGTACAAGTTCTTCACCAGATAATATCTTATCACAAAAAACAAATCTATCAATAATAGTATCTTTAATTTTAGGATCCATAGTTGCAAAAATCCCCCTAATACTGTCTTTTAAATTAATAAGATCTTGTCTTTCTATATTTTCTTCAATACGTTTATCAGCAATACCCTTAAATTCAAATACACTAATCCTTGTTTTACCATCTTTCTTTTCAAATATTGCATCTCTTCTTTCTTTCATACTACTACCTCTTTCGACCAAATATACTACCATAAATAAAAATGTCTGTCAATCTATTTTCAAGATTATTTACAATTATTTTTTCGATATATTTAAAAGTATTCCCATACTAATCATTGTAATAAGCAAACTACTTCCCCCATAACTAAGAAAAGGCAAAGTAACCCCTGTAACCGGAATAAGTCCAACAACTACAGATAAATTTAAAATAGCCTGAAAAGCAAACATAAAAGTAATACCAAAAGCAAGATACTTACCAAACAAATCATTACAATGAATAGCAATAGAAAAACCCCTATAAATAATAAATCCAAATAAAAGTATAACAACTCCTGCTCCCACAAATCCAAGTTCCTCACAAATAATCGCAAATATAAAATCCGTTTGCGGTTCTGGTAAATAAAAATGCTTTTGAATAGAATTACCCATACCAAGACCCAAAAGTCCCCCAGGACCAATAGCATATAAACTCTGAATAATCTGAAACCCACTCCCCAAAGGGTCCGACCAAGGATTAAGAAAAGAAACAATCCTCTCCATTCTATATGGAGCAATAAGAATTAAAACAACTATCCCCACTATACCCAATGCCCCCAATTTAACAAAGAAACCAAGTCTACATCCACTAACAAAAAGAAGTACAATAAGGGAAAAAGTCATAACAACTCCCGTTCCAAAATCAGGTTGTAGCATAATCAAAGCAAATACCAAAAATATGATCCCCAATATAGGAAAAATACCCTTTTTAATGTCCTTAATATCTCTATCATTATTAACAAGATATTTAGAAACAAATATAGTAAGACCAAGTTTCATAAACTCACTAGGTTGCATACCAAACCCACCAATACCAAACCAACTTCTACTACCATTTCTTACCATCCCAATACCAGGAATCAAAACCAAAATTAAGAGTAAAAAACAAACACCAAATAAAATGTTTGCTTTATTAAAATATTTCCTATAATCAACTTTCATTACTATATACAGTAGTACATATCCAATAATTAAAAACATAACTTGAGCTTTAAGATACTTATAAGCATCCCCAAATTTATATTCCGCCCATACCGAAGACGAAGAATAAATCATAATACACCCAATTAAAGAAATACATATTATCGCTATAATAAGCTTATAATCAACCCTTTTCATAATCCCCCTTTATAAAATTAAAGCCATACACCATATATAAGAGCAAGAAGTGAAAGCAAGAAACCACATATCCAAAATAACTTAACAATATCTCCCTCTTTCCAACCAAGTCTCTCAAAATGATGATGTATTGGTGTCATTAAAAATACCTTCTTCTTAAATATAACTACACTAATAATTTGCACTATAACCGTAATAGTCTCTATTACAAATACTCCCCCAATAACAGCAAGAGATATCTCGTGAGCTGTAAGAATTGCAACAGTTGCAAGTGTCGCTCCTAAAGTAAGACTACCCGTATCTCCCATAAATACCTTAGCCGGATAACTATTAAATACCAAAAATCCCATAATAGAACCAACTAAAACAAAACAAAATATACCAATATCCTGATAGCCCTGTATCCAGAAACTACCCCAAGAAATAAGTCCAAAAGCAAGAAATGCAATAGCAGATAACCCTCCCGCCAGTCCATCTAAACCATCTGTAAGATTAACAGCATTAGAAGAACCAACTAAAAGGAAAAGAATAAACACCCCATATAACCATCCCATATTCCATTTAATATGAAGTAAACTAACTTCAAGAACTGAATCCCCAGGTGTAAACTCCCTAAACAAAATATAAAACACAAGAGCTACTATAAATTGTAAAAACAACTTTTGTCCTTGACTCAGACCCTTATTTCTATTTTTCTTTATACTGATATAATCATCTAAAAAACCAATCATACCATAGGAGACAAAAACAAATAAAAGTATAAATAAGTTTACCGAAAAATCTATCTTATTAAGAAGTAATAAAATAATAGTAGTAACAAGAGTTGGAATTATAAATATAAGTCCTCCCATTGTAGGTGTCCCCGCTTTTCTAGCGTGAGCTTCTACATAAACATTTATTCTTTGACTAATTTTAATCTTTTTCAATATTGGAATCATAACAAGTCCAAAAAGAACTGTTAGTAAAAATCCAATCATTAATGCAAATAAAGACTTCGTAAGTGTTAACACAAAATCACTTCCATTTCTAATCACATTATATCATAAAATTTAAAAATTTACACAAGGAACTTCACTTTATAACACTACTTTACATATTAATCACTAAGAAATAGCCTAACACTCTCTCCAATTGCAATATGGCTACCACCTTTCGGAGACATTTTCCTAACCACTTTACCATTACCCGTATACTCTATATTAAATCCCTTAAGAGCTTTAGTAGCATCCTCCCTACTCATACCAACCACATCGGCAATAGAAGAGTATTTCTTATCATACCATTGATATACCTTCTGAAGTCCGTCTTCCCTCTTTTCAACTCCCAAAATCAAAGCCGCGTCTTTAAGAACATTTTTAGCAACTGGAGCAGCAACTGTACCCCCATACTGTGTAATTCCCTTAGCATTATCAATTGCAATATATACAACAATCTCAGGATCATCAGCTGGTAAAAAGCCAATAAAAGACACAATATAATTACCAACCATATATCTGCCATCCTTAACTTTTTGAGCAGTTCCCGTTTTACCACCTACCCTATAGGAGTCTATATAAGCATTCCTTCCCGTACCAAGAGCAACCACACTTTCTAGTGCCATTCTAACTGTCTTACTAGTATTATCACTAATAACATTTCTAACAAATTTAGAACTATTTTCCTTAATAATATCCCCTGTATCAGAAGAAATCCTTTTAACAACATAAGGCGTATATAACTTACCACCATTAATAGCAGCACTAACCGCTGTTATTTGTTGAATTGCCGTTACACTAACACCTTGCCCAAAAGAAGTAGTAGCAAGTTCTACTGGTCCAACCTTATTTACTGGAAATATTATACCTGTAGCTTCTCCATTAAGATCAATACCCGTTTTTTTACCATAACCAAATTTATTAATATAATTAAATAGCCTCTCCGTACCAAGTCTATTACCAAGTTCAACAAATCCAGGGTTGCTTGGTGTTACTATCGGAACATAAAAGAGCATTTTTTCCTTTATTTTCAAGACTTCCACAATCAATTTCAATGTTCCTGTACTGACTATTTTGAATCTCTGTATCAGTACAAGAACATTTTTCTGGATAAAAATTTGATAACTCAAATTTTTTTCTTTTGTTATTAATTTCTAATTCTCTATATATTGTATCTGCATTAAAATTGAAATAAATAATTAATCTTACATGTTTTCTATCGCCATTTATTTTTTCAACTTCTACTCTTTCAACTAATATTCTCATTAAATTAGGTAGTTGACTTTGTAAATCAACTTTTGAAGTAAGAGTATTTCTAACTTCTGTTATTTTTTCCTTTAATTTTGTAAGTTCTGCATCTAGATTATTAAGTCTATCAATTTTTGCTTTTAAAGAATTAATTTCATTATTAAACCTATCATTTCTTTTCTTAAACTCTAAGTCATCAATTAAACCTTTAATACTCAAATCCAATAATTTATCCTTTTGCTTTTCTATTTTTATAATTTGATTGTTTATACTTCCTATATCATCAGAACTCTTATTACTGCTTATAATATTCTCATATTCATTTATTACCCCATTTAAATATTCTTTTTTATTATCTATAAAATCACTAAATATTTGTACAAATATCTTATCTAGATAATCTTCTCTTAAGATTGGTGAAGCACAAGCACCAACACCCTCAGTCTTATATTTCTTACAAGCCCAAGTGGGATTATTTGCTCTATTACTTCCTCCAGCTCTTATAAATACATTACCACAATCCTTACAATATAATAAACAGCTATATTTTGAATTTTCTAATGATTTTTCAGAATTTAGAATGTGCCTTGCCGATGATTTTTTTCTCATCTCGTGAAGTTCATTTGCTTTATTCCATAACTCTTCAGATACAATTGCTGGAACTCTATCATCTTTTTCAATTATTTGCCTTTCTTTTGGGACTTTTTTCTTTTTATGTGTTTTATAATTTTCAACCTCAGTTAACCTAGCAGTATAATATCCTTTATATCTAGGATTAGATAAAAACTTTGCCATTGTTGTTTGTGAATAAGGTTCGCCTTTTGAATTTAAATATCCCATTTTGGCAAGATCTTGTCCTATCTTTTTAAGTCCAACTTTTCCAGATGCATAAGTTTCAAAAAGATATGTAATTATTGGTGCTTCAGCTGGATTAATTTCATATCTTCCATCTTTTTTGAAATATCCAGTTAAATTACCACCAATAAGTTTTCTATCTTTAATCATTCTGTTAACACCAAATTTAACTCTTTCAGATAATTTTCTAACTTCATCTTGAGCCAAACTTGACATAATTGTAAGTCTAAACTCCGAATCTTCTTGAATTGTATTAAGATTATCAGATAGAAAATATACAATAACTCCTTGCTTTAATAAATACTCTGTATATTTTATACTATCAACAGTATTTCTTGAGAATCTTGATATTTCCTTTGTAACCACCATATCTATTTTCCCAAGAGTTGCATCCTCAATCATTTTTAGAAATTTATCTCTATTTTTTACAGCAGTTCCACTAATTCCTTCATCTATATAACCACCACAAAATACCCAGTTTTTATTTTCCGTTATCATTTCTTCAAAATAGTTTTGTTGATTCTCCAAACTATTTAATTGATCATCCTTATCTGTTGAAACACGAGCATAATATACTACTCTAAGTGGCATATCATAAATCGTTTTTCCTTTTCTTAAATCTTCCCTTGCTTTTTTTATATCCATTATTCCTCACTCTCCTTTCATGTTCTTAAAAAGCAAGATAACTAGGATGATGACATGCTACTATGATTTTTCCCTATTGTCAAACCATCGTTAATCTTGTCTTTATATTCATTTTTTATTTTTGTCATTCTTCCAAGTATTGATTGTTCCATTAAACTAAAAACTTTTAAATCAATTACTTTACTCTCATATAATTCTCTATTTAAAATTAGTCGCCATTCTAATAATTTATATTCCAATGGCAAATGTTTGGTACTACACTTTATTTCAATATCATCTGTATTATACATGTTATACCATCCTCATCTAACCATATGAGATAAAAATATAAATAATACTAAATAAAAATTCAACATTATTTATTCTTTTCCTTTCCTAGTTCCTGTTCTTGGTTAAATATACTTTTTAAATGTATTTCAATAATATTTTTCCCATCATCATTATTACTTATTTCAATATGATAAATATTATTATTAAGTTGTCATTTAGTTTATTTCTTGCTATTTTGATTATTTCAACTAATTTTTTTATATTTAATTCGCCTCTCTTCCTCTTTCGCACTCTTATTAGATATTTTTAATGCACAAAATAAAAAAAGTGATAGTCCTAAAACTAACACTATAAATATTAACCATTTCCAAAATAAAAAAGAATAGAAATTCTTTTAGAAAATCTATTCTTTATTTAACTTTATTAGCAAGTTTTATAACTGCTTTAGTATATTTCATAAGTTCTTTTTTGTTTTTAAATCCACAAGTCATTGCATAATAATCAGTATAACTATCATCTTCTTTTACTAACTTTAATTGTAAAGATTTATTTATATTATAATTTTCTTTAGCAGATAAGTTAGATAATTTAGAATAATCTTTGACTGTTATATTATAAAGCGGATCATTACTTTTAAATTTATCATATATTTCATTTGATATTATACAATTATCAATAAGTTCCTCGTTATTCTCAAACTCTATTAATGTCTTATTTTTTTCAGGATATACTGTTACATTTTTAACTCTATCAATGTATACTGCTTTTCCATCTTTTATTTTACCAACATATGGTTCTCTTGATGATAGTAAAACAATAATTAGTATAACAATTAGAAGAATACTTGAAATAATGATAATTTGTTTTTTAGATAGTTCCTTTATCTTTAATTTTGTTTTTTTCACATTACCATCCCTCAATTTTTATATTAAAAAGGAGTTAGAGAAAACTCTAACTCACAGTTTAATTTGTTTGTTTTCTTCTATAAAAGATTCCAGCTCCAGCAAGTCCTACGATTGATAAGATTCCACTTATTATATAGAATCCAATATTATCTCCAGTTTGTGGATTGTCAGTAGGCACTGTTACTTTTGCTACATTAAATGTTGTAATTGCTACTCCACCATCATTGAATAATACTTTTAAAGTATGTTCTCCAACTGATAATGTATCAACGAATTCTTTCTTTAATGTAATTATTGTGCTTCCACTTTCTGCTGTATAATTTTTAGGATCAACTAATTCATTATCAACATATACCTTACCATCATCAAATAATCTAAAGTCAGCATTTATTGTAAATTTAGCTTCATTATTTTTAGTAATTATATATTTTTGGTTAGCTCCTTCAGTTACTTCATAAACTATTTTTTCAACTACAACTTCTAAATTGATATTAGATGTTATATTTGTAAGTTTTAAAGTATATCCAACCATATCAGCAGTTTTATCAGTTCCATCAACTAGAACTTTAACTAACTTATATCCACTATTAGCAGTTATAGTAAATTCTTTATCTTCACCATAACTTACTGCAACTACTCCGTTTGGAGTAATAGTAGCACCATCTACATCTTTAACAGTTACAGTAAATGGTATTTTCTTATAACTTACAACAACTTCTTTTTCTCCATTTACTGTAAGTTCTATTTTATTACCAGTTACAGTAGTTTCTACTGTATTTACTAATACTTTATCAATCATATATCCAGTGTTTGGTGTAAATGTTATTTCAACTTTAGTTCCTTCAACAACATCTGTTTTACTTTCTGTAATTGTTCCATTTCCACCATCAACTGATGTTGTTACATTAAACTTATCTTTAACTATAACCTTAATATCAATATCAGTTATTGTTTTATAGTTTGTAGTATCAACTGGAGTATATTTTGCCTTATAAGTATGTGTTCCAGCTGTTAATACTGTACTTGCATCATTCCAAGTAAACCTATCTGGTAGAGTTACATCATTTAATGTATCTCCTTTTACACCAGTAAGACCAGTTGGTACTGTATAGTCTGGTGTTGCTTGTGTGATTGACCAGTTAATAGTTAAATCACCATTTGATCCATCTTTCCATTCATAATTAGCTTTATCATGAATCTTTGCTGTAATAGTATTACTTGATACATTTTTAGCTGTAGTATCACCAGTTACTTCTATATTAGAATTATTATTATTTAATGTAGGAGTAATATCACTACCAGTATATTCAAAAGTATCTTTAACAATAGT
>UMGV01011327.1_pt1 | contig 34261 bp, 30 predicted proteins | sample 1965361 | NCBI WGS metagenome assembly UMGV01 (sample SAMEA4836081, study PRJEB28245) | human gut metagenome | biome: gut microbiome; material: fecal sample | place: Denmark | collected 2008
AGACTTTGTGCTATTTGGAATATTTCAAAAAATCGTTGCATTTCTACAAATTTTGCGTCTATATATTATGCTGATTGCAGGCTCTCCCTGCTGTCAGCTCAAAAAGGCAAGTGTTCCGTCAGCGGCGAGTTGTTTCTGAATCCGGACAACATCGTGTGTCACATGTTGCTTTTTGAATCCATTGAACGCAGAAAACCGGACAGCGTCGCTGTCCGGCAATATAAGGTTTTCAAATTAGCCGCGGGCAGAACCGCAAAATCATCTCCGCCGTCCAGACGCCGATGCCCTTCAGACTGCTCAATGCCCGGATAGCAGCTTCATCACTCATATGCGCCACGGCGTCCAGATCGAATGCACCCGTATGGACCCGTTCGGCAAAGTCCGTGATATACGCCGCCTTGCGGAACGTCATGCCAAGCGCCTGCAGGCTCGGAACGCCTGCGGCCAGAATGGCTTCGGCATTGACCGTGCCCAGCGCGTCCTGCACTCGCTGCCAGATCGTCGCCTGCGCCTTCGTTGAGATCTGCTGGCCGATGATGTGGTGCACGACGGACGAAAACAGGTCCGGGTCCACCGTGCGGTCGATATGCCCGATGCGGTCGATCACCTCACAGAGCCGCTTGTCCTTTTTGCGCAGATAGGAAAGCGCCTGTTCTCCGTATGCGAAATACATCCTGTTACCTCCCTGCGTTTTGCAATTTTATTATACAACAGCGAAGTGTGCAATGCCATCAGAAAATATGGCGAGGCAGCATTTGATGCGCGGAAGAAACTGGTTTGCATTTTCTGCTTATTTCTGTTATGCTTTATGTACCGCGCTGTGTACGCGGTATTTTTTACGTGAAGGGAAGGATGCGCTGTGGGCGGAAATACGCTGGATATGACAAAGGGAAGCGCGTGGAAGCTGATCGTACAGTTTGCCGTGCCGGTATTCCTCAGTCAGGTGTTCCAGCAGCTTTACAATACGGCGGACGCGCTGATCGTCGGCCGGTTTCTGGGAGATGAGGCGCTGGCGGCCGTCAGTGCGTCCGGCCCGCTGATCTTCCTGCTCATCAGCTTCTTTACCGGCCTGTCCATGGGCGCAGGCGTGACCATTTCCCGCTATTTTGGCGCAGGCGACTATGACCGCGTGTCCAGAGCCATCCACACGGACGTGATGCTGGGCCTGATCAGCGGCGTGATCCTGACGGTCGTGGGCGTGTGGCTGACGCCGACGTTCCTGCGCTGGATGGGCACCGCACCGGAGGTTCTGCCGGATGCGATCGCGTATTTCCGGTATTACTTCATCGGCGTTCTGGCCGTCGTCATGTACAATATGTGCAAGAGCATCATGAACGCTCTCGGCGACAGCAAGCGGCCGCTCTATTATCTGATCATTTCGTCCCTTACCAATATCGTGCTCGATCTGCTGTTTATCGGCGCGTTCCATTGGGGCGTGTGGGCGGCTGCCGTCGCCACGACGATCTCGCAGGCCGTCAGCATGATCCTGTGCATGATCCACCTGATGAAGAAGGGTACGATCTATCAGGTCGAGCTGAAAAAGCTGCATATCGACCGCGAAATGCTCGGCCAGATCATCCGCTACGGTCTGCCGTCCGGCGTGCAGAACTCCGTCATCGGCTTTGCAAATGTCATTGTCCAGTCCAATATCAACTCCTTCGGCAAGGTTGCCATGGCGGCCTACGGCGCGTACTCCAAGCTGGAGGGCTTTGCGTTCCTGCCTGTCACCAGCTTCACCATGGCGCTGACGACCTTCGTCGGGCAGAACCTCGGTGCCGGGCTTCACGACCGGGCGAAAAAGGGCTCGCGCTTCGGCATCATCGCGTCTGTTGTGATCGCGGAGATTATCGGCGTGACGATGTATCTGCTTGCGCCGCAGCTTGTCGCGTTGTTCAGCCCCACGCCGGAAGTCGTCGAACTCGGCACGCGCCAGATGCGAACGACGGCGCTGTTCTTCTGCCTGCTGGCATACTCCCACGCGATTGCGTCGATCTGCCGCGGCGCAGGCAAGGCCTTCGTGCCGATGGTCATCATGCTGCTGTTCTGGTGCGTCGTGCGGATCGCATATATCACCATCGTCATGGGCATCGTCCACGAAATTCAGTATATCTACATGGCCTATCCCATCACGTGGTCGCTCAGCTCCATCGTCTATTTCCTCTATTACCACTTCTCCGACTGGGTCCACGGCTTTGAGAAAAAGCCTGCGAAATCATAAAAGAACGCCATGCCCGGAAAGCTGCCGGGCATGGCGTTTTTTACAGCAGACCAATTTTCTGATAACAATGCGCCGTCAGATCGATCCGGTAGCCTCCGCCGGGGCGCGGCTGCCAGTCGTAGCCGGACTTTTCCTCCTCCGGGAACAGCGCCTGCATGATCGTGAGCACCGTTCCGCCGTGCACAACGGCGAGAATATCCGCATCCTGCGTCTGCATGCGCGCCAGCGCGGATAAGATACGAGCCTCCGCCTGCGCAAAGGATTCGCCGCCCGGCGGGATGTTCCGGAACCAGTCGCCCGCCAGCCATGCCTCGTACTCTGCCAAGCCCTTCAGCTCGTCGTAGGACTTTCCCTCGAATATGCCGAAGCTGATCTCACGCAGCTCCGGCCAGATCTCGTGCGGCGCCTCGCCGTAGATCAGGCGCAGCGTCTGCTCTGTGCGGAGCATTCCGCTCGTCAGGATGCGTTCGCCGCTGTACGGGGGATACAGGCCGCCTGCGGCGGCCTCCTGAACAGCTGCTTGTCCGGCCTCGCACAGAGGAAGATCGAGCGCCCCATAATACCACCGGCGGACATTTCCCTCCGTCAGTCCGTGGCGGATGAGCGTGAGCCGCCTCATCCCTTCAGCTCCAGCGGAAGCCCGCAGAAAATGCGTGTGACCGTGTCCGCCTGCGCGGCCAGCGCCGCGTTCATGCGCCCGACGGCCTCGCGCCATTCGCGCGTTTCCGCGTCCATCGGCACAACGCCGCAGGAAATGTCCTCGCAGATCAATATTTTCCCGCTGAGCGCAAGCCCGGCCAGCACGTCCGCAGGCTCCTTTCCCGCCCGGACGCAGGCAAGCGCGAAGCGCTCCAGATGCCGGAGGCAGCGGGCGGTCAGATCGAGCGCTTCGCCCTCGCAGGTGAAAATTTCCGCGTCCCGCAGGGCGTATTTTGTTTGCGCGTATGCTGTTTTTCCCTGATACGCGCCGCCGATGATCAGAACCATACCGTTCCTCCTTAAAAGACTGCCAGAATGAGAAGGGCGGACGCCTCGCCCAGCGTGATGGAAAAGCCTGCGACGTCGCCGGACATCCCACCCAGATGCTTCTGGGCCAGACGGCAGGCAAGGATGGTCACAAGCCCCGCCCACGCGACGGCCAGCGCGCAGCTGGGCCGCGAAAACAGGAACACGAACACCGCCAGCATGACGGCAAGGTACATCCCGAGCAGGAGATTCCGCTGCCGTTTTGTCTTCCCGGCTGCAAATGTGCCGGAATACTGGCTGGTCTTCATGGGCGCGAACGATTCCACCGCAACGCCCGCCATGCAGCGCGTTACGACCGGAACGAGCAGCAGCGCCCGCCAGATATACGAGAAGTCACAGTCCGCCAGCGCTGCGAACGAAAACAGGAACAGCAAAATCGCGCACACGACTGCAAACGCGCCGACGCGCGAATCCTTGAGAATCTTCTGCCGTGTGACCAGATCACGCCGCGATAAGATCGCGTCACAGCAGTCGAGGAACCCGTCCAGGTGGAAAAAGCCCGTCACGAGAAACGGAAGCGCCGTCAAGATCGCGGCGGCCAGAAATCCGGTAAACCGGAAATGGGCGAACAGGGCGGCGCACAGCGCCCAGAGTCCGCCCACGATCAGCCCTACCGGCGGCAGGCACACGATCTGCCACGGGCGCAGCGCATCGTCCCAGACCTTATACGGGCACGGGATCGCCAGATACGTCCCCCACGCCATCATGAGTGCCGTCAGGGGCTTTTTAAGCTTGGCTTTCATCCGGAAAAGCCTCCTTTGTACCAATATGCCTGCGCACAGCAAAGCTCTGCGGCGTTTTCGCACGCCGCCGCCAGCACCCGGTCAAGCCGCGCCAGTCCCCGGCGGTAGCATTCCGTCCATTCGTCATACTGTCCGCCGTCAGCGTAAATATAATCGCTCACGAACACGCAGCAGCGCATCCGGCGGGAGAATTCCAGCAGTTCCGCCTCCAGACGCGCCGGGGCGGAGGCGTCCATCGTGCCGTCCGCGCGGAACATCTCATTTGACAGCAGCGCCGTCACGCTGTCGAGCAGCACTGCGCCGTCCGGCTCCATCCGCGAAAGCGAGGAGAGAATGTCCGTTCCGCATTCGACGGTCTGAAAGCCCATCCCCGCGCGGTTGTCCAGATGGCGCTGAATGCGCAGCCGGTCCTCATCGTCGTGCGGGATCATGGTCGCAAGATAATAGCGCGGACCGCTCTGCGCGCAGACGATTTCCTGCGCAAGCGAGGATTTCCCGTTTTTTGCGCCGCCGGAAAGAAAATAGTTCATACCGTAAAGCTGTCCCTTTCGCGTATTTCGGTCAGATATCCGTCGTCGATGGCGGCCTCCGGGAATGTTGCCATCGTGTTCATCACCGCGCAGGCCGCCTCGACCACGCGGAAGGCCAGCGGGCACCCGCTGCCCTCGCCGAGGCGCATCCCGAGCTGCAGACAGGGCCTCAGGCCGAGCAGCCGGGCTGCGATCTCGTACCCGCGCTCATAGGACACGTGCGAGCCGATGAAAAAGCCCTTTGCGGCTTCGCACAGCCGGGCAGCGCAGAGCGCGGCGACGACGGAAATGAACCCGTCGACCACGACGGGCAGGCGCTCATGCGCCGCACCCAGAAACACGCCCGCCATTGCGCACAGATCGAACCCGCCGACCTTGTGCAAAACGTCAACAGGATCGTTCCCGTCTGGCGTGTTTATGGCCAGCGCCTGTTCGATCACCTGTTTTTTCTTCAAAAATGCCGCGTCGGTCAATCCGCCGCCGCGTCCCGTAACGGCTTCGACGGGTTTGCCGCTCAGGGCGCACAAGACGGCGGAGGACGTGGTCGTGTTGCCGATGCCCATTTCGCCCACGCCGAGAATTTGAATGCCGTCCCGTTTTGCCTGTGCGGCAAGCCCCATGCCGGTCAGAATGCCGCGCACGGCAGTCTGCCGCGCCATGGCCGGGCCTGCGGCGATGTTCGCCGTGCCCTTGCCGAGACTGCGGTTCAGAATTTCCGGGCAGGCATAGGGGAGCGCGATGCCCATGTCGGCGACGACCAGCTCGTCGCCGAAGTGCTTCGCCAGACACGACGCGCCGGTCAGACCGCGCGTCAGGTTGATGGCCTGCGCCCGCGTGACCGACTGCGGCGCGGACGAAACGCCCTCACAGACTACGCCGTTGTCTGCCGCAAGCACGTAAATGCGGGTGCGGCTGACTTCGTTTTTGACCTGCCCGGTGATGCCCGCCAGCTGGACAGAAAGGTCCTCCAGCAGACCGAGGCTGCCGGGCGGCTTGGCCAGTGCGTCCTGCCGGGCCTTCGCCTCGCGCATGGGCACATCATAAAGCGGGGTAATTTCGGAAAGCAGCGAAACAAGCTGCCGTTCAGTCTGTTCCATAGGGTTCACTCCAAAAGGTGCTTTTCCACGAGCCAGTCAAGGCTCGGCCTGTCCTGCGTCAGCTCCAGCGTACACGTCGCCTGCGGGGAAAGCGCTTCCAGCAGGGAAAGAAGCCCCGCAATATCCATCACGCCGTCAAAGAGCGCCGCGTGCAGGTCACGGTCGCCCTGATTGTTGTGCAGGTGCACGTGGGAAAGGTACGGCGCGCAGGCGCGCAGCCAGTCCTCCGGGGGAAGCGCTGACGCGCACGTATTCGCGTGGCCGAGATCGAGGCAGATACGCAGGCGCGGGTCATGGACGGCCTCCATGATCGCCGTTAAAAGCTGCGGTTCCGGCTCCAGCACGTTTTCCAGACACACGGTCATATCGTCCGGAACATCGCAGAGCAGCTCCCGCCACACGGCGGCACTGCGCTCCACGAACCACTCCGGATAATAGACCAGCGGCAGAAAGCCTGCGTGCAGAACGATCTTCTGAATGCCCATTGTATGCGCCTTTTTGATTGCCTGCCGGTATCGCTTCTTCGTCACATCCAGCACAAGTGGGTCGATGGCCGCAGGCGTCAGCTCGTTGAACGGCCCGTGCAGCACGAACCGGCTTGATGCAGACAGGCAGCGTTCCACCGGAAGCTCCCACGGCTCCGGCGGAGCGCCGTCGAGCCGGGCGGCGGTGCAGAACTGCGCAAGCTCGATCCCAAGGCCAAACTCCCGCGCAGCCTCGCAGCAGTCTTCACCGATGGACGAGACGTACAGCAGATCCCGCCTCACGAGAGCTTCCCCTCCTGCAGCATGCACCACACGCGAAGCGCGGCGGCCTGCGTCTTGGCGTCGGGAATTTCGCCGTTCAGGACCTTTTCGACCAGCTCCCGCAGCGGCAGGCGGAACACGTTCAGAAATTCATCCTCGTCCAGCTCCCGTTCGCCGAAGCTCAGCCCGCGTGCCAGGAACATCTGGATGACCTCGGTCGAATACGCGCAGGTGGGGTAAAACGGGCCGAGCGGGATGAGCTCGCTTGCGACCGCGCCCGTTTCCTCGCGCAGCTCCCGCAGCGCGGCCTCCTGCGGGTCCTCGCCGATGTAGTCGAGCTTCCCGGCGGGGATCTCCGTCAGGACTTCGCCCATGGCATAGCGGAACTGCCGCTCGAGCAGCACGTCGCCGTTTTCCAGCAGCGGCAGGATGCACACCGCGCCGTGGTGGACGGTGTATTCCCGTGTGGAGGTTTTGCCGTTCGGCAGGCGGACGGTATCCTTGTAGATATGCAGCACGTCGCCGTCAAAGATCGGCTGGGACGTGAGCTTTGTTTCCTGTAAATTTTTAAATTCTTCCATTGCCTTTGTGCTTCCTGTTCGTTTTTTTTCTTATCTTACCGTTTTGCGCCTGTAAAGTCAAATCAGACCTTGTGTATTTTTCTTCGCCCTGCGCATACTATGGACAGAGAGATCGTTGGCAAACGCTTTTGAGATGCTTTGTCCGCCGGATGATCCATACGCAGGTGCGCGTTTCGGTCAGACGCCGCGCTTCGCCGGAGCGGCAGAAGGCAGGCAGAACGGGGGTTCCGCGTCCCGCTGATCCGGGCGGAGCCCGAAAAGCAGCTGCCTGGTTTCTTCGCAGTCTCCTGTTCCGGCCGCACCGATTGACCGGAAGGGCTGTTTTTTCCGGCAAGAGCCGGGGAAGCGTCGACGCTTCCCCGGCTCTGTTTGTCTTCAGCGCTTCTGCGCCAGCGGTCTGGATTTCTGCTGCGCTTCGAGAAGCTCCACCAGAATGGTGTTCGAGAGCATGAAGCCCTTCGGCGTCAGGTGCCAGCGGCCGGAGGTAAACGCGGCGTATTCCCGCGCCTGCAGCCGGACAAGAATGTCCTCGATCGGCTCAAACGGCAGCAGGAACGAGCGGGTGTATTCGCTCTTTTCAATGCCGTCGACCGTCCGCAATCGGAGCATGAGGTATTCGCCCGCGCGTTCGCGCAGCGGGACAAGCTCAGATTCGGACAAAATCTGGCCCTTGTCCGTCACGCCCTTGATATAGCCCTCCAGATCGGGCTTGATGGTGAACCGCCGTCCGGCAAAGTCCGACGCCGCGCACGGGCCGAAGCCCAGATACTCGTCGCCGACCCAGTATTTCATGTTGTGGCGGCAGATGAAGCCGTCGTGCGCGAAATTGGAGATCTCGTACTGGTGATAGCCGAACTGCTCCAGCGTTTCGACGGCGTAAAAATACATATCCGCCTGCGCGTCGTCGTCCGGGAGGTTGGCGCAGTCCTTGTACGTCCAGAGCTTTGTGCCCGGCTCGACCTTCAGCCCGTAGCAGCTGATGTGGTCGGCCTTGAGGTCGATGACGTTGCGAAGCGTCTGCATCCACTGCTCGCGCGACTGGCTCGGCAGGCCGAACATGAGGTCGACCGAAACGTTGTCAAAGCCCGCGCGCCGCGAGAGCGACACGGCCTGCTGCGCCTGCCGGTAGGTATGCGGGCGGCCCAGCGCCTTGAGCTGCGCGTCGTCGTCTGACTGCACGCCGATGGAGATGCGGTTGAAGCCCGCGCGGCGCAGCCGCGTGAGCATGGGCAGCGTCACGGAGTCGGGGTTGGCCTCCAGCGAGACCTCCGCGTCGCGGCTGACATCGAAGCGGCGGTCGATCTCGGCAAAAATCTTCGCAAGCCCGCCGGCCCCGAAGAACGACGGCGTGCCGCCGCCAAAATAGACGGTGTCGACCTCATAGCCCGCTGCACCCTGCGCCGCCTCGCGGATGTGCAGGATCACGGCGTCGAGATACCGGTCCATCAGATCCCGGCTGCGTGCGCCGGGAACGGAATAAAAGTCGCAGTATTCGCATTTGCTCCGGCAGAACGGGATGTGGACGTAGATGCCGAGGCTTTTTTTCTTATTTTCAACGATCTGAATGAGCGCCACGGAAAAACCTCCTACGATTCGTCGTCGAGCTTGAGGACGGCCATGAACGCCTCGGACGGCACGGCGACCGTGCCGAACGTGCGCATACGCTTTTTGCCCTCCTTCTGCTTTTCGAGCAGTTTCTTTTTGCGCGTGATATCGCCGCCGTAGCACTTGGCAAGCACGTCCTTGCGCAGGGCCTTGATCGTCTCGCGGGCGATGATCTTGCCGCCGACGGCAGCCTGCACGGGGATCTCAAACATCTGGCGCGGGATATTGTCCTTGAGCTTTTCGCAGATCTTTCTGGCTCTTGCATAGGCGTTGTCGGCGAAGAGGATGAAGCTCAGCGCGTCGACGATCTCGCCGTTCAGGAGAATGTCGAGCTTGACGAGCTTCGACGGGCGGTAGCCCTCCAGCTCGTAGTCCAGCGAGCCGTAGCCGCGCGTGCGGCTCTTGAGCGCGTCGAAGAAGTCATAGATAATTTCGTTCAGCGGCATGGAATAGTGCAGCTCAACGCGCGTGGGGTCGAGGTACTGCATATCCTTGAATTCGCCGCGCCGGTTCTGGCACAGATCCATGATCGCGCCGACGTATTCGGGCGGGGCGATGAGGTTCGCCTTCGCATACGGCTCCTGCGCCTCGGCGATCTCGGCGGGGTCGGGGTAGTTGAGCGGGGTATAGACGTCGAGCTGCGTGCCGTCGGTCTTGGTGATCTTATAGACGACGTTCGGGGCCGTCGTGATGAGGTCGAGGTTATATTCGCGCTCGAGGCGCTCGAGAATGATCTCCATGTGCAGAAGGCCCAGGAAGCCGCAGCGGAAGCCGAAGCCCAGCGCGATGGAGTTTTCCTGCGTGAAGCTCATGGACGCGTCGTTCAGCTTCAGCTTTTCCAACGCGTCGCGCAGATCGCCGTATTTCGAGCCGTCCGCCGGGTACACGCCGGAGAAGACCATCGGCTGCGCCTGATGGTAGCCCGGAAGCGCCTCGGCTGCCGGATTTTCCACGCCCGTGATGGTGTCGCCCACGCGGGTGTCGGAGACAGTCTTGATGGAGGCTGTGAGATATCCGACCTCGCCCGCGCCGAGACTTTCGGCCGGGATCATGCCCTTCGGGTGCAGATATCCGACCTCCACGACCTTGTAGACTGCGCCGGAGGCCATCATGCGGATATCCATGCCGGGATAGACCGTGCCGTTGACCACGCGCAGGTACACGATCGCGCCGCGGTAGGAATCATACTGGCTGTCGAAAATCAGGCACTGTAAAGGCGCTTCGCGGTCGCCCGTGGGCGCGGGGACATTCTTCACGATCATTTCCAGCACGGAATGAATGTTGATGCCGTTCTTGGCGGAAATTTCAGGCGCGTCCATGGCGGGGATGCCGATGACGTCCTCAATTTCCTTCTTGACCTCGGCGGGCCGCGCCGCCGGCAGGTCGATCTTGTTGACGACGGGCAGGACCTCCAAGCCGTTGTCAACGGCCAGATAGGTGTTCGCCAGCGTCTGGGCCTCGATGCCCTGCGACGCGTCGACGACCAGCACCGCGCCCTCGCAGGCGGACAGGCTGCGGGAGACTTCATAGTTGAAGTCGACGTGACCCGGCGTGTCGATGAGGTTCAATACATAGGTTTCGCCGTCGTCGGCGCGGTAGTCCAGACGCACGGCGCGGGCCTTGATGGTGATGCCGCGTTCGCGTTCGAGCTCCATGGAGTCGAGAATCTGGTCCTCCATCTCGCGCTTTTCAACGGAATGGCACTCCTCCAGCAGACGGTCGGCCAGCGTGGATTTGCCGTGGTCAATGTGGGCGATGATCGAAAAATTGCGGATATGCGAAAGGTCGGTCATGTGCGGTTCCTCTCTTAGTAAGCGATATTTTCAGTCGCGACAGTTTCATATTTGGCGGAGCTGGAGAAATAGGCGTCGAGAATGGGAATGCAGACATTCGCCAGATTGCCGCCCTGTGAGCCGCGCTCGACATAGACGGAGATGGCGATCTCGGGATTGTCCGCCGGAGCGTAGAGCACGAACGAAGCGTGGTCAGAGCCGGAGAACGAGCCGGTGGAGGTCGTGCCCTGCCACTGCGCCGTGCCAGTCTTGCAGGCGATGGCAATGGGGTAATCCCTGAGGTACTGCTCCGCCGTGCCGATGGAGGCGGTCATGCGCATACCCTGATCGAGCGCGGCCAGCGCCTTTTCGGAGATCTCCAGCGTGCTTGCCACGACGGGCTTGGACTCCTCGATCAGATCCTGATAGTCCCACGAGACGACGCGGGACAGGAGCGTCGCTTCATAGCGCGTGCCCTTGTTTGCCAGCGCCGAGGTATAGCAGACCAGCTGCAGAGGCGTGAACTTGTTCAGGCTCTGGCCGATGACGGCCTGCAGAACGTCCGCGCCGAACCAGCCTGCGTCCTCGCCTGCGTACTGCTTGTTCTTTTCCTCTGCGTTCGCGCGTGCGCCGGTGTCCTCCGGCAGCTCGATGCCCGTCGGCTCGCCGAGGCCAAGGGCCTTGGCAACGATATCAAACGGGTTGTTTCCCGTTTCCTTTTTATAGCTGTCGTAGGTCAGACGGCCGACTTCATAGAAATAATAGTTGCAGGAGTAGGCGATGGCCTCCATCAGATCGATCTTGCCGTGCGTGCGCGGGTTGGCAAGCGACCAGATGTGGCACTTGGGCTGGAAGGATTCATAGAAGGTGTAAAGACCCTTGTCCTCGATGATATAGCCGGGGTCGAAGCCGCCCATATCGACGGCGGCGATGGCCGTGACCATCTTATAGACCGAGCCGGGCGGGTAGGCTGCGAGCGCGCGGTTGAACATCGGCGCAGTCTCGTCTTCGTTCAGCGCGACGGCGTTTTCCGCGCGTGTGGCAAGATCATAGGTCGGGTAGCTTGCCATGGCGAGAATTTCACCGGTCTTGCACATCTGCACGACGACCGCGCCGCCTCTGGCGTCCTTGCCCTCCTTGTTCCGGCCGACGCCGTTTTCCCGCAGATCGAGAATGACCTTTTCCAGCGCCTGCTCGGCCACAGCCTGCAGCGAAATGTCGATGGTCAGCTCGACGTTGTTGCCCGGCACAGGCTCCGTCACATAGTATCGGTTCAGAATTTCTCCGGTCGAGGAGACGGTCGTCCGCTTGATGCCGCTTGAACCGTGCAGATATTCCTCAAACGCCTGCTCCACGCCGGATTTTCCGACAAGCGCGTTCATGGAGTAGCCCTTTTCGCGGTATTCGGCGGCCTCCTCGCTCCAGATCGGGCCGATGTAGCCGAGAATGTGCGCGGCATAGGTGGTGTTGTACTCGCGCACCGTGCCGTTTTCGACCACAACGCCCGGCACGGCCAGCTCCATCACGGCAGCCAGCGATTCCGCGTCGACGTCCTCTGCCAGCATATAGTTTTCCATGCCGATCTCGTCTACCGAGCGCAGCTCCAGCTCATAGCGGACGGAAATGACGCGGTACACGTCCTGCTGGGTCCAGTCGTCGGGGATCTTATATTCGTCGCGCAGGCGCTTCATGAGCGTGGGCGCGGAGATATCGAGGTCATAGCTCCGGCTGGCAAGGAAGCTGCGGAAATAGCCCTGCCAGGCGGTGTCGTCGGTATCGGTATAGGTATAGGGACGCTCGGCGGAGACGGGGAAATGCGATTCATACGCGATCCCAAGCTCGTCGCAGAGGTTCAGGACCTTCAGCAGGTTCCCGTTCGGGTCGGGCGCGTTGAAAAAGACGAAGTTGATGATGACGAGGTTATAGCTTGCGCGGTTCGACACCAGCACGTTGCCGTTGCGGTCGAGAATATTGCCGCGCGCAGCCTCGACCGTCGACTGGTACTCCATGGAGTCGGCGTCCGCCGCGACGAGGGAGTCCTCCGTGACGGCGGCCTGCGTCTTGTAAAGCCGCAGGGAGAACACGCCGATCATGGCCAGAATGACGACGATGAATACGATCATGCGGAAGCGGGAAATTCGCTGCATTTATTTGGCACCAACCTTTCGGATCGCCCAGGCTCCGAGATACAGGAGCGGGCACGCGAGCAGGCTCAGGCCGATCTGGACCGGCAGAGCAGTGATCATGCCGATGTGGATCGTGCCGAGATAGCATTGAAACAGAAACAGGAGCGTCTGGCAGAATACGAGCGCCAACAGACTCATCAGAATGGCGGACAGCAGCTGCCGCACGAGATACCGGTCGCAGATATAGCCGATCACCGCGCCGCAGACGGTCAGCAGGACGATGTGCATCGCGCCGCCGGCCGCGCCCGTGAAGCACCAGACCGTGCCGCAGCAAAGTCCGTAGAGCGCCCCGGCCTCCGCGCCTGCCAGCATGGAAACACAGGCGATGCAGACGGGGATCAGCGTCAGCTTGACGCCGAAGAATCGCGCCCGGCCAAACACGACCGTCTGCAAAACGGCGATCAAAAGAAACAGCACGCCGTAAAGCGTCCACATCAGCGCATTTTTATAGGTCGCGTGCATCGCGCGGGCCTCCTTTCGGGGAGAGAAGTCAAAACATCAAACCGGAAACTCCATGGTTTGACTGTAGGGGCCGATGTGGGCATCGGCCCCTACAACACAGTGTTCGCAGTGCGGCACGAAAATCGAACGTTCCTTGCGTCACTGCACATTATACTCCGTAATGATCGCGATCTGCTCCAGCTTGGACAGGTCGCAGGACGGTTCGAGCGTGGCGTATTTCGCGACGCCCGTCTCGTCGAGGCTGGCGTTCGTGATGTACCCCAGCAGCAGCCCGCGCGGATAGAGCGTCGAGCCGGTCGTGACGACCTGATCGTTATTCTTGACGATCGCGTCCGTCAGCAGATAGTTCATGCGCAGGATCTCCGTTCCGTCCTCGAGGAATGTGCCCTGTACCACGCCCGTATAGCCGGACGAGGCCACGGAGGCGGAAATTTCAAGCGACGAGTCCATGATCGTCGTGACGGTGGCCCAGTTGGCGCCGACCTTGGTCACAAGGCCCACGACCTGCCCGTTTTCCGTCACGGCGCACATACCCTCCTCCAGCCCCGCGTTCGTGCCCTTGCCGATGGTAAAGGCGCTTTTATAGTCGGAGGAATCCCACGAAATGATGTACGATGTGAGGAATTTATAATCCTCATGCTCTTCGGACAGCTTCAGAAGCGCCTTGAGCCATTCGTTCTCGCGCTGCAGCTGCTCGGCGTCGCGGATATCCTCCTGCATGGCAAGAATCTGCTTTTCCATCTCCGCGTTCTCCGCCTCAAGCGTCTCATAGCGGAACATATAGTTGTAATACCGCTCGGCCAGCCGGTCGATGGACGCAACGCCCGCACGGATGGGGGACAGGATCGTCCCGACCACGTTTTCAATGGCGCTTGTCCCGTTTGTGATGGCAAGCGTCACGGCGGCGCAGATAGCGATGATGAGCGCGACAATGAGAATGGTCTTGAGGCGGCCCGTCCAGAATTTTTTCTTCATGCCTGCGCCTCCTGCACGTCAAGGATCGGAACACCGAACGCGCGCAGCATCCGGCACAGCGGGCACAGGGGCAGGCCCATGACGGAGAAATAATCGCCCTCGATCCGGCTGACGAACATGGCCCCGTAGCCCTGAATGCCGTAGCTTCCGGCCTTGTCCATAGGCTCGCCGGTCCTGACATAGGCGCGAAGCTCCTCCTCGCAGAGCGTGCGGAACGTCACCTTCGTCACGACGGCTTCGGACTCAAGCTGTGAGCCTTTGCAGACGGACAGAACGGTCACGACCTCGTGCGTTCTGCCGGAGAGCAGGCGGAGCATACCGAGCGCTTCTTCCTCCGAGCGCGGCTTTCCCAGCTCGCGCCCGTCAATGACCACGATGGTGTCGGCGGCGATGACAATATCGTCCGGCGACGCGCCGGCGGCGATGGCCTGTGCCTTCCTGCGGCTGACGCGCGTGACCTCCTGCTGGACGGGCAGCGCCGGATCCATCGTTTCGTCGATATCCGCGACACGAACGGTAAACGGCAGGCCGGTGAGCTTCATCAGCTCGTGCCTGCGGGGAGATTGCGATGCAAGGATGATCATAAGGAGTTCCTTCTTTTTTGCTTATTCCACGCCGCGCGAATACAGTCCGCGCGTATAGCTTCCGGCGTCGAAGACGGCCCGGCCCTGATAGTCCATCAGCACCTTGTCGATCTCGCCGGGGTTTTCCGTTGTAAACTGCAGGCGCAGCGCCCACAGGCCCATGCCGCGCAGTGCGTCCTTTTTGTCGAGCAGATACAGCTTCTTGCCGTTCAGCAGCACGTTGCGGCACGTGCCGGGGTCCTTGACGATGGGGAATTCCTCGCCCACACGGTCGACCAGACGGACCGTGCCGGTCTGGCAGGCGCAGATGCCGGTGCGGTTCTTCATGACGCAGTTTTCCATCAGCATCAGCGGCAGCCGCCCGTAGATCAGCAGCTCCGCCGGGACGGCCTTGGAGATATCGCGGATCTGCGGCAGCGTCAGCTCAAACGACAAGAGCTGCGAATCAAGCCCCTGCTCGCGCAGGTACCGCATGGCGCGGGAATTGACGATATTGAGGCCGAAATCGCCGCGGACGGCGAAGCCCGCCGCGCGGGCAATGTGCAGCTGTCCGAGATTTCCGGCCAGAACCTGCCGCACGCCCATCTCATAGACCGTGCGCAGCTGCCGCGCGACGGGAGCAAGCTCCCCGCTCCAGATCACGCGCGGCAGAATGGCCGCCAGCTGCGTTTCAACGCTTACGCGCTGCGGCAGATCCGGGTGCTCCGCCAGCTCGGACAGGGGGACATAGAGCACCGTTGGCTTCATGGAGAGCATACGGGAGGTGATCTGCCCGGCTGTGCGGACGGCGATGGTCAGCTGCGGCTCCCCGGCAATGCCGTCGTAGCGCGGCGGCTCGTCATACGCGTTCAGACGCGCGGGCGCGGCACGGCCGCGCTTTGCGGTCAGCTCCGCGATCACATCGCGCCGCATGGCGTTGATGGCGGACGCCGGGAGCATCAGATCGGGGTCCAGAGACGAGCGGACGGCGGTGCACAGATACGGCGTTCCGCCGGTTTTTTTCAGCTGCTGCTCCAGATCCTGCGGCGTGAGCGACCGGTAGACCGCCTGCTCCGGCACGGGGCCGCAGGTCCGGCAGAGGTTGCCGTCCGGGTCCTCGACGGCGAGCTGCGCAGGCTCTCCGCGGCGGATCATGGCGTAGAAGCGCACGCCGATGCGCTGCGGCTCACCCTGTTCATAGGTGGCGCGGGCAGAGGCGAACAGGTCAGCCGTGTCCTCGCCCTCCTGACGGCGGCCAAACATATCGCTGCCGGTCTGGCCTCTGAAATAGCCGTCGGTAAAGCCCTGCCGGGAGAAGGCCGTCTCCAGCTCCTGCAGATCGGACGGCATCAGCTTGCCGCCGTTTAAAACCGTGCGGTAAGCGCGCGTGACGATGGCGACGTACTCAGGCCGCTTCATGCGGCCTTCGATCTTGATGGACGCGACGCCCATGCGCCGCAGCTCGTCCAGCTCGCCCACCAGACAGTTATCCTTGAGGCTGAGCGGGTAGCGCGTCGATTCGAACCGGCCGTAGCCGTAGGGCAGGCGGCAGGGCTGCGCGCACTGGCCCCGGTTGCCGGAGCGGCGGCCGATGACGGAGGACAGGTAGCACTGTCCGGAATAGCACATACACAAAGCGCCGTGCACAAAAACCTCGATCTCGACCGGGCTTTTCTTACAGATATGCGCGATCTCCTCCGCGGGAAGCTCCCGCGCGAGCACGACGCGGCTGCACCCGAGCGCGGCGGCCTCCATCACGCCCTCAAGCGAATGGATGCTCATCTGCGTGGAGGCATGGATGGGCACGTCCGGCGCAAGCTGCCGGCATAACGATACCACGCCCAGATCCTGCACGATGAACGCGTCGACGCCGCAGGACGCGGCCAGCCGGATCAGCTCCGCCGCACGCGGCATCTCGCGGTCGAGCACGAGTGTGTTGAGCGTCAGATGTACCTTGACGCCGCGCACATGACAGTAGACAACGGCCTCCTGCAGATCGGCGGCGGAAAAATTGCGGGCGTTTATACGCGCGTTGAAGGTATCGGCGCCTAAATAAACAGCATCAGCGCCGTTGCAGACGGCGGCGCGCAGCGCCTCCATCGAACCGGCGGGAGCGAGTAATTCCATGATGATCTTCCTTTATCTATCCAAATCTGCGCAACAGCATAAAAATCCGCATACATTGTACCACATACGGACACAACAGGAAAGTGCAATCATGCAAAAATTTGTTTCCGGCCTGTAAACTTTTTGCGCCGCAGCAGGAAAACAGCCCCGGACGGCTTTGGAAAAGGGATAAAACAAGACATACAATGCCAGCACCCGGCCCGGCCAAACCATCTGCCAAGCCACCCATAACCGTCCAGTTGTGTTCTTTCCGGCGGCGGAGCAAGCGTCATGGAAACCGCGTCGTTTGTTGCGCGCGGGGCTCTGCAATTACGCAGAAAACCCAGCTTCTTATATAAGAGGCTGGGTTTTCTGTTTGGAAATTTTGTTTACCGTTCTTTCTGAAAAAGGACATCCAGATAGTCCGTTTTCCCGTGGATCACGGCGCCGACGGACACGAATTCGCCCTCGATGCGGTAGAAGATCTATCTGTTATTCGATCTCCAGCCGTCTGGACGAGGCGGGGACTTCCTTCTGCTTCGGCAGCGTCACGCGCAGGACGCCGTCGGCGTATGCGGCCTTGATGCCTGCGGCGTCGATGCCGGAGATATCAAAGCTTCTGGCGTAGGAGCCATAGGAACGCTCGCAGCGGAGGTAATTGCCCTTCTTGTCCTTGTCTTCAAAGTTGGAATGACGCTCGGCGGAGACGGTCAGCCGGTCGTCGGCGACGTCCACGTGGATATCCTCCTTCTTGAAGCCGGGCAGGTCAGCCTCCAGAACGAAGTTGTCGCCGTCCTCCTGGATGTCGGCCTTGAACTCGCCAAGGGCGTTGTCGGAGAAGAACGCGCGCTCCAGCTCGTCAAAATCGTGGAACGGATTGAAATTGGAAACATTGTGATTTTTACGTGCATACGGTACTAACATGGAAAAGACCTCCTTGAGTCTTGTAATATATAATGTCTGAAAACTCGATCTGAGCGTCTTGCTCATCTCTTGTTTACAAGTCACATGATAGACCCGGCCTGTGAACAATTCTGCATCTTTGTGTGAACGGACTGTGAATTTTAGCAGTCTTGTACTACGACTGCTAAATTGTTTGCCTGTACAAACTGAAAAAATCTGCTATGATATAGACACATGGGAACTTTTGTCCAAACAAAACGTCTGAAAGGCTACCCATCTTGAAAGGAGTGAATTCGATGCTGAAAATTGAGCATCTTACAAAGCTTTACGGAGAGAAAAAGGCGGTCGACGACCTGAGCCTGCACATCAGGCCCGGCGAAATTTACGGCTTCATCGGCCACAACGGCGCAGGCAAGACCACGACGATCAAAAGCTGCGCGGGCATTCTGCAGTTTGAACAGGGCGAGATCACCATAGACGGGAAGTCCGTCAAGGCCGACCCGCTCGGCTGCAAGCAGATTTTAGCGTACATCCCGGACAACCCGGATCTGTATGAATTCCTGTCCGGCATCAAATATCTGAACTTCGTGGCCGATATTTTCGGCGTGTCGAAGGCCGACCGCGAGGCGCGGATCGAAAAATACGCGGATCTGTTCGACCTGACCGGTGATCTGGCGCAGCCCATCTCGGCCTATTCGCACGGCATGAAGCAGAAGCTGGCGATCATCTCCGCTCTGCTCCACGACCCGAAGCTCATCATCATGGACGAGCCGTTTGTCGGCCTCGACCCGACGGCAGCCTATCAGGTCAAGGGCATCATGCGCGAGCACTGCGACCGCGGCGGCGCGATCTTCTTCTCCACGCACGTGCTGGAGGTCGCGGAAAAGCTCTGCGACAAGGTCGCCATCATCAAGCAGGGGCGGCTCATCGCCTCCGGCACGATGGACGAGGTCAAGGGCGACCAGTCGCTGGAGGCTGTGTTCCTGGAGCTGGAGGGTGAGAAGAATGCTTAAAACGCTGCTTCGCGTCCGGATGGCGGCGCTGCTCGCCGCGTTTACCGGACAGAGCCGGAAGCGGAAGAGCCAGACGAAGGGCAAGGCCGCCGGCTATGCGATTCTGATGCTCTACTGCTTCTGTGCGTTCGTCTTCCTGTTCTATGCCTCGTTTTCCCAGCTTGCCGCCGCGTTTTTCCCGGCGGGACTCGGCTGGCTGTATTTTGCCATGTTCGCGATCATGGCCTTTGCGCTCATGTTCATCGGCAGCGTGTTTACGGCCAAATCGCAGCTGTTTGAGGCGAAGGACAACGAGCTGCTTTTGTCCATGCCCGTGCCGCCTGGCATGATCCTGCTCAGCCGCATGGCGGCGCTGCTGGCCATGAACTTCGTGCTTGAGCTTGTCGTGGCCCTCCCGGTCTTTGTTTCGTGGCTGCAATACGGTGAGACAAGCGGAACGGGCATTACGGCGTTCGTCGTGATCGTGCTGGCGCTGCCGCTGTTTTCGCTGGCGGTGAGCTGCCTGTTTGCGTGGCTTGTCTCGCTTGTGACCAGCCATATGCGCAATACGACCGCCGTGACCATGGTGATCTCGGTCGTGTTCATGCTGGCATATTTCCTGTTCTGCTTCCGCATGAACAGCTATGTCACGCAGCTGGCCGCGAACGGCGCGGCGATCGCGGGCGCGCTCGGCTCGGCTGCCCCGCTCGTCTGGCTGGGCCGGGCCGCTGCGGACGGGAGCCTTGCAGACCTCGGCCTGACGCTTTTGTGGACAGTCCTGCCGTTCGTGCTGGCCTATGTGCCGCTGAACCGCAGCTTTATCCGCATCGTCACCACGCGGCGCGGACAGGTCAAGGTGCGGTACGAGAAAAAAGCCATGCGCGCCTCCTCGCAGGACGCGGCGCTCTACCGCCGGGAGCTTGCCCGGCTGACCAGCAGCTCCGGCTATATGCTCAACGCCGGGCTTGGCCTTGTGTTTGAGCTGGTGCTGGCTGTGCTGGCGGTGGTCAAGCGGCGGGAGCTTCTGGGCGCGCTGACCGCGATCCCGGAGCTGTACGCAGCAGCCGCCCCCATCTTGCTGCTGGCCTGCATGATGGTTTCCAGCATGGTATTCTTTACGGCGTCGTCCGTGTCGCTGGAGGGCAAGAGCTACTGGATCGTGCGCTCCATGCCGGTCGAAACCAAAAAGGTTCTGCAGGCAAAGCTAAGCCTGTCCAACTCTCTGGCAATTGCGCCCGCACTCCTGATGATGCTCGCTGCCGCGCTGGCCCTGCGGCTGCCCGCAGCCGAGACGGTATTGCTGCTGGCCTGCCAGCTGCTGTTCGTGCTGCTGACGGCGAACGTCGGGCTGATGGAGGATCTGCGCCACTGCAATCTCGACTGGATCAACGAGACGCAGGCGGCAAAGCAGGGCGCAGGCGTGCTGCTGAGCATGCTGCTGGGCTTTGGCTTCGTGGTGGCGGTCGGCGCGCTCTATTTCTTCCTGCTGGCGGAGCTGATGCCGACAACAGCCTTCCTCGGCCTGATCCTGGCCCTGATGGCGATCTTGTACGCGCTTACCGCCCGCTGGCTCATGACCCGCGGCGTAAAGCGCTTCGAAACGCTGCGCTGACACGGCAAAAAGCCTCCCCCTGCCATGCAGCGCATGGCAGGGGGAGGCATGGGCGCGGGCGCTTATACCGTGCAGTACGGGAGCGTTTTCCGGTCCGCGAAGCGGTAGGTGCGCAGAAACGGCTCCGGGCGCAGGCCCTTTTGCAGATAGTCGAGCAGCAAAAGCGCGCAGGCGCGGCTGTCGCTGCCTGCGTTGTGGTGGTCGAGGTCGAGCCGCAGATGCTCGCAGAGCGTGTTCAGCTTGTGGTTCGGCAGGTACGGATATGCCTTTCGGCCCATCTGGCAGGTGCAGAGATAGACGGCCTCCGGCTTCCAGTCGATGTGATAATCGTGCAGACAGCTGGCCAGCACCCGCAGATCAAACGGCGCGTTGTGCGCGACCAGAATGCAGCCGGCCAGCATCGGCTCCAGCAGCTGCCAGAGCGCGGGAAAGTCCGGCTTGCCGCGCACCTGCTCCGGCGTGATGCCGGTCAGCGCGATATTGAACGGATCAAAGTGCGTCTGCGGGTCGACAAGCGTGTAAAGCTCCTGCACGATCTCGCCGCGCTCGATCACGCTGACGCCGATGGCGCTCATGCGCCGGTTCTGCGCGTTCGGCGTTTCCACGTCGAACGCCACATAACGTTCTTCCATAGTTCCACCCCATTTGACAGGATGGAACCAGTATAGCAGATTTTTCGCCCCTTGTCAGCCCTCTTCGATCGCGCTCGTCGGGCAGGCATCCATGGCCTCGGCGGCAGTCTCCTGCGCGCTTTCCGGCACGGGGCCGGGCGCTGCCTCGGCAAAGCCGTCGTCCCTGAGAGAAAAGACCTCCGGGCACGTTTCGGCGCACAGGCCGCAGCCGATGCAGGCGTCTTCGTTTACATGATAGTGCATACACGTTCTCCTTTATATAGAAAAGTCTGAGCCAGCCGGTTTTCCCGGCTGGCTCTAGTATTTGCGGATTTTTATCTTTTTTTCCTGTGCGGGAAAATTCCCTTGCCCAGCCGCGCCTTTGCCTTGCGCAGTCCCCGGCGGCAGACAAACATGACCGAGAACGCAAGCAGGCCCAGCACGACGAGGATCAGCAGCGACGGCTTATCCAGCGCACTCAGCGTAAACAGCTCCGGCAGGAAGAAGTAGCACACCACGAATGCGATGCACAGTCCGACGAGCATGGCCTTGCGGAGTTTATTCAGCGGCAGCGAGGTCTGGTGGATCATCAGCAGACCCACAATGCCCATAATGCCGGTGCAGAGCGTGGAGAGCATATCCTCTTTGATATGGAATGCCAGATAGAACAGCATCACGCCGACCACGAGAATGAGGTCAGACAGCGCGGCGGGCAGCGCCCGGTAAATGACGTTCGGCAGAAAGCGGCCGCTGATGCGGTTCTCGTTCGGCTCCATGGCAAGGATGAACGACGGGATGCCGATGGTCAGCGCGTTGACCAGACTCAGCTGCGCGGGCGTATACGGATAGGGGAGCGTAAAGAACAGCGTGATGAGGGAAAGCACGAACGTGAAAATATTCTTGACGAGATACAGCGACGCGCTGCGCTCGATGTTGTTGATGACGCGCCTGCCCTCGGCCACGACGGACGGCAGCGCGGAAAACTGCGAATCAAGCAGCACGATATGCGATGCCTGACACGCGACGCCCGAGCCGGAGGCCATGGCGATGGAGCAGTCTGCCTCGCGCAGCGCCAGCACGTCGTTCACGCCGTCGCCGGTCATGGCGACCGTGTGCCCCGCCCGCTTCATGGCTGCGACGAGCTTCTTTTTCTGGTCCGGCGTGACGCGTCCGAAGACGGTCATGTCCTCCGCCGCCTTCGCAAGCTCCGCGTCCGTTTTGAGCGTCCGCGCGTCGACAAATTTCTCCGCGTCCGGGATCCCGGCACGCCGCGCGACCTCCGAAACAGTCAGGGGATTGTCGCCGGAAATGACCTTCGTGCGCACGCCCTGCTGCGCAAAATAGGAGAACGTCTGCGGCGCTTCGGGCCGGATCTTGTTGCTCAGCAGGATCAGCGCCAGCGGCATCATTTCCGCGTCCAGCGCTTCGTCCGACAGCTTCCCGTCGTAAAGCGCCAGCAGCAGCACGCGGCAGCCCTTCGCCGACCATTCCTCCGCCAGCGGCAGATACTGCTCCTTTTCCGGGCAGTTTGCCAGCAGAATTTCCGGTGCACCGAGCAGATACGTCTCGTCCTCGTGGAATGACACACCACCGTATTTTTTCGCCGACCGGAACGGCATGGCGTCAATCGCCGTCTGCATGGACTGTCCGGTAAAATATCGCCGCAGCGCGGCCATGGTGTCGTTGTCGTCCTGCATGGCGCAGACGTAATCGGCCATGATCATGCGGATATCGTCGGCGATATAGCGCTCCGGCTGTAAGGGAACAATGTCGTCGACGGTCATTTTCGGCTCCGTGATCGTGCCGGTCTTGTCGACGCAGAGCGTGTCGACGCGCGCAAGCGTCTCAATGCAGCCCATGTCGTGCACGAGCGTGCGCCGGTTTGCCAGCCGGATGACGCTGGCCACCAGCGCAAGACTTGTCAGCAGATACAGCCCCTCCGGGATCATGCCGACGATGGAGCCGACCGTGCTTGTCACCGCGTCCACAATCGGGCTTTTCAGCCACAGATACTCCTTGATGAACATCACCGCGCCCAGCGGAATGACAAGGAAGCCGATCCATTTGATGAGACTCGTCAGCGAATGCATCATCTCTGACTGCGGCTGCGATCCGGTCTGCTTGGCCTCCAGCGTGAGCCGGGAGACGAAGCTGTCCGCGCCCACGGCGGTCAGCCGTGCGCGGCAGCTGCCGGACACGACAAAGCTGCCGGAGAGCAGCCGCTCGCCCGGCTTTTTGACGATCTCATCGGCCTCGCCGGTGACGAGCGCCTCGTTGACGCGGCATTCACCCGCCGCAACGACGGCGTCCGCCGGGATCTGGTCGCCGGGGGAAAAGACGGCGATATCGTCCCGCACGAGCTGGGCCGCGTCCAGCTCGACGGTCTGCCCGTCCCGCACGGCGCGGCATTTCGGCGCGGCCATGATCTTCAGCCCGTCGACCTTTTTCTTCACCCGCAGATCCTGCACGATGCCGATGAACATATTGCAGAACACGGGGCCGAGGAACGTCAAATTCAGCCACTGCCGCACGGCGATCACACAGCCTGCCAGCAGGAAGAACAGGAAGTTAAAGTACGTAAAAACGTTTTTTGCGATGATCTCCCGGACCGACGCGCCGGGAGACTCCACCGGCGCGTTGCCCCAGCCGCCGTCCAGCCGCTCCTGCGCCTGCGCGGCGCTTAAGCCCGTCTCGGCGTCCGCCTCCAAAACGGGGATCTCCTGCCGCTGCGGCCCGTCCGGCTCCTTTGGTTTTCGTTTCAGGAATGACGCTGCCACAAATGCCGTCCTCCTCCAAGTAGTTGCTGATATCATATCACATCTGCGGCAAAATTTATCAACAAACTGTATATTTTCAGAAAATCGTAAGAAATCATGCACCGGACGGGGAAATTCCGATACCGCCCATACTGCTTGCGGAAAAAGATCAGCATTTGATCGTGATTGCTCTTGTAATCAGCAAGTACGCTCGCTTGCCTTACATATGGAGACGTCCGTTTGGATGCGGGAAAGCGCGTGATATGGAAAGGGCGGTTCTGGCGGAAGGACGTCTGGCGAGGATGGAGAAACAGAACGCTTCTTTCAGATTCCCGTTTCTTCACCTCTTGCTTCGTCGTGCGTCGCTGGAGCGGAAAATCCGCAGTGTTATCCGAATAACGTGTTTTACTTGAAACTATTTGCGGATTGGGTATAATGGAAGTACAATCATGCCAAAAGAATACATCCCTTCCTTTAAAAAGGAAGTCGTCCGCCGATATGAACAAGGGATCACTTTGAACGCACGCAGCCGGGAGCTCCACATTGCGCTCAGTACCCGTTGCCATTGGCGCAAAGAATACTGTTCTATCCAAACGGCCAACCACGCCTGCACGGCGAAGGCAATTGCTCCGTTTTCCGCAATAACTGTTGGCATGGGTGCGTGCGCTTGGTATAATGGAATGGATAAAACCGGTAGCCGGGGAGGCAGCTATGGAATACTATGCGAAATCCGAAAATCTGCAGGGGCATCAGGAAACTGTGAAGGAGCATTTACAAAAGGTCGCTGCGCTTGCGCGGGAGTACGGGGAGGCGCTTGGCCTTGCAGATGCCGCAGGACTGGAAGGGCTGGTACATGATTTTGGAAAGTATACCGAGGCGTTTCAGGATGTGTGGAAAGGCAAACGAACAGGCGTTGACCATGCGATAAGCGGGGCCTGCTTTCTGGAATGCTGCTATAGGGGAAGACCCGGCAGCCGTCCTGTGATAGAGGCGGTCAATGGACACCATGCCGGTCTTGTGGCCTACGATATGATAAAGGCGGAGCTGCACGCGATTGCAGATGATCGTAAGCAAGCCCACGGAAACGCCGGAAAAACGCCCTCGATTGAAAACGCAGCGCAGCTGAAAGAGGCAAACGCCGCGTTTCAAAAGGATTTTCCTGATTTCAGACTGCCAAAGCTTCCGATACCTCCTGCCGATGAACTGGAATCCATGCTGTATACCAGATTGCTGTTTTCCTGTCTGGTGGATGCAGACTACACGGCCTCTGCAATGAATGACGACAGTACATACCTTGATCGTGCGGAGGACTGCTATTTTGACCCGCAGGCGCTTCTGGAAACACTGTACGCCTATTGCGGCAGCATCCGGCAAGCCTCCACTGCGGACAAAACCCTGAATCAGTACCGGGATCAGGTCTTTGAACAGTGTGGGAAGATGGGTGATAAGCCGGAGAGATTATATACGCTGACGGCGCCTACCGGAACCGGAAAAACGCTGGCGCTGCTGCACTTTGCGCTGCGGCACTGCCTGAAGCATGGGAAAAAGCGGATCATTATTGTCCTCCCGTTTTTGACGTTGGCGGAACAGAATGCAGATACGTATGCTAAAATCATTCCAAACGTGCTGGTCGACCATAGCCAAAGTGATTTACCGGAGGAGGCCCGGGAGCTGGCCGCCAGATGGAGCGCTCCGGTCATCATCACCACGTCTGTCCGTTTTTTTGAAGCTCTGTTTTCAGACCGCCCGACCGTTTGCCGAAAGCTCCACAACATTGCAGGCAGCGTTGTGGTATTTGACGAGGCCCAGAGCCTGCCTGCCAGTCTGACCTCCGCCACGCTTCGCGCAGTGAATGCGCTGTGCAGCCGCTATCACACGACCATGGTATTCTCCACAGCGACGCAGCCGGATTTTGCCGCGCGAAAGGATCTGAATTGGACGCCCTGTGAGATCCTTCCGGAGCACAGAAAATTGTTCGAGGCTCTGAAGCGGGTGAATGTGGAATGGCGGATCGGGAATGAAACGCCCCTCGAAGCCATTGCGGAGGAAATGGCGGGCTGTGCGCGGGTCTGCGCCATCGTCAACCTGCGCCGTCACGCCCGGCAGATCGCTGACGTACTGTCACGGCTTTGCCCCGAAGACACGGTTTTCTTTCTTACCACGGACCTGTGCCCCGCGCACCGGAGCCGGCAAATTGAGATCATCCGTCAGCGGCTGAAGCAGAAGCTGCCCTGCCGGGTCGTGGCGACCCAGTGCATCGAGGCTGGGGTAGACCTTGACTTTGAAACGCTGTATCGCGCGCTGGCTCCGCTGGATTCCATCATTCAGGCTGCCGGACGCTGCAACCGGAACGGCTGCGATTCTATGGGGCAAGTGATCGTATTTCGCCCGGAGGACAGCCGTATGCCGTATCCTGACGACTGGTACAACAATGCTGCGGTCACAGTACAGGAAATGAATCCGCCGTTTTCCATCCATGACCCGGAGAACATCCGGGAATACTACCGGCGGCTGTTTGACGGCACGGTCGATAAACCAGAGCTGACGAAGGCAATCGACGCACGGGCCTTTGCAGAAACGGCGGCGCAATACAAGCTGATCGCCAGCGCCGGTGCACAGGTCATTGTTCCCTACGCCGCAGAGCGGAAGCTGTATGAACAGATCGCAGAGCAGCTGCGAACGCAGGGCGTCACCGGCGCGCTGCTGAAGCAGGCAGCGCCGATCACCCTGACCTGTTTTGCAAAAAATCTGGCCCTGTATGCCGAGCAGATTCCGTTTGCCCGCCGGGGCAGAGAACAGTCTGCCGAACAGGCCGCAGGCAGCAATGTCTATCTGCTGTGCCCGCAGTATGAGGATCTGTATTCGGAGCAGCTGGGCCTGCATTTTCCGCAGGAAGAGCGATTTGATTCTATATTTTGAAAAAAAGCACACTGGTTGTCCGGATTATTGGACAGCTGGTGTGCTATTCTATTTTTCGTGGATACTTGACAAATTACCCGTTATATTTCATACTTATTTTGTCAGATATTTCATTCTTCTAACAGACACGTGCTATGGACGTCCTGTTCACAGTCCGAATCAGGACGAACAAATTACGGAGGTGAAGCGTATTTGAAAGAAATCACGATCGAGGTCTGGGGAGATTTCGCCTGTTTCTCTGCCCCTTATGCAAAAGTAGAACGGCTGACCTACCCCTTTCCAACCCCATCCGCCGCCAGAGGGATTTTTTCTGCGATTTACATGAAACCGAAGGAGTTCCGCTGGCAGATCAACCGCATTGAGGTATTGAATCCCATCCGCTATATCAGCTTCAAGCGCAACGAGGTCAAATGTACCGTCGGTTCGGAGCCGATCTCCACCGAGGAGGAGCGAACGCAGCGGCAGACGACGGCGCTGCAGGACGTTCGCTACCGGATCGCGGCGTCGATCATTCCCCGCCCGGCTTTTGCGGGAAAAGAGCTCCAACTGTATGAGCAGGCGCTGCGGCGCATCCGAACGGGAAAATGTTTCCATCAACCGGAGCTTGGAATGCGCGAGTTTGTCTGCTATTTTGAGGAGAGCGACGGGACGCGTTCGCCTATCCAGCAGTCGATGGACGCAGGGCTGATGGTCTACGACCTGTTTGCGCCGGATGATGTGGAGGTCACGAAAAAGACGAAGATCAAAATGTCCCTGTTCCACGCGGTCATGGAGAACGGCGTGATTCTGATCCCGCCCTATGACAGTCCGGAGGTTCTGAAGGGGGAAGGCCTATGCTGAAAGCACTATATGACTACGGAGTACGCCGCCAGCTGGCTTTGCCGCCGGGATTCGCGGGGAAAACCATTAAGGCATATATTTCCCTCTCTGAAAGCGATGACCGTGTCAGCGTCTATCTGGGTGGAAATGAGCCTGTTCCATGCCCGGCTATCGGCAGTCTGGCAAATGGCAATAAGTGCGATGTCCTTGCGGCGAAACGGTCTATCGTCATTCCCGAGGAGCACGGAAGCAAAAGCACATTCTTTTTGGAGGCGCTCCGCGACGCGGCAGAGGAAGAACCGCTGCTGAAGGTCTGCGTCCGTGCGCTGGAAACGCCTGAACTTGCGGCGGCGGTTCGCGCAGAGCTGGATCGGGCCAAAATCAAGCCGGAAGAGCAGATCTCGTTCCGGGTCAACGGCCAATCCATTCTGCAATCTGAAAAGGTCCGCGCATGGTGGAAGTCCTACCGAAAGCAGTTTTCCGCGGCGGACGAACACCCATCCGCCCTGTGCTGATCACCGGCGAACCAACAGTTCCCATGGCGACCACCACCCCGATACAGGGCCTGCGGGTCGTCGGAGGACACTCAAGAGGAGACGCACTGATTTGCTTTGACAAAACGGCTTTCTGCTCCTATAACCAAAAGCAATCGGCTAACGCTCCTGTTTCGGAAGCAGCGTTCAGCGTCGTGAAGGCTGCGCTGGATGATCTTTTGAAGGATGCGCCGATCCTTGCAGGAATGAAATTTGTCCACTGGTTTGACCGCGAGATTCCACAGGAGGATGATCCGCTTTATGCCATGAATTTGGGGTCCAATCTGCCGGATGAGGAAGTGGAGGACGAAGCAGAGCCGGAAACACCCGTCAACGAGCTGACAAAGCGCGATCAGGCGGATCAGGTTCCGGCAAGCGTATTTTCCGGACAGGCTGCTCCTGATTTGGATAATATGTCCTATTATATTTTGCTGCTATCCGGAGTGGGCGGTCGTATCATGATTCGTAAATATGTACAGGGCAATTATGCCGATCTGCGCCGGAATCTGGCACAATGGTATGCCGATCTGGCGCTGACCAATTGGAGTGGCACCGGAAACATTAAGCCTGCGAAGCTATTTGCACGTTGGCTCAAACTGTTGACATACCAAAAAGATAACGATGCCGATAGTACGAAAAAGAATAAAAAATTATGGGAACGCTTGACAAAGGAGTTGGCCGGAATTACCCCGGCAGTCATTCAGGCGATTTTGTCAGGCGGATGCCTGCCGGATGCCGTCGCGGCAAAGGCGCTGGCCTATATTCGCTCGGAGCTGCTGTCGAACGACGACAGCGACACGCGAAGCACCCTGCCCAACAGTCTGGCCTGCCAATGGCTGAAGGTCTGGCTGCTCCGGAAAAATCGAATCCATCATCAGGAGGGAACAATTTTGGAAGCATACAATCTGCATCTTCGCAATGCCGCATATCACTGCGGCGGATTGATGGCCGTATATGCGGCGATCCAGAGGACGGCCATGCCGGACGTCAATACCGGCATTGTGGAGCGGTACTACGCCTCCGCCATTCAGATGCCCGCGCTGGTCATCGGCCAGCTCAGCAGCCGCTCAAATCACCATCTGGAAAAGATCGAAAACGGGTGGCTCGCCGATAAATACCGCGAGAAGCTGCAGGAAATTTCCGTCGCGCTGGGGACGTCCATTCCTGCTACGCTGAATCTGGAACAGCAGTCCTATTTTGCGCTGGGCTACTATCAGATGGGCGCGAAGCTCAATCAGGAGAGAAACAGAAACGTCGCCGCCGCCAGAGAAAAGACCGGCGCGGCAGAAGAATAAGAGGAGGAGTATCTTATGGCAATTCAGAACCGATATGAGTTCATGTATTACGTTGCGTGCACAAATTGTAACCCGAACGGAGACCCGGACATGGGCAATATGCCCCGGCTCGATCCGCAGACCATGCAGGGCTTCATCACCGACGCTGCAACCAAGCGCCGTATTCGAAATTACGTGGAGCTGGCCCATCAGGGCGAGCCCGGCATGAACATCATCATCCAGCAGGCAACCAACATCAACCGCATTATCGCAGAAGTACGAGAGGCGGCTGGAGTCCCCGTTGCCATAAGGAAAGATAAAGACCCAGCAAAAAAACCGGAATTTATCCAAAAGGCACGTGCAAAGGCGTGCAGTATGTTCTATGACGTCCGCGCCTTCGGCGCGGTCATGTCCACAGGCCCCAATGCGGGGCAGGTGCGCGGCCCTGTGCAGATCACCTTCGGAAAAAGTCTGGACGCGGTTCTCCCGCTGGACATCTCCATCACACGCATGGCCACTGCCGAAGATGTGAAAAACGGCGAACAATCCGTTGAGAACTATAAAAAGATGGAGGAGACTTCATCCGAGGACGCTCTCCGCACAATGGGCCGCAAGCAGATCATCCCCTTCGGCCTGTACGAGGTTCGCGGCTTCGTCAGCGCCAACCTGGCTGAAGAGACCGGGTTTGATGACGAAGATTTGAATGTCCTGTTTGAAGCCATTCTGAATATGTACGAGCATGACCACTCCGCCAGCAAGGGCGAAATGGCCGTCGTTTCTCCGCTGATTATTTTCAGGCACGTTGGCACGGATACCGACGCGGCGCAGAGAATCCGTCAGGCCAAACTGGGCTGCGCCCCGGCCCACAAGCTCTTTGATCTGGTCAAGGTCACGAAAAAAGCTTCCGTTTCCTATCCCAGAAGCTATCGGGATTATGACGCGCTTGTCTCTCTGGACAGGGTTCCCAAGGGCGTGCAGATCGGGTTCAAGCCAAGCGCCTTTGAGCCGGTAGTCTGGGACGCGCTTCCCGCAGACGAAGACTGGTTCTGCCATGGATGAGTGGGAGCCGATTCCTCTTTCCCGACTGTCTCACGCAGGGTTCTGCCTGCGTCGGGCTGCACTGCTGACCAATGAGCAGGTCTGGGCGGAAAGTGCGGATACCGCAAAAGGACGTTCTGAGCATGAGCGGGTCCACACGCAGCGGATAGAACGCCGGGGCGATTCAGCAAAGCTGTATGAGTTCCCTGTATTCTCCAAAGCTATGGGAGTTTCCGGGAAATGCGACTGCATAGAAGCGGAAGCATCCGCCCAGGGCTGCATGATCCCTGCGCTGGATTTCCCGGTCAGGCTGTATCCGGTTGAGTACAAGCACGGAAAACTCCGCGCAGAACAGGAATATGAGGTTCAGCTGTGCGCGCAGGCCATGTGTCTGGAAGAAATGTTCCAGACACAGATCCCGGAGGGCGCCATCTACTACATCACGTCGCACCGCCGCTATCCGGTCTCTTTTACAGCGGAGCTCCGCAGTCTTGTAAAGGAAACAATCGAAAGGATCGAGGCGTTTCGCCGAAGCTTTTCGATCCCGCCGGCGGAATACGGGGCGAAATGCAAGGCGTGCTCCCTGCGGGAGCACTGCCTTCCCAGCGTGCAGCGATCCGCGTCCGGCTACTGTATGCAGCTGCGCAAAGAGGCCATGCACGAGGAGGATGTCCCATGAAAAAGCTGCTGGAGACGCTCTATATTACAACGCCTGAAAGCTATCTGTTTGAGCGGAACGGGAATATCTGCATCTCCATCGGCGGTGCAGAAAAGGCCGCTGTTCCAATCACACAGGTGAACTCAATCGTTCTGTTCGGAAAGAACACACTCTCAACTGCGTTGCTCTCATTTTGCTCCAAAAACGACGTGACGATTACATTTCTCAGCGAGAACGGCTTTTTTCTGGGGCGGCTATGCGGCCCGGTCAGCGGAAATGTGCTGTTAAGAAAGCGCCAGTATGAAACACTGGCAGATACAGCCTTTGCAAACCGGTTTGTCAAGGATCTGCTGTTCTGTAAGCTGCGAAACAGCAGATCTGTGTTGGTGCGGTATGCCCGTACTGCCTCTGATGAAGCAGAAAAGAGCGGCGTTGCTGCGGCGGCAGCTGATTTGACCGCAATCGCAAATCGTCTGGATGACTGTACGGACATTGATTCCATGCGCGGAATCGAGGGCGCCGCTGCGTCTGTCTACTTCTCTCGCTTTGACAATCTGCTCTCCAGTCCGAAGGGATACCGCTTTGAGACGAGAAGTCGGCGTCCGCCGCTGAACGAAGTCAATGCGGTGCTGTCTTTTGTCTATACGCTGTTGGCGCATGACGTTCGATCTTCGATGGAAGCTGTGGGGCTGGACCCTGCCGCCGGGTATCTGCACACCCTTCGCCCGGGGCGGCTATCCTTTGCGCTGGACATCATGGAGGAGCTGCGTGCGCCCCTGTGCGACCGGCTGGTCATTTCCATGTTCAACAGGGATCAGTTTCAGACGCAGGATTTTACGACAGACTTTGAAGCGGTATACCTCAGCGAGAAAGGGCGGCGAAAGGTTCTTGAACAGTGGCGGGCCAGAAAGCGCGAGTCCATTCAGCACCCGTTTTTGAAGGAGAAAGTTCCCATTGGGATGATCCCATACGTACAGTCTATGCTGTTTGCCCGTGTGCTGCGCGGGGATCTGGATCGATACCCGCCGTTTGTGTGGAGGTCATGACATATGATGCTGGTCGTAACCTATGATGTGGACACATCGGATTCTGCCGGGCAAAAGCGCTTGCGGAAAGTAGCAAAGATCTGTGAACGGCACGGGATGCGTGTTCAAAACTCCGTGTTTGAGGTGCTCGTGGACGCTGCACAGCTGGTCGTGCTGAAACAGGAACTGGGAAAAGCTATCGATATGGAGCAGGATTCTGTCCGCTTTTATCGACTCGGCAATTCATACGAGAACCGGATCGAAAGCATGGGACGCAAGCCCCTCGTGGAAGCAGGAAGTGCCTTGATCTTTTAACGCCAACCCCTCCCGTACACATTTTTGCGGCAGGTTGGCGCATGAAATCCATGCAAGATATACAGCTTTTGGATCTCTTCTTGGAAAACCAAAGGAAGCCAGACATAAAACTGTATCATCTTTCGGCAATTTGCCGCAAAACCTCATGACGGACTTGTGGAAAATTGCTGTCGCCCCTCCCGCAGGGGCGTGAGTAGAAATAATGACCTCGGAATACTTCACGCCGTCGTATTCAAGTCGCCCCTCCCGCAGGGGCGTGAGTAGAAATTATTTTTCGACCGCGCCTTATAACGAGAGCGTCGAGTCGCCCCTCCCGCAGGGGCGTGAGTAGAAATCGGCAAAGAACAGGTATCCAACTCCGCCGCCGTCGGTCGCCCCTCCCGCAGGGGCGTGAGTAGAAATACGCATTGATACACGAGGGAACGCCGCCGCTTGCGTCGCCCCTCCCGCAGGGGCGTGAGTAGAAATGGTCAATTCCCCGTCGTGGACGGTCGAGGAAAGTCTGTCGCCCCTCCCGCAGGGGCGTGAGTAGAAATCTCGTAATCCCGCACATAGATAACCCACGCATTGGTCGCCCCTCCCGCAGGGGCGTGAGTAGAAATAGCGAGTAGGAGGTCGCGGAGGAAACGACATTGACCGTCGCCCCTCCCGCAGGGGCGTGAGTAGAAATAATTAAAAAATTAGGAGGTTTTTACTATGAGCGCATGTCGCCCCTCCCGCAGGGGCGTGAGTAGAAATGATAGCCCCGATTTCATAGCTCACATACGGCTCCTGTCGCCCCTCCCGCAGGGGCGTGAGTAGAAATGATACAATGGTCGTCACCGTCTCCACCGCCGCCGGGTCGCCCCTCCCGCAGGGGCGTGAGTAGAAATGAACACCTCTTGCCCGACCGTCATGCCCATGCCCGTCGCCCCTCCCGCAGGGGCGTGAGTAGAAATGATCTCGGCTAGATGCGCCTCCTGCGTTGTGGCCGTCGCCCCTCCCGCAGGGGCGTGAGTAGAAATAAGCTGCGGCTCGTCGGAACTCATCATGGCGGTGAGGTCGCCCCTCCCGCAGGGGCGTGAGTAGAAATGTTCATAGCTCGGAACAGACTTATCCCATCTGCCGATGTCGCCCCTCCCGCAGGGGCGTGAGTAGAAATATCAGAAACGGCCAGCTTCCGTGCGCCGGTTTTACCGGTCGCCCCTCCCGCAGGGGCGTGAGTAGAAATAAAATAAGTCCCATCCTCCACGCACACAACGTGGCGTCGCCCCTCCCGCAGGGGCGTGAGTAGAAATGGGGAGCCGTCATTCAAACTCATTTTTTCATTCCGTCGCCCCTCCCGCAGGGGCGTGAGTAGAAATAGATCGCGCAGCATCGGCAGCAGGTTATCGGGGATAGTCGCCCCTCCCGCAGGGGCGTGAGTAGAAATAAAGCCGGCACGCGCATCAACTGGGGCGGCACCATGTCGCCCCTCCCGCAGGGGCGTGAGTAGAAATGTTTACTGCATCAAGGCCCTAACGCTGACGCTGATCGTCGCCCCTCCCGCAGGGGCGTGAGTAGAAATCTGGACGCGACGGCCGGCAATCAGGAATACACCGTCGCCCCTCCCGCAGGGGCGTGAGTAGAAATATACGCTGAAAGGCACTGAGCCAGAAGGCAGCTATGTCGCCCCTCCCGCAGGGGCGTGAGTAGAAATAGGCCGTCTACATATCCGTAGCCGGTCGTCTCCACGTCGCCCCTCCCGCAGGGGCGTGAGTAGAAATTTGTCAGTCGTTCCATAGTTCTTCCTCCACATACCGTCGCCCCTCCCGCAGGGGCGTGAGTAGAAATCATAATCATCCTCGACAACGGAATCGTTCAGTTCAGTCGCCCCTCCCGCAGGGGCGTGAGTAGAAATACACGGACTGCGCCCGATACATAGCGTTCCGCCGGGGTCGCCCCTCCCGCAGGGGCGTGAGTAGAAATGAGTGCCGCTGCCATATCATTGCCCACCAGCTGCGCGTCGCCCCTCCCGCAGGGGCGTGAGTAGAAATAACGAAACGACTGTTGAGGCGATCAAAAAGCAGAGCGTCGCCCCTCCCGCAGGGGCGTGAGTAGAAATCGGCAATCGTAGCGCGCACTTCCAAAATTAGCTTCGGTCGCCCCTCCCGCAGGGGCGTGAGTAGAAATGGTGTACTCGCGGAGAAATTTCACATCCTGACCAGCACTGGAGCG
>UMGV01077022.1_pt1 | contig 34047 bp, 26 predicted proteins | sample 1965361 | NCBI WGS metagenome assembly UMGV01 (sample SAMEA4836081, study PRJEB28245) | human gut metagenome | biome: gut microbiome; material: fecal sample | place: Denmark | collected 2008
AATGGCGAGAACAACATGCTCCTCTTCGTGCGTCAGCAAGTAGAGCATCCCGACTACGGTTGCCGTATGGGTTTCACCTATCTCGGACAGGTCACGATGAAGAGCATTGAGGGTTCAAAGCCAATGCAGATAGTGTGGCATCTGAACACGCCAATGTCGGAAGCCACCTATGCCTTTGCAAGTCAATATAAAGCTATTGGATAATTATGAACACAGAAGAAAGAAAACATATAGAAGTGGTTGCCGCCATAATCAGCGACGGCAACCGCATTTTTGCCACACAAAGGGGTTATGGCGAATGGAAAGACTGGTGGGAGTTTCCGGGCGGAAAGATGGAGCCAGGCGAAACGCCCGAAGTTGCCCTACAAAGAGAAATACGCGAGAAACTGGCAACTGAAATCTTCGTGGAAAGCCTTCTCACTACAGTAAACTATGACTACCCAAACTTCCACCTAACCATGCATTGCTATCTCTGCAAGGTTAAAAACGGCAACCTCACTCTCCTTGAGCACGAAGCTGCCAAGTGGCTAACGCGCGATGAACTAAGCTCCGTTAAGTGGCTTCCGGCTGATGAGGAGGTGGTGAAAAAGATAAATGTCTCCTAAGGTGTTTGTTAAGCACAAGGAGAATCTACTAACGAAAATCAAGACTTGGAGTAAATCATCACACGTTTTCACTTGTGGCTTTGGAATAGAGACACTTATGCGTCATTACTTAGATAATGAATTCAAGGAAGAGCATTTTAAAATTGCTGCTTCAGTAAGGAGCGAAGAGTATGATGTGAAGATGAAGGTCAATATGTGAGGTCATCTATTTAGATTTGTTTTTTAAAAGTAAGCCCCCTAATCGATGATAGCAAACATATCGTCTCAGTACTTGGCCGAGATTACTCCAGTACTTGGCCGAGATTACTGCAGTACTTGATGGAGATTACTCCAGTACTTGGGCCAAGTACTGGCGCACATATTTTGAGGAATGAACCATATTTATGTTCTTTGGAGTTTTAGCGGATAGCAATAGCATTTTATTCATTATTAAACACCGAATTATAACAATACGCCCCACCATACGCTGTTGAACGTAAGGTGGGGCGTAGTATTTTTAGCCTGTAATGAAAAGATGTTCTACGCACAATTTTTAAAAATGGGTGCGTTGTGTTTATTTTGTTAGAGCACTTTTATTTTACAATCTTCAAGGTTTTATCGCCTGCTTTCACTACATAAACGCCACTGGGCAATGTGGCAAGCGACAACGCAGTAGCCTGTTTTGCCTCGCACTCTATCATGCCGCTGGCATTGTAAAGAACGATATTGGCAGCTTTATTAAGGGCCACAACCTTACCATCATACCTAATGGTGAGGGCAGAACCTTGAATGGGTTTTACACTTGTGTCGTCGGCATCGTTGTAGAAGCTGTAGGTATATTTTCCTTCAATCGAGGCGTCGTCGTTAGTCATCGTACGGTTATCGGCCTGAACAATAGTAAAAGTTTTGTTCTGGGCCAATGAGGTGATGAAAAGTGCATCGGTACCTGTTTTTTCTTTCAATGTTGTGGGCTCCACATCAGTGTCGGCGATATAGTTTAGTACCGTTTCTACCGCATGGTCGCCAGTATTCTCTGCCCAACCAGCCAACTGTACCTCGTCATTATACACACCCATTCCTGTAAACACTTCGGCCTTTTTGTTTACGTCGCCTTCATTAAAGCCGCTGGTCAATGCCCATTTCTTGGTCAAGTCGGCAACATTCAAACAAGCAAGATAGATGTCGCAAGCGCCATTATACGCCTTTGCATTATCAAATGGAAAGGTTTCATTGAAGGTGCCCGCCAAAAAGAGGTTTTCGCCCTGCAGTTGCATAGCACCGATGGTGTTAAACTTAGCTTCACGCAAGTTATCATCAATCTTTGAGTGGTAGGTTTGCATAGCCTCAATGTTACCACCATTGATAGTAGCAACAATGTAGGCGCGCTCGAAGAGGGGCAAGCCATCGCCCTCAGACAGCAAGTGGGTTATCTGCTTGCTGCTTGTAGCCGTTTTAAGGGTAAGGTCGGTGCCACAAGCCACGAAGGCAACGTGCAGTTTTGAGCCATCAACAACAAAGTTTACCGATTCGGCACCAAACATATATGCAGCATCAATGGCTGTGGGTGCCATTTGTGCCTCAAGTTTGGCCGATGTAAAATCGTTAGTAAGAGAAACAACTGCAAAGACAGGGACATCCATCGTAGCAAAACCGAACGCAGTGCCATAATGCGACTCGATAGTAAGATCGTTAGCAATCTTATTGTCGCCCTCGCACGATGCTGCCATATAGATACGACCATTGCTAACTACCAGTTTTGAGGGAGAGAAGAAGGGTGTTTCAACCCAGCAGGTTTCGTTAGCCTCACGTGGTTGCACAGGGATAACGGTAGTTGACGCAAGATAGTGACCATCCTTATCATACTTAACAATGAAGGCAGAATTCTGTGCTGCTACATCGACCATACCATTAATGGTAGCTTTTTCATTGCCTTCGGCATCTAATATTACAACCTCGTCGGCAAAAACGCCTGCAGCAATAACATTGCCTTCTTCATCGGCAGTAACAGCGGTAACGGTGGCGCCACCCTTCAAGGTAGCAGCCCATTTAGCAGTGCCAGCCTTATCATATTTTGCAATAAATGCACTTGTGGCAATAGGCTCAAAAGTGGTTGACGCGAAAGTAAAATCCTGTGTGAAGCTACCTGTTACAACCGTATTTCCCTCGGCATCAATAGCCATAGGAGTGCCACGGTGAAGGTCCTTTGCACTCTCGGTAGTGGTAAGATGGGCCGACCATGTAGGAGCTGGCCGATCCTGAGCGCTGACAGTAATGGCTGCCAGGGCCAATAACATAGAAAGCGTAATTTTTTTCATAATTGCTCTTATTTTTTTATGTTTAACATCATTGCTGCCCCAAAGCCACTGCTTAAGGGGCAAGCAAAGTATTTTTTCGTTCTACGATTGAGATTTATGACATTATTGTACCGTCCACTTCTCAATATTCGGGTTTGCCTCGACAGCTTCGATGGGGAAACGTAGCGTATAACGACTATCGTTTTCACTTAGTTCAAAGGTGCGGTCGGCATACGTTTTGTTGAGGGCTGGACGCGACGTACGACGTAGGTCGAACCATCGGTGTCCTTCAAAAGCCAACTCATAGGTGCGCTCAGCAATGATGGCCTTCAGCAAGTCGGCTTTTTGTAGGTCGTCAAGCTCGGCAGCATATTGTGTATATTTTGCTGCTGTATAGCGCTTTGCCATAAGCAACTTAAGAAACGTGCGAGCCTGAGCGAGGTGCGCATCAGTGATGGTAGCATTATCGTGGGCTAATTGCGCTTCAGCTTCAGCAGCAATAAGATAAGCTTCGGCCGAACGGAAACTGCAGCGATAACCATCATTACCACTGTCGCCATATTTTACAACATTAATAATGCTGGCCGATTGTGCTTTAAAGTAAAGGTTCTTACGTTTATCGCCCGAACGGTAACTGTTTACAAGCGCTTTATTGGCTGCACCAATCTTTACATAACCTGACGTCATGACCTGTTCAAGGGCCATGATGTTTTCTACCGACTTATAATAGTTGGGGAGCACTTTTGAAGTATTCATATCTTCCAGTGCACCATGCTTCTCAATAACAGTTTCGGCCTCGGTCAATGCGTTCTGCCATTGGCCCATATAAAGATAAACACGCGCTAAAAGAGCGTTGGCCGAAAGCTTGTTAAAACGATAGGTAAAACCCTCGTCCCATGTATCAACTGTAAGATACTTCTTGGCCTCGAGCACATCGTCAACCACTTGCTGATACACCTTTTCCAGGCTGCTGCAAGTGAGCACAGCGTTTACGTTGGCCTCCAATGAAAGGGGCACGCCACGCGTGGTGGCAGGATTGCAATGCGTGTACGGCTCAGCATAAAGGTTTGCCAAGAGGAAGTGACAGTAGGCACGCATCATATAAGCCTCACCCACCAACTGATTTATTTCGTCAGCGGTAGCCTCGGTTATCTTAGTTTTATTTTCGATAATATAGTTGGCAATATAAATTGCATGATAATAGCGACGCCAGCCAAACGATACTGTAGTGCTTTGCTGGTTGAGATCGTTCCATGCCCAGATATCAAAATACGAGTCATAATCTTGTTCTGTAGTAGAAGCCTTACTCAACGTAAACTCGTCAGAACGAAGCGTTGACAGGCCTCTATCCTCAGGAAAGTTTTTATATTCATAGGTGAGCAGGGCACGATACTCTTTTCCTGTTTTAGCAATAACCTTATCCGTAGGAGTGATATCAAGAAAATTATCACAACTGGTTAACCCAATGATTGCCAGCAACATGACAAGGCTTGTTATATATATTTTTTTCATCGTTGTCATTCGTTTTTGTTTATTTTCAATGCGTTGCTTAGAAGTTAACATTTACACCAAAGATGAAGCTCTTAGGAATGGGCTGTGCATAGGGATTGCCCATGGTTTCAGGATCGAGATAGTTGTTGTAATTGCTTGCTATCACGAACAAATTACGCGCCTCAATTGAGAGCGATGCGCTCTTTACACCAATGCGGTTAACCCACTGTGTAGGCAGCTTATAACCAAGGCGCATACTTTGAAGACGCACATAGTTGCAGTCTTTCACCCAAGTATCAAGCATGCTATACAGGTTATACTCATTATACTGTACATACTCGCGCGGGCGTTCGGTGTTTACCATCAGTTTTGTGAAGGTGCCGTTCGTATTTTCGGCCGACCAGCGATTTAAGATATCACGGTTCACATTAAGACCACGATCATAGCTTGAGGGCGAATAGCTGGGCTGTACACGCACCTTCATGCCAAAATTGAAGATAAAGTTAAGGCCCAACTGCCAGTTTTTATAATCGAAGGTGTTTATAAAGCCTCCCGTCCACTTAGGATCAGTGCTACCCATATAGGTGTATAAGTTGCGCTGCTCTTCGGCTGTAAGGGTGCTTGCTCCGTGGCCGTTAAGTTTCAAGAAGTCGGTAGCCGATACTTTCTCGCCATCTTTCGTTACGAACAGCGGATATCCATCAGCATCAAGACCTGCCGTTTTATAGGCAAATAGAGCGCCTACAGGGTAACCTTCGCGTCCGGGATAAGTAGCGTTTTGAGCTACAGTTTCTTTAATCACCTTATTTTGATTATAACCCACATTAAGGTTTGTTGTCCAGTTGAAATGCTTGGTATGTATATTACGTGTGCCCAAAGCCATCTCCACACCTTTATTGTTCATACTGGCCCAGTTGATAGTGGTTGAAGAAAAGCCACTTTCAAGAGGCAACATCTTCAAGCCAATAAGATCGGTGCTGTGTCGATAATAATAATCGAGCGAGAAGGTTACGGCATTATGGAAGAGCGCCAAGTCGAAACCAAAGTTCATATTTTCGGTCTTTTCCCATTTCAGGTTGGGGTTAGGCGCCGTTTCACTATTGATAATATCTTCAGTGATGCCAGGCAATATGGTGCCTTTCTTCATAATGCCTATTAAATAAGGTGAGGTATTTTTATCAATATTACCCTGTAAACCGTATGAAGTTCGGAAGCAGAGGTTATCTACCCACTTTACATCTTTTAGCCACTTTTCTTCAGAGGCGCGCCATAATGCACTAACTGAATAGAGTGGTAAGTAACGATATTTCTTTGCTACACCAAAGACATCAGAGCCATCAAAACGCACGCTACCGCCAAAGGTATAGCGGTTTAACAACGAGTAAGATCCCGTGGCATACCAAGAAACATAGGCATTCTCGGTTTCAGTTTCAAGATGCAAGGGATATGCATCGGCCCAAGTTTGGCTGGGGAAAATGACGGGCTGTGTGGTAAGTGTACGCGAGTCGTATCCATAAGCCGCACTATAGATAGAATTGGCTTTAGCATGGCGTACCTCTGTTCCCAACATGAAGTTGACGTCGTGTATACGGTTAAACTTCTTCACCAGTTCAGCCATTGCTTTCCATGTCCATTGACGGTTATGGTATTCGGTAGTTTTATGCATACCACCATCAGGCAAGAAACTCTTCTTTACACCATCGGCCGTCATATATTCGGTAAACAGTTTTTCTTTGCGCATAGCAAAGGTGTTTTCGTTAGCATACTTGCTAAGCGAGTAAGAATCTTCTTGCAGACCAAACTGCGAGGTAAGTTTCAAATAATCGGTAATGCGCAATTCGGCATTAAGGATGGCCATCATCGAACGATCGCGACGCTTGGTGTTAGCATTGGCACGCTCTTCAAAGATATTAAAGTCGAGCGATGAGTCTTCCTTTCCTTGCACATTGGTATCGTAATTATATCGGCCATTCTCGTCAAATGGTGTAAAGTAAGGATTGGCCAATCGAGAATAGTAAACAGGATTTGTAAAACCATTGCTATCAGTGAGATAAGTGTTTTGTTTACGCTCATTAGCGTATACCGAGGCACCTACCTTCAGCATTTTGTTTACCTGATAATTGGTTTTCAACGTGATATTATAACGCGTGTTACCAACACCTTTTACGGTACCTTGCTCGTCAGAGTATCCCACAGACGAATAGTAGTCGCTCTTATCGCTACCACCCGATATACTTACATTATACTCTTGTGTGAGCGCATTACGGAAAAGGATGTCATTCCAATCGGTAGTGGTGTTACGCAGCTGATTGATCATGGCTTTTGTAGCCTCACTCAGCGCATTCCAGCCACCAGCTTTATAAGCGGCTGTTTCGCCTTGGGTGCTCAATATATTGGCTACCCCACCCTTGTTTTGGCGATAGGTATAGTTTGAAGATAAAAGACCCAATTCCAAGTCGACCTTCTCGCTACTATTTAAAAGATTAAGACGATCGATATCAGTTTTCGGCATATAGGTTACTTTTCCAGAGAAATTGATGAGCGGTTTGCCCGCACGCCCCTTCTTGGTAGTAATTACAATTACGCCGTTAGCAGCACGCGCACCATAGATAGCTGTTGCAGCAGCATCTTTCAGCACTGTAATGTTATCGATATCTGAAGGGTTTAAGCCTGCGATAGAGGTTTGATAGATATTGTCAATATCTTTCAAATCGTCCATGCTGGGTATGTCGGTACCATCCATAGGAATTCCATCAAGCACCCATAAAGGTTCTTGTGTGCCATTAATTGATGCGGTACCGCGAATACGAATTTTCACAGGTGCACCAGGAGCACCTGTGGCAGTGATTGACGAAAGGCCCGCAATTTGTCCTGCCAGCGCCTGGTCGATGTTTTTTACAGCGCCTATTTTCTCGTCATCAATCTTAAGAGTAGTTACGGCCGAGGTTAGTTTGCGGCGGTCGAGCTCTTGATAGCCCGTAACCACCACTTCGCTCAGAACCTTATCGTCAGACTGTAGCACTACTCTATAGTCGGTTTTTCCTGCTATGATCTTAACATCCTGGGTTTCAAATCCTAAGAAGCGCACTTGAAACGTTTTATCTTTGGCATCAACTTTGAGGCTGAATTTACCATCATAATCGGTTACAGTGCCCTGGGTTACTTTCTTGTCATTTCCCCTCATTATCGACACGGTAGCACCTGGCAACGGGTCGTCACCCATACTGCCATCAACCACGATACCCGTGATGGTGTGCTCTTGTGCGAAAAGGAGATTCATGGTGAATACCATGAGCAAAAGCATGAATGTTCTCATTCTCATATTCAAAATCACTCTATTTTGTAATATTTCTGTTCTTTGTTTCCTTTTTACGTAAGCAGCGATACGCAGTGTTATCAAATGCTTGAACTATAGCTACTTAATTTCTTGTCCTAAAGCGGTTTGTATACGCATTATAACATCTTCGTAGTGATATTGTGTTGCGGTATCGCCGCTATGACGTTTAGCTTTCAGCAATGATAATATACGAACCATTTCGCCACGCTTCACACTGATGGCATCGCTCACACGAGCCGTCTGTGTGCCACCCATGTCGATGGTACGCGATGCTGAACTAAGACTGTGGCAAGGCATATTGAACAAGGGCGAATCGATAATGGCGGGCGCATCAAATATTTTCTTGTTAATCTTTACACCCTCTTGCTGAGCAGCTGCAGTAATCAATGCATCAACAAAGTTTTTCTGTAGCTGTCTCTCATCAATGCTAAGCTGTCTGCCCGCAATCGTTTTACCAAAGAAATGCTTGTGCAACATGTTCATCATCTCTACGGCAGTAAAGGCATTTTTGCCATTGCATTGCTCGTTAGCAAACATGCGCATGATACGGCTGTTGTCAAGCATATCCCACAACATATAGCTCTGCTGGTTTTGTAAAGCATAATCGGACGACTGCTCTTGCACACCCAACGGCGTGGTTTTATTAATAAAGGTGTATTTATTCAGTTCGCTACGGAACAGCCAAGTGGGGGTTGTGAACACCTCCTTTATGAGGAACTCTACAGCACGCTGTTGTTTCTCTTTCTCAACAAAAGTAAAGGTGGACTTGCCATCGTCAATGGTAGTGTTGTCAATATACATACCACCCACATTGGCCAAAACGTGATAGAGGTAAAGACTCCACTGGAAGATAACACCTTGATACAACTTCGATGCCTCGTCATAGGTTTGGCCTGGTTCACCCGTTCGTGTCCAATTAACGATATTAGGCATCACACGCTTGAGGTTTTCAATGCCATAATAGGCCGACTTCATAGCATCGTCGCCTAAGTCTTCACTTAAGGCACGAGGGTCGATAGCGGTACGCTGACTTTGTGCTTCGCTATAACGATACTCCTTCGAATTGTGTTTCTTCAAGAAGGCATCTTGTTCGGCAACAGCCTTTTTCTCATCAGGATACCAACGATATCCCCACTCAATAGCCATCATATCATAAGGACCTATTTGTGGCGAAATCATCTTTACACCATCGCCTGGCTGTGCAATGTAATTGAAGCGAGCATAATCCATGATTGAGGCGGCGGTGCCTCCTACCCTGTCAGTAAAAGCTTTCAGACGGAGCGAGTCGGTAGGATAAGCATTTGAAGCAATCATATTGTGGCGTAAGCCTAGCGAGTGACCCACCTCATGGCAAGCAACAAAGCGTGCCGCATCGCCAATCAAGTTTTCGGGCAACTGATATTGTCGAGCCTCTTTATTGTAAGCCCCTGTTTGCACCATAATCCATTCGCGCAACAACGACTTCACGTTATGCCACCAAATGATATCAGCCTCCAGTATCTCACCCGTGCGGGGATCGATTACTGACGGGCCCATTGCATTTGCCTTTTCTGATGCATCGTAGGTAAGCACCGAATATTTCATATCGTCGCCCTCGGCAACAATACTATCGTTGAGATCAAACACCTGAACGGCATTTTTAAAACCAGCTTTTTCAAAGGCTTGGTTCCAGTCAGTCATACCGCGCTTAATATAGGGACGCAAGAAAGCGGGCACAGCTTGGTCAATATAAAACACGATAGGTTTCTTAGGCTCTACCAACTGGCCACGCATGTAAGCTTGCTCGTCTGTAGGTTCTAAGCGCCAACGAGTGATATAGTTGTTACGCGACACCTCTTGCTGATGGTCACCATACTGCAAACGGCTGGTTGTAAAATAACCCACACGCTGATTTTCTTTACGTCCCACCATCGGAATTTCAGGCAATAGCACGAGCGAACTGCTCACTTCTACCGTAACATTGATTTTGCTTTTTCCTTCGTGCACAACAGTGGTAAGTTCAGAAGTGGCAGTAACATTATTGCTAAAAGCTTTAATACTGATGATGCGCGAAAGATCAGAATCGGCCGAGGTACCCAGATTAATGAGATTAAAGACATCATTAAAATAGGTTTTCTTGCCATTAAACAGGTCGTTCACCTTAAAAACCACTGTAGAAGAATCGCTGGGGACTGCCTCCACCTTCAAGCTTGCAATAAGGGGGTCGATATAATTGCTCGCTACCGAGGCGGCCATTGCATCACTTGCATCGACCTCAGGAGTAACGCGTTGCTGACGCACAAACACGGTTTTCTTGCCTTTATCCCACTCAAACCGTATACACTGATTTTCATAATTGATGCCACTGTTCACGCCAGCCTCATTCAGCTCGCTAGGCACGCGTTGCAATTTGTTAGAAACCAAGAACACTCTACTCATCAACGCAGTGGGCATCTCAAGATAAAAGTCATGCTCTTTTTTAATAACATTCATCACGCCTTGTAAGCACACAGAGTCAGTTCCAACTATTTTTTTATAGTCGGATACTGATGGTTGCTCTACCTTTTTCTTCTTTTTAAATAGAGCCGTTTCGTTTACTGATTTCGCTGGGGAGGCAAAGCATGCGCTACCGATAAATGAGGCCGCTACAGCCCCAATCATTATTTGTAATTTACGCATAGGTAAAGATCTTATGTCTGAAAATTTTTGGTTGCTTATTTTTTATTGTTTCCCTTTATCAAGCTACAAAGTTAGCAACATTTCTTTTTCTATACAAGCAAATTACACGGTTTTCGTAGGCAATGGGCCGTATTTTAACGATATCATGGATAAAAAACGAATATTCGCTATCAAATTAGAAGTAAATTCTGTTAAAAAAGATAATTACTGCTAACAAAAACAGTTAATAGATTGACGGAAGGCACTATGCGGTTATTACAAAATAATATAAAATGGGTGCACCCTAAATGTTGGGGCACACCCGTCCTTATTATTTAAATCTCTTCATCATATGCACCATTTTACCCAATATCAATGGCTGCAATATTAATAATATTCATTTTCTTCAACATAACATTTATACATTTCTTCTTGACTGCAAAAGGTTCATCTTCAACAAACTTATTGGTTCCTTTACCATCTATTTGTCGGGCCATACAGCGTGTAACGCATGCGACATGTGACATGGTACGCATCAAATCGTATTGCAAATCTTCATCATAAACTATTACGACACTACGCTTTTCTATGCCAGATACTGATTATCTTCTTACGAATGATAAGGGCGTTTACGATTGAAACGAGAACAAAGAGGCCTAACCCCGCTAAAACAGTGGGAATGAAAGTAACTGTCTTGAGCTGCGGCATGAGCATAACCAACGTGGGCATATAACAGCTACGCACAAAGAAAATAGCGACAACAGCAATAACCAACACGCTGAAACTAAGACCTATGGTGAGCAACTGATAGGGACGCGACACACTGGTGGGGCTATACCCTATGAGCAAGAGGTTTTCGAGCTTATAGGCGTTTTTCTGTACTAACAAGTATATGCTGAGCATAAGGATGTAAAGGCTAAGCAATGATATAGTGAGCCCTACCACCACCACTATCAGCACCATGAGCTGAAGGAAGGCTGTGGTTTTCTGTGCTTTGGCATTGCTGTTTTCGGTTTCATAGCCATTGCGGTCCATGTATTGACTGATGCGTTTATCGGCTTCGTTATGCAGCTGAACGATGAGACGCGAGGGCGACGTATCGGCTGTAGGGGCAAACTGGCTATTGCTCCAAGCCATAAAGGCTTGTGGCACCAATATTGAACTTATCTGGTTAGTGAAACCCACTACCCTTCCTTTTATTTGCACTTGCTTACCATTACCACTGAGGAAGAGCGTAAGATTGATCATACTAACCAGACCATCAGATATTTTGGGTAACGCGTGGCTTTGCGCGAAACCAAAATTGTACATGGTGAGATATGAACGAGGCAATATAATAGGCACTACATCGTCTCCAGCAGCATAATGCCATTGCGCATTATCAATTTGAACAAACTGATCGGGTATGCTTTCTAAGAACAACTCGGTGTTGAGAATGTTTACACCGCTAATACCCATAGAGGCTGTAACCTTATAATTGGTTGAGGTAAATGTACCCGCCTTCTCCACAAAAGGTTGGGCGCTAAGGTCTTCAAGCTCAGAACGAGTAAAAGTATTTGAACGTCCAGAAAAGGTAGTACCCATGCCTATGCGCTTGCTCACGATGACATAGTTGCCCTTCATAAAGCTATCGCTTTGCGTGAAGAAGGGGAGCACATCTCGATAAAGCTGAAAGCCAAACAAGACGATGAACATGCCTAACAAATTGGCAAAAAAGAAACCCACAAACTGAGCTATGCTAATGTGCTGACGCAGAAGTTTCCAAAGAAGTGTCATAACTGAAAAGTCTTTTCGTAATGAATGTTCATATGTTTACCAATGCTGGTAACGATAATGCCTGCACCCTGACGATGGGCCTCGGTCATCATGATGTCGGCCATAATAGCGGCATTGGTATCGTCGAGATGACTGATGGGCTCGTCTACAAGAATAAAATCGAAGGGCTGGGCCAGGGCACGTATCATAGCCACACGTTGCTGCTGACCAAACGACATGTGGGCAGCCTTAGTTTGCATTTTATCAGCTATACCCAACTGCTGAAACCACGTTTTAAGTGTAGTTTCAGTTTGAAAATGTGTAAGGTTGTTCTTCACCAGCACGTTCTCCCAAGCAGTGAGTTCAGGAAAAAGGCGCAATTCTTGAAAAAGATAACTGATATGATGCTGACGTAGATCTGTCCAACGGGCCATATCAAAATGTGCAATATTTTCGTTATCAAAACACACTGCACCTGTATAATCGTTACGATAACCCACTATATAACTGCAGAATGTGCTTTTTCCTCGGCCGCTTTCGGCTTCAACAAGGTATAGATGTCCCTTCTCAAAATGTATATTCTGCAGCCATACCTCAGAAGTAAGGTCATGACGCTGCTGGAAGACCTGTGGAAGGACATTCTGAAAACTTATTTTTTCCATTATTTTACTGTATAAAGAATATAATGTACACCCTTCAATGCAGTTGTCAATGATGAAACAAGGCCTGTAGGATCAGATTGTTTCAGTGCTTCAACATTTAGAAGCAGGGCCATACGCTGACCTATAATAGAGGTGGTAATATTTTGTGGCAACGGGTGTGACGAAGGCTGGCACCCGTTTAGTGCCTGCTGTAAAGATGAGCCACAGACGAAATGGTGTGAGGGGGTAACACCAAAATAGAAATTGTTTGATGGCGACGACGAATAACAATAAGTGTTAGCAGCAACGGTGGAAATATGGGTGCCCTTCGGACACGACTGTTTCCAATAATCGATATCCTTCAACCATTCGCTATGTGCCAACTTAGCCGTTAATTGAATAGACGAAAGGTTGAACATGTGCGATGAAGAAGGTATTGACAAAGAAAAGTCGCCATCAACACTGCGAAGAATATTATCCATATCAATAGCCATATTTATGCCAGCAAGCAACGGTTGCATACTTTTGTTTTGCTGAAGGAGGGGCAAAAAATTGCCACCATTTACATTGAAGAACAGGGCTGACAGCGAGCGAGCATCACAACTGCTAACAAGCGTGGGGGTAATAGAACGAAACGTTTGCCACGATTGCTTTAAAGCATTATTTATTTGTTCGTTGTCTGAATAAGTGGTTCCTTTGATATGTAAACATTTGTTATCAATTGATGCAGATGCTGAAACCATTATTTGTGAAGCATCGGCATCTTTAGGGGCACCAAGGGTAAACGGTGCTGCAAACTTTTCAGGAAGTGATTGCACTTGTGCCACGAGAGAGATAGGAGCCTGCATAGTGTCAATACGGGCATACATAGGTGTTGATACGATGCTCATGTTTGCATCTTGGTTAAACATCTTTCGCAAAGTGCGTTCTGCCTCTGCTTGAGCAGTGGGCATTATAGGGCCTAAGGCCACAAACACATCACTGTTATATGCTAGAAGCCAATGCTGTAACAGAACAAAACTAATATCGTCGCTCACATACTTATGGCCATTGCCATTTTTTCCTTCTAGCCGACTGATAATGTCATCAATCTTATCAACATCTTTCACATGAGCACATAAGCCAAAATTTCCATTTATGGTTTCAAAAGCATAAAGTTTTGTCTTCACGTCTAAACCACAATCGGTTATTGAGGATGTACCAAGCATATTGCTAAACACTTGGGGCATATTGATAGGCTGCACCTTACTTAAATCGGCCGACAACAGGGCGGTACAATTTGAAGGAATGACGTTGACATAATCAGTATTTGAGCATGATGCCAACATAAAAAGCAACATGAGCCATACACTACATGTTGTCATTATTTTTTGTATGTATTTCATTATATATTACAATCTTTATGCCTTATCAGAAAAAATGTGGGTTATTTACGTTTTGCCAACTGAGCTAACATAACAGCATATAGTCCAGCTGTCTCTGTGCGCAATCGGCTCTTACCCAATGAGATTGATTTATAGCCTTTTGCCATTGCCAATTTCACCTCGTCAATAGAGAAATCGCCCTCAGGGCCTACCAAAATAGTAATAGGAGCATCGTCAGTAAGTTGATTGAGTTCGTTAAAAAAGTCAACACGCTCAATCTCGTCATAACAATGAGCGATGTAACGATGTCCCTCTTCACTTTCATCAATAAACTGGGAGAACGGAGTAAGCTCATGCACCTGAGGCATGAATGGCTTACGGCTTTGTTTTGCCGCCGATACGACTATCTTTTCTACACGGTCGGCACGTAGAGTTTTACGTTCAGAGAATTTACAGTGGAGAAATGACAACTCGTCAAACCCAATCTCGGTGGCTTTCTCAGCCAACCACTCAATACGCTCCATCATCTTAGTGGGAGCTATACCTAAATGTATATGAGCGCTCCACGTCTTTGATTGTGGTAACGCCTTATCTATTTCATAATAACAATGCTTATCGGCTTGGGTAACGTGGGCTTCATAAAAGACACCTTCGCCATCCATCAAAAACAGTTCGTCGCCAGGCTTCAAACGCAAAACACGAAGGGCATGAGTAGCTTCTTCTGTGGGCAATTCGTTTCTTTCAATAGCTTGGGGAACATAAAAGTATCGTGCTTCTTTCATATTTTTCTTTTTATATCTTTCTGCGCTTTATCTCATCACGTATATGTGTAGCCAGCTCATAGTTTTCTTTGGATACAGCCATATCCAATGCCGACTTAAGCATACTATCAGTTAAAGCATTGAGGGGTAACGCCAAATCTCTACTACCAGCCTTGTAAGGAGTGCTTTGCTGTTCAAATATCTGTTTAAAGACGTAAAGCGGTATGTGTGATACCAACGACAATAATATAGCATCGCTGGCACGTATTTTTTCACAGGTATTTAACGCATTATTTACCAACAATACTTTATATTCGCCTTCAATAATGTCGTAAATAATCAGTTCGTAAGCGCTACAGGTTTCAGCATCGTCAAGATGTAAAAGCCGACACAGCACCTCAGGTAATAACTTATGGGCACGACTGTCGTGTTTCATCCGAAGACATAATTGGCGCGCCATGTATCGGTCACAGGTAATGGACAGTTGATGGCTCTCGGCTTCGTCAACAAGTATCAGCAAAGCCCCCTCTTCAAAGCCCATAATAGAACTGACGCTTTTCAATTTTAAAAGAATATTGTCCATATACCCCTCGACTATTTTTATGATCTCTTATTTTGAAATGATGTGCTCATTAAATATAAAACAATCAGTCTCTCTTTCACCAAAACGTTTCTATTAATGTGAAAGAGAGGCTAAAGGTGAAAATAAATAAAGGCTATGCCGCTTCTTCCGAGTTCTTTGTACGGAACACCAATGCAAACAGCACACTTACTACTAAGGCGTAGGCAGCAAAGATGTACCAACAGGTTTGCCAATCGCCCAACAAGTAATCGCCTTGCCATTGGCAGTGCGCATTTATCACCTCGCCAGCAAGCAATGTACCAATTGTAGCGCCCAGACCATTGGTCATAAGCATGAAGAGGCCTTGTGCCGATGCACGAACGCTGGCCTCACATTTTTGGTCGACAAACAGGCCACCTGATACATTGAAGAAATCGAAGGCTACACCATAAACAATGCATGAAACTACAAACAGTAGAACGCCAGGCATGGCAGGATTGCCTAAGCCAAAGAAGCCAAAACGTACCACCCATGCTAACATAGCAATGAGCATTACGATTTTTATTCCATAACGACGTAGGAAGAAGGGTATCATAAGGATGCAAAGAGCCTCTGACACCTGTGATATAGATACTAACAACGTAGCATTATTGGCAGCGAAGGTATCGGCCAGCAAGGGATCGCCCTTGAAGCTAGTAATAAAGGGTGTGGCATAGGTGTTTGTTACCTGTAACGACATGCCGAGCAAGCACGAGAAAATGAAAAACAAGGCCATCTTCTTTTGCTTGAAAAGCTTAAAGGCACTGAAGCCCAACATGTCGGCCAAGCTTGTCTTCTCTTGATGTTTTACAATGGGGCATGAAGGCAATGTCATGCAATAAGCAAAAAGAATAATGCCAAGGATACCTGACACTAGGAACTGAAGGTGGGTGTACTGAAACTTAAAGTCGTTAGCAGCAAAGCCAAAAGAAAAACCACTATCATCTAAAGCAGCACAATTGACAAACCACATAGTAACAATGAAGCCTACGGTGCCCAGCACACGGATGGGCGGAAAATCTTTAACCGTATCAAGGCCGTTGTTCTTCAATATGGTAAAGGCTGTAGTGTTTGATAATGCTAGTGTGGGCATATAGAAAGCTACGCTAAGCGTATAGATAGTGATAAATACGGTCTTATCAGGATTGGCTTGGGTCATGCCAAGGTAGAACAGAGCTATCATACCTACGCCCGCTAACAGGTGACAAATGCCAAGCATGCGCTGAGGTTGAACATATTTGTCGGAAAGAATACCCATTATGGTGGGCATAAAAATAGAAACAATGCCCTGAATGGCATAGAACCACTTTACTTCAGCGCCCATACCCGCATGGCCAAGGTAATTGCTCATTGATGTGAGATAGGCTCCCCAAACAGCAAATTCGAGGAAATTCATCAAGGCTAAACGTACTTTAATATTCATCTTACTAATAGATTTTTCGTTTTAATAATGGGGCAAAGATAATATAAATTGCTTAAAGCGCCAAATTATGATGGCACCAAAAAACATTATCAAGATAAAAAAGAAAGCCCCAGCCTGTAAACATGGTTTTTACAGGGCGGGGGCTATCATTTATTATCTTTTACATGACGCCATGAATATTAGGCGGTCATCTGTTTCAATTTCTTTAAAAGGGCAAACATTACAAACGCACTGGCAAGGCAGAGTGCGATAAGAATTCCCCAGTTATACATAAGAGGTATTTTGTTCCAAAGCATTGAGGGGATAGAGCTGAGATAGTTGCCTATAGCAGTGGCAACGAACCATCCACCCATCATCAAACCCTTATACTTGGGAGGCGCCACCTTTGAAACGAAAGAGATACCCATGGGCGACAAAAGCAGCTCGGCAAGAGTAAGGGTAAAATAGGTTGAGATAAGCCATGACGGCGACAGGATGCTTTGTGTTTGCTTGTCGCCAAGAGCCATTGGCGATATCAAATCGGTAGAAGCCAACGTGATAACACCAAAACCAATGGCTGCAACAAGCATACCCCAAGCAATACGGGTAGGAGCGCTCACCTCTTTACCACGATTGGCGAGTGAACCAAAGAACGCCATACTAAACGGTGTGAGTGCTACTACAAAGAAGGGGTTGAACTGCTGAAAGTCGGAAGGCTGTGCCATCGTGGGATTATCCATAATGTTATACAGCGCATAAGCTCCACCCCACAAAGCGAAGGTTATCATAGAGCAGACGACCTTGTTTCGAGAGGTTTTCGACTGCAATGCTCCAAAGCCAGTGTAAACAGAAAGGGCAATGAGGGCAAGGCTAAAGATGTTAAACCACACACGCATACCACCACCAACGGTGAGGTTGGTATATTTCTTTGCAAAGAAAGTAAGGGCTGAACCGTTCTGATGGAAAGCCATCCAGAAGAAAATTACTACAGCAAACACAAGTAGCAACGCAATGATACGGTCTTTTTCCTGTTTCGGAGTAAGCGTTTCTACATTCTTGTCATTAGCGTTTGCAGCCTGCTGTGCGGTAACATCGGCATGTTTGAACCAACTGCGACAAGCGAAGTAAATAACTGCCGACAAAATCAAGGATACACATGCCACGCCAAAGCAAAGGCCATAGGCACCTGAGAGAGCCTTCAGATATGCAGGATCGGTATTGGCAGCATCGTATGTAAAGCCATACTGTGACAAATAAAGGTTGGTAATCCATTTTGCCATTGAGGGTGCAAACATAGCACCAATGTTGATAGCCATGTAGAAAAGGCTGAAAGCTGAGTCGCGTCGCGACTGATATTTAGGATCGTCATACAGGTTACCTACCAGCACCTGAAGGTTGCCCTTAAACAAGCCAGTGCCCAGCGACACACATGCTAAGCCAGTAAACATGGTTAACATACCATTGGTATCGGCCTCTGAAGGCATGGCAAGGGCTAAATAACCCAAGAACATGGTGGCAAGACCTATGGTAATACATTTGCCATAGCCAATCTTGTCGGCTAACATACCTCCGAAAAGAGGTGCAAAATAAACTACTGCCAAGAAAATGGCATAAATCTGTCCAGCCTGGGCTTCTGACCATCCGAACTTTGCTTGCATGAATAATGCAAAAATGGCCAACATGGTATAATAGCCGAAACGTTCACCAGTGTTTGCCAAGGCCAAGGCATAGAGACCTTTTGGTTGATTTTCAAACATAAGTAATTATATTTTTTGGTTTAATTTATACAATATTATTAGTTAATACGATATCTTCATTTTATAATACAACATTACCGCCAGTAAATCAATGCTTTGTACGAACCACATCGAACAGGTATGTTAGCTTTACAACGATGCAACTGTTATTCGATTTTGAAAAGTAGTCGCGCTTTGAGTCACCATAAATATTTCCGAGACCATAATAATATCGACCCTCAAGCAAGAAATGCCCCACTCTACGCACACTAAGTTCTATACCAGCTCCAGCAGCGATGCCATAATCAAACTTATTTTCAACGGCCATCGTATCTTGGGCACATACCACATTTGATCGGTCGGCAGTATTGCGGTCCTTAAAATTAAAATTGGTGGTCGTCTTTTCACCTAACAGATAGCCAAACTGCGGGCCCAGCTGAAAGAAAAACTGCATACCACTATGCTCTTTTCCCCATGCCAAATGGGCAAAAACAGGCACTTGAAGGTAATTGAGCGTTCGGCTATATTGTTCAGGTAGCCCCGATACAGCATTGATTACAGGCTGGTTATCAGTGGTAAGTATGCGCTCTTTCCATCCCATCTGCGTATAATTAACCTCGCCATAAATAGAGCAAATAGTGCTAAAATACTTCTCACACACATAGCGCCATGACAAACCAGCCGTAGTGCCACCCAAAAGGCTTTGAGTAACTTTCGGCGTAAAACCTACGTTACTCAACGTATAACCTCCGTTTACGCCAATAGAAAAATCGTTACGATGCTGCCCTATTTGAGCCGATGAAACAGTAGCGCATGAAAATAGAAGGACAAAAACAATATATCGTATTGTAAGCTTCATCATTTTAAAATATTCATATTATATATACACAAACCCAATAGTTGATATATAAACAGTGTTTTTAATAGCTTATGCTATCAATGTTTCCGCCAGCACGATAATGCACAAGCATAAAAGCATTATTTTGGAAACCACCCTTATCGCCCACAGGTTCAAACTTAAGCAACGACTGAAGTGGTGTATACACATTTTGCCACGCAGCACCAGAAAAGCGTTTACCATACTTTGCTATACCTCGTACAAAATATTGTGCATGATCATAACCTACTATTGCGAAACGGGGCAACGCTGTCTGCATATCGCTATGAAACCAACGCTGATATGCTTGCTCTAATTGAACAGTTTTGCGGTTTAAGGGGTTGTAAAAAAATGTAGTAGGTATATATGTGTCATATTTATGAAATAACTCTAAATACACTTTAGTATACATAAGCCATTCAGTATAACCAAACATAGAAATCGACACCGTAGCATCTGTAGCTCGCAAATTATTTAATTTAGCAAAGGTAACATTAAGCTCTGGTGAACGACTTGTGTTCAGCACGACAACATTAGACAATGTTCTTGAAAACGCTTTCGAGAACGAGGTTTCTGATGATTTTAAATTTGTAATACTAAACGTCTGGTTATTTTCCTCTAAACGCTTGCGAAGCGCCATGGTAAACACTCCCTTTTTACTGGTAGAGTCATTTCCATCAATAAATACCACATGTCTACCTTTAAAACGTTCCATAAAGGCATTTACTGTACGAGCATTAATTTTATCAGCTGGCTGGTAAACCTGAAAAACATCATGATTTGTGGTTACCGCATTACTGCTTATAGAGAATGGTATCACAAGGCGTATTCCGTTTTCTTTACAGAATGATGCCAACGGCGCTACTTGAAATGTATATAGCGGACCAAACACCACATCGCATTTCTGCAAATTGGCATCATTGAGAAAAGCAGTAATTTGCTTATCAGACGGCACATTCCATGAATAAACGGTAGTGCTTATACCACAGGTTTTCAAACTATCACAAGCCATCAGAATACCACGATAATACTCAAGCATACGTTTACCATCACCATCTATCTGGTGTAATGGCAACATAACACCAATGGTAACAGCATTTTCTTTCTTCTCTTTTACTACTTTTGTGGTTTGCTGTTTTGCCACAGTAGTAGCTGAAGAAGATGTTTTGGGCTGAGGGATTACCAACTCGGTGCCTTTCTTCAAATTAAAATCGGCATCTACAACCCCAGGATTAGCTTTTAACAATTCGTCAATTGTGATATTATAGCGATGTGCTATACCATAAACGGTATCTTTCTTCTTTACCGTGTATATGGTAGAGCTTTTTGTATTGCTTTGCGCTGACATTACAAGCGGGAAACAAGCAATGAGTAACATTAAAATGCTTCTTAAAAGACAATTCATAATCTGTTTTTGATATTTTAGTTGCAAAAATACAAAAAAAGAATGGTCAAATCAACATTATTCAGTATTTTTGCATAGTAAAAGACCAAGAAATCACTAAAAATGATAAAAACAAGAATATTCATCCTTCTGCTTGTGTTAACAGCATCATGCAAAATGTGGGGAAACGACATTCCCACGATCAACCCATTAGCAACATTTCTTTCTGACGAAGGAGAAGAAGTTGGAACAGCATTCTCGGGTTCTGCTCCATTACAAGTAAAGTTGTCGGCAAACGCCGAACATACTGAAGGTTGGACAGCATATTATGAATGGCGTTTTACATCAGATGCCGACCTCTCACCCTACTTAATGCGATATGAAGAAAACACTGAGTATACATTTACAAAATCGGGCACACACAAGATTGAATTATATGCCATATTTACCCAAGGCACTGACACAGTAGCATATACTGAAGAATATTGGAATTCGGCAGACCCTATCTCTGTTACAATCTCAGAAAGTAAATTATTGATGCCCAATGCTTTTACACCAAACGGCGATGGCATAAACGACATCTATAAGGCCAAAGATGGCTATCAAAGTTTGATTGAATTTCATGCATACATATTTAACCGTTGGGGACAAAAATTATACGATTGGACAGACCCCTCACAAGGCTGGGATGGCACTTATAAGGGAAAGCCCGTAAAACAAGGTGTTTATTATGTTCTTGTAAAGGCGAAAGGTGCTGATGGTCGAAAATTCAACATTCGTCGTGACGTAAACTTACTGCGGGGCTACGATGAGACATTAGAAGGAGGCATTACTGAATAGGCCACACTAAACACACACACTTTTGAAACAAATGGAAGACGAAAAAATAAATGTATGGGGAGCACGTGTGCATAATCTTAAAAACATTGATGTTACCATCCCACGCAATAGTTTAACAGTAATAACGGGCCTGAGTGGTTCAGGCAAATCGTCATTGGCCTTCGACACCATCTTTGCTGAAGGCCAACGTCGATACATTGAAACATTCTCGGCCTATGCACGCAATTTCCTTGGAGGCATGGAGCGCCCTGACGTGGATAAAATAACTGGATTAAGTCCTGTTATCAGTATAGAGCAGAAAACCACAAATAAAAATCCACGCTCAACCGTAGGCACTACAACCGAAATATACGATTTCTTACGTTTGCTATATGCGCGTGCAGCCACAGCATACAGTTATGCCACGGGCGAAAAAATGGTTAAGTATACAGAAGAAAAAGTGCTTAATCTTATCCTTGAAGCATATGCTGGCCACCGTATCTATATATTAGCGCCATTGGTACGACAGCGAAAAGGACACTATCGCGAACTATTTGAAAGCCTACGTAAAAAAGGATATATATATGTACGCGTAGACGGTGAAATAACCGAAATTGTTCACGGCATGAAGACCGACCGATATAAAAATCATAATATAGAAGTGGTGGTCGATAAATTGTCGGTTCAAGAAAAAGACGAGACTCGTTTAAAAAACAGCGTTCACAACGCCATGAAGCAAGGCGATGGTTTAGTTATGATTTTGGATAAAGACACAGAAACGGCAAAATACTATTCTCGCCGACTAATGTGTCCTACAACAGGTATATCATATAGCGACCCGGCTCCGAATATTTTTTCATTTAATTCGCCAGAAGGTGCTTGTCCTCGATGCAAAGGATTGGGCGTCATTAATGAGATAGCAATTGAAAAAGTTATTCCCGATGCGTCTCTCTCAATATACAATGGCGCTATCTTGCCTTTAGGAAAATATAAAAATCAAATGATATTTTGGCAGATTGAGGCCATCTTACAAAAATACGAATGTACGCTGAAGACACCCGTATCTGAAATTCCTGAAGAAGGCATGAACGAGATACTGTATGGCTCACTTGAAACGGTAAAGATATCGAAAGAACAAATACACACATCAAGTGATTATTTCGTAAACTTTGACGGTGTCATAAAATATCTGAAAAGCGTAATTGAGAATGATGAGTCGGCCAGTGGACAGAAATGGGCCGACCAATTTTTGGCCGTTTTCGAATGTCCTGAATGTCACGGTCAGCGTTTGAAACAAGAGTCGTTGTCATATCGTTTTGATGGAAAGAATATCTCCGAGTTGGCCAATATGGATATGCAGCAACTGCAAACATGGCTGCAAGATGCCGAACAGCATCTTGATGCGAAAGAGAAAAAAATAGCTACCGAAATCATCAAAGAGATACGCACACGCATTGGTTTTTTATTACAAGTAGGTCTCGATTATCTTTCACTCAATCGCCAGTCGGCAACATTATCTGGTGGAGAGAGTCAGCGCATACGCCTAGCCACACAAATTGGTTCACAACTTGTAAATGTTCTATACATATTAGACGAGCCCAGTATTGGCCTTCACCAGCGTGATAATGATCGGCTTATCAACAGCTTGAAGGAGCTAAGAGACATTGGAAACACTGTAATTGTTGTTGAACACGACAAAGACATGATGCTTGCTGCCGATTATATTGTAGATATCGGCCCTATGGCGGGACGTAAAGGTGGCGAAGTGGTTTTCCAAGGAACTCCGACCGAAATGCTCAAACAACATACGATAACAGCCGAATACCTCAATGGAGTGCGTAATATACATATTCCTGAGCAACGGCGTAAGGGCAATGGGAAAAGCCTCGTCATTAGAGGAGCACGTGGCAACAATCTAAAAAACATTGATGCCACCTTTCCATTAGGAAAGCTGATTGTGGTAACAGGTGTAAGTGGTTCTGGTAAGTCGACACTTATCAATGAAACATTACAACCCATCCTCAGTCAGCACTTCTACCGTGCCCTAAAGAAGCCCCTACCCTACAACAGCATTGAAGGATTAGAAAATATAGATAAGGTTGTGAATGTAGACCAATCACCATTGGGTCGCACACCACGTTCAAACCCCGCTACCTATACTGGCGTATTTTCAGACATACGCTCGTTGTTTGTATCACTACCCGAAGCTAAAATTCGTGGTTATAAACCAGGACGCTTCTCATTTAACGTACGCGGAGGTCGATGCGAGGCTTGTGGGGGCAATGGGTACAAAACCATTGAAATGAACTTTCTTCCAGATGTAATGGTGCCTTGTGAAGTGTGTCATGGCAAACGATATAATCGCGAAACACTTGAGGTAAGATATAAAGGAAAAAGCATTGCCGATGTTTTAGACATGACTATTAACCAAGCTGTAGAGTTCTTTGCAAATGTACCTCAAATTCTGCAAAAGATAAAAACCTTACAAAACGTAGGATTGGGCTATATTAAATTAGGACAGCCCTCGACAACGCTTAGCGGGGGCGAAAGTCAACGTGTAAAATTAGCTACCGAATTAAGTAAACGAGATACAGGCAAGACGCTCTTCATTCTTGACGAGCCCACCACGGGTTTACACTTCGAGGATATACGCATACTAATGGATGTGGTGCAACAAATTGTTGACCGTGGAAACACGGTTATCATTATTGAACACAATCTGGATGTAATAAAACTGGCCGACCATATCATCGACATGGGGCCTGAAGGAGGACGAAACGGCGGCTATATTTTGACAGAAGGTACACCAGAAGAGGTAGCAAAGAGCCCCAAAGGCTATACGCCCAAGTTTCTTAAAAAAGAATTGGGGCTGGTATAAGCAGTGTGTGCGAGAACAGCTAACTCTCGATTAACCAATCACATAAGGTTTCACATCGCTTAAATAGCACTTATTAAAGGATAACGCGAAACTAATATTATTAAAAAATATAGAAAAAAGTAGCCAAAATGTTTGGTGGTTTCAGGAAAAAGCGATACCTTTGCAACCGCATTTAAGAAATGATGCTTCAAAAAAGAAAGCAATATGCATCCTTAGCTCAGTTGGTAGAGCAACTGACTCTTAATCAGTGGGTCTAGGGTTCGAATCCCTAAGGATGTACATTTCTTGATGACAGGCATATATGCCAATATGCATCCTTAGCTCAGTTGGTAGAGCAACTGACTCTTAATCAGTGGGTCTAGGGTTCGAACCCCTAAGGATGTACGAAGGAGATGATTATTCATCTCCTTTTTTCATATATATACATTCGTATAGAATAAAATAATATTGTTGTATTTTTCACATTTTAATAATATATTATTCTGCTCACAATACTTTGCATTGCTTATGCGTATTTAAACATTATATTAACTCAGAAATACAAAAAAATGCAGATTGTTTCACTAGAATAAGAATTCACTATTGCGAAACAATCTGCATTTATAAGATAAGCCCAAATGAGCTTTCAACCACGAACCAAACTTCAATACATCACTTTCTTTCCATTACGTATAAAAATGCCATGTCCCATAGGAGCCTTAACGCGTTGACCGTTGAGGTTATAGAACACATCATGTTTCATTATCGTAGCGGGTTTTATTTCTTCAATTCCGGCAGGATCCACACCTTCATAAGGCTTCATTGTTTCTGCGCCACCATTAAGATCATAAACCTTCCAGTTCTTCTCATTGGCATCACTCACATTATTTATTGTACATACATTATGCTCTTGTGAGAGACCAGCTTCATCAAAGAAATTATTATCAACTACAATAAACACACCTTCAGAGGTGTTTGTTCGGTTTGGTAATGAGTTAACCAAAGCAGTCATATTCTCGCCCGTTATATGATTACCATAACAATTAAGGAAATCAAGATTGGTTCCAGAGATATTAATTGAACGAAGTTTATTAATTTCACAACTCAACAGCGCCAACTTACTATTATTTGAAACATCAAGCGATGTAAGGTTATTAAGACCACAATTCAAATCTGTAAGATTAGTAAGATGGCTAACATCTAACATTGTTAAACCTGAATAAATAACGGTTAGCTTTTTCACATCGCCATAAATACGTGCAGTGGGCTCTATCATCTTCAGCATTAAACCAGAACCATTCCACGATGATATTTCAGCACCCTTTAATACTGGTACATCTGCCGAGCGGTTCATCTCAACAACAAACGACACTACACCAGCTTCGTCACGGCTAAACTCAAAATATTGTTCAGGAAGTGTAGCATCTTCACCCCCAAAGTCTTTACCAAAGCCATAATTACCACCATTAAAATAGTCTTTTAGTTTCCATCCTTTAGCCTGAGCTGCTGCGGCATCTTCAGTAGTACAAGTATTCAACTCAGGCGTAGCGTTAGGTGCATTTGTGTCAATAAGGAAAAGATAAGGATTGTTTTTTACCTCAGGTAACGATTTTATAAACATTGACATATATACGCCCTTCAAGCTATTGCGGTAACAGTCAATACGTTGCAATGCCGTACATCCCGAAACAGTAAGCTTCTCAAGATTATTTTGTTGGCATTTCAGAGTAGTCAGCGACGTAAGGTTTTCAAGTTCTAACGAAGCGAGATTATTGTTAGAGCAATCAAAATCGGTAAGCACAGGAGCATCACCACCAAAGTCGATGATTGAAATATCATTTCCAGAACACGTAAGCTTTGTCACATCGCCTTTAATCACAATAAAAGGCTTCGTTAAAGTGAAAGTCTGCTTACCTACAAAGGGGGCGCTTTCAGCAACGCCATCAATAGTAACATCATGACCACCACTCGCAATATCTAAGGTGATGGTTTCGCCCATCATCTTACCCGTCGAAAGCGTGATGGTGCGATTGCCATAGTTGGGTTCATAATCACAACCATAATAAAATACGCCTGTCATATCGCCCGTGTCAAGTCCACCAGCCCAATCGCAAGTAATCCAGCCACGCTGTCCTGCAGCCACAACATGCTTAATATAGCATTTGTTAACCTCATCAGCATTACGCGTATCAACAATGTAAATTAAAGCCTGACTTGAGATTGACGGCAATGATGCTATCATATCTGTCATGCCAGTATCAATCTTATTGCCTTGCACTTTCAACCAGCTCACTTTTGTATTATGGCTAAAATCAAGCGTTGGCAATTGGTTGTTTTCAGCATACAGATCAGTAAGAGCTACGAGATGTTCCAAATTCAATGTCGATAACTGATTATGACCACATTCAACACGCGAGAGCAAAACATTACCTTCACCAAAAGTAAGGCTTGTGAGCGCGTTATTAGAACAATTCAGGCGTTCCATTTTTGCATTACCACTTACATCCAGCGAAGATAGTTTGTTTGAATTACAATCAAGGGTATTTAAATTGGCATTAGCCGTTAGATCTAACTGGGTGAGTTGGTTATTATAACAACGCAATACATAGAATATGGCTAACAACAATGTTTTAGCTTTCTGCATATTTATGCAAAAATCACCTACTTTTGTATATTTATTCAGTTTTGCATTTTTACAACCGTTAACATAAGATTTGTTAACAATCTAACAATTGCAGCAAAATATCACTATTTTACTTACACTTTTCAAAGTTGATACCTTCAATTTGAGAAAGCATGGGGTTCAGGTCGTGATTCGGCCCAAATCAGACCCTGAAACCCTTGGTTTCGTAGTCTGAAAACCATGCTTTCAGACTGTAATTTGATGGGGTTCAGAAAACACTGCCAATGCCATCAAAAATTGTATATTTATGCATCATTTTGGGCTATCATCTAAACATAACATCAACAAAAAAGTCTCGCCCAAAAGAACAAATTAGCATCTACAAAAAAGAGTCATTCCAGAGAATAATTCTTTGTACAAAAGTTGTGTCACCAGAAATCGGACTGGAGACACGGCCAATTATAGGCACTGTCAGTCCTTTTGCTCTACCAACTGAGCTATGGCACAAACAAACACAAATTATCCCAAGCGTGCCTAACCATCGGAAATGAAAGAACACACCATGACGTTATGAGTTGGTGAAGAAAGCCTTCCTATTCTCCTGTTTTACAGGTCTGCGATATAGCGACATGAAAGTCTTGAACTGGAGTGAAATCCACAAGGCTGCTGACGGCAAGACAGATCAAGGAAGTCCGTCCCTCTTTGCCCCGATAATGATAGCCACGCTTTCGACCTGTGCGCAATTGGAGCGTGATAATATCTCATTCCGATTGCAGTCAGGACGGAAGCGATATATAGAGAAAGGTGGTAGGCTTGGCTGAAAGAAAGGAAGCATAAAGACGGTAAACCAAAAGAGAGAAGAATACCGGGAAGTGATTGAGTACTTAAAGAAGGGCTACACTATCCGTGATGTAGCAAAATTGTGTAGCAAGGGAGTGAGCACTGTACAACGGGTGAAAAAGGAGTATGTTGGTATAATTTTATATTGAGAATAATTCATTATTTTGCTAAAGCACCATAAATATTAGCCCAACACTGCACGATTTGGGGATTTTTTGTGTACTTTTGCCGATAAATAAAATTGCAATATGGCAAATAAGGACATTAACAGGATTAAAGTAGTCTTGGCAGACAAGAAGAAAACGAACAAATGGCTTGCCGAGCAATTGGGCAAAGACCAAACCACAATATCCAAGTGGTGTACCAACACATCCCAACCCGATTTGGGAAGTTTGATAAAGACTGCCAAACTCCTTGGGGTTGAACTGGCAGACCTTGTCAGAGAGGAGAACGTCGAATAAGTAAACTATAGGCCGAACATTCGAGGCAATATCGTATATATAATAATGAATAAAACAACAGACAACATACAAAATACACTGGCAAATATAGACACAGAAGGATTGTCTTGGGTTGAGAGAAATTTTTCTCATCCCGAAAGGACTATTCGACTTGCCACATCTTTTAGTGGTATTGGAGCTATTGAATATGCATTCAAAAGACTTGGACTCAAGTCTGAAATAGTTTTTGCTGGTGACATTGATGCCAACTGCAAAAAGGCATATTTTGCCAATTACCCAATCAAAGAAGCGCAGTGGCATACCGATATTCATAAATTAGATGCTACACCCTATAAAGGAAAAGTTGACCTTTTTGTTGGTGGAGCACCATGCCAGGCATTTTCTATTGTTGGCGAGCAAAGAGGTTTTGAGGATACAAGAGGAACCTTGTTCCGTGAATTTGCTCGTGTTGTAAAAGAATGTCAGCCGAAAGTGTTTATCTTTGAAAATGTACAAGGTCTTCTCAAGCATGACCAAGGACGGACATGGGAAGTTATTTACAACACATTCAAAGATTATTGCGGTTATGATGTACATTTTCAACTTCTTAATGCAAGAGATTATGGCATTCCACAAACACGTGAAAGGCTTTATTGTATAGGATTCAAAAAGAAAACCAAATTCAAATATCCTGCTCCAATTCCGTTGAAGTACAGAATGTACGATTTTTTGGAGGATTATACAGACAGGAAGGAACACCATTCAAAATAGCTTATCGCACCCGAAATGAATTCTTGCTCTACGTGGTCAACAACTTGCCTTACAATAAGGACAAGGACGGCAACGATTTGCCTCAGGGATATGTCATTGCTCGTGCGCTTGATGAGATCACGAGTATGAAGATACTTTCTCGCATTGAAGGTGACGATACAAAGGTTAAGGATAGTCTGCTGAACGCTCTTAGCCAAACCATCACTGAAGGATTGAACACATTAACCGATGAAGATCATCTTGTCAAGTCGGTAAGCGTAGCTAAGTTGGAAGAAATGAAAAACCGCCTCCAGTTTGGATACACTAGTTTTTGGAGCTAACTCATTATAGATATGGAGTTACTGACCATCAAGCATAACGACTTCACAATGAGCGTTGAGTGCAATAAGTTCGATGCCATTTGGACAAAAGCCAAGAGTAACATAGGTGAGCAAAGTCTGCTCTCGACTTATTCCTGGACGGAAGGGGTCGTGTCAGTAGTCCGGGAGACTGAGGCTGGCAAACAAGAGATACTGCAGGGAGAACAAGCCCCGGCAGTATTCTTCGATAACGCCGATTATCCCATTTGGATAGAATTCGAAGACCGTGTGAAGGACGCACAGTTCGGTTCTGAACTGCAAGGCGAAAATGACAAGTTCTCTTTCCGTCGTGGCATCCTTGCAGGATTCTTGAACTACGGCAACGAGATTGGACGTAGCGAGATAAATGTCATCTACAAGACGAAGGAAGGAGCTACACACCGCTTCACTTTTTCCTTTGAAGTGCTGAGTACAAAACTCGACTATCATGAACATTGGCGCAGCATTATTGAGGACATTGAGGCTGAATATCGTATGCTCTCGCTCGACTATATGCGCCGCACCTTCCATGGCTTTGCCCCTGACCCTAACGGAGATACGCCCGAACTGATATGGTGGAGCGTGTTTGCTGGAGAACAGGAGAAGTTTATCCGAGCCTGCAAGAGCATCATCGACCGTCCACGGCATCGGTTGCACGGTCATGAGAGCTACAAACGTGCCGACCGCCTAACCATTGTTCCCCGAACCATCGAAAACGAACTTGCGGAGCATCAAAAAGAAAGTGGACACCTCTACCGTGTGGAGGAACAGATACAAACCAACGACACACAAGAGAACCGCTTTCTGAAGTTTGCTTTGACGCAAATCACTAGCAAGTACGAGGCTCTGAAACTTCGCATTGATGGCATCAACACCATCTCGGAAATAAAAAAGCAAGAGATGGCTAACACCCTCAAAACCTTGCAACACTTAGGACACAACCCCTTCTTCCGCACTGTGGGCAGATACAAGGGCATGAATCAAGAAAGCATGGTGTTGCAAAAGGCAACAGGATACAGCCAAGTGTACCGCACATGGAGTCTATTGCACCGTGGTTACTCACTCTATGACGGCCTGTACAGACTGCAAACCAAAGACATTTCCACACTCTATGAGATATGGTGCTTCATAGAAGTGAGCCATATCGTGAAAGACCAGTTGCATCTGCAAGATGAGGACGTAGAGCACCGCAACCGTATGGAGATGAACGGAGTGTTCACTTGGGAATTAGGCAAGGGCGAGCACTCTCGCATCTTGTTCAAGAAGGACAATGTGGAGTTGGCTGAACTTGTCTATAACCCCAAGAATACCAACTGCGAGAATAACAACGTCGGCATGAAGAACTTAGTGGTTCCGACCGTACCGCAGAAGCCGGACATCGTACTGCAACTCACCAAGAACGACTTGCAACAAGGTATGAAGATGACATATCTCTTCGATGCCAAGTACCGCATAGACGGACGGCAGAATGGTGTTGATACTCCACCAAATGATGCCGTCAACCAAATGCACCGCTATCGTGATGCCATTTACTACAAGGACTACGACAGTCATGCCCTAAAGAAGGAAGTGATAGGTGGTTACATTCTCTTCCCTGGTGACGGCGAGACGGCAGACGTGGAAGTATCAAAGTTCTACAAGACCATCAAGGAGGTGAACATTGGAGCTTTCCCTTTGCGTCCTAAAGACAATCACAATCGCCAATTGCTAGAGCATTTTATCGAGCAGCTCATCCAAACAAAGAGCCACGAGACCATTGCCAATGTAATCCCTCAGAAGGGAGCTTTTGTCGAGGTCGGCAATCGTGTCCTCATCGGTTTGGTTGGCGACAATAACCGAGGCAGAGCCGCCAAAGACAAGTTCCTATACAGTACGGCAACACTCTACTACACAGGCAGCAAGTTCCCGACCACCATAGCCCTGCAAGACCTCCACTTCTTTATGCCCTACATCAAAGGCAAGGGTGTGCGAGACGTGTACGAGATAACACGAGTGCGAACAATCTCTGCAAAGGAAGCGAAGCAACAGGAGGGAGAAGAGGGAGTGAACGACATACGCTTGGTGTTCGAACTGCGTTTTGTACGTCGGCAATACCCTTGTTATCAGCCAGTAGATACGAGCAAAATGGCGTTCAATACGTTTATTGATACGACCTTCGATGAACTTTTTGGTATCTTGTTAGAACAAAAGATATAAAAGTGATTTCTGTATTATCCAAATACCTCTAATAATTATAACGTAAAATGGAAAAAATATTAGAACGCTTAAAGGAAATTACATCATACTATTCTTTCGGAAGAATCCTTGGCTATATAGCGTTTAAGGAAACCATAGGGATTGAAAAGCAACTTGTGCATGGACAAACGTCCAGTATCGAAAGGTTAATCTCAAATGAGATTGATTTTTTAGTTGGTATGTGGATGACGAATGTTGTTATAGACAAAAGTTGGCCAATTAATCAAGATGATAACATTATGTCAGAAGTATATGTTCTAATGAATGACTTGCATAATGCATATGGCTACGCTACAGATTTAGGAAGTCAGTTTATTGAAACGTTTTTCTATGAGGGCGATTTGGGTTATGATTGGCAATTTGCAGATTTTGCTCAAAAGAAATACAACAATTCTTTTATTAAGCAAATCTTAAACGAACAATACCAATTCGATTCATCTTTATTGCTGTCTACATTAGGGAAAATAAAAAGAATAATAACTAGCCAACTTAAAAAGAGGATTGAGGAAAAGAGAAAAAAGAATCAGTACATGTCCCCCATAAATGCTTTCTGCATTAAACCTAATGTCATAAAGCGGAATTTTTCCGTTGGGGAACAACAAATAATTGGCAAATTATCCTACAGACTAGGAAATACATTGGAAAACAATGTAACAAACATAACAGATAGGAATCCATTCAAAATAACTCCCATCATTGAATTGCCCCACAATAGAGGTATATTTATTGTCGATGTAAATACATTGGCTATTGCCATGAATGAAACTCCATATTTTTGGTTATTGGATGGAAATGATTTTGGGAAAAGGTTAGGAACAATACGAGGTGAAATTGCAGAAAATATAGTTTTCGACATCATCGCAAGAAGATTTAAGGAAACCTATAGACATATTGATATCAGACTTACGAAATCCTCAAATCAAATTACCGACATAGATGCAATGTTCACTTATAAAGACATTGGAGTCGTTTTTCAAGTTAAAAGCAAGCGATTGACCGAATTGTCACACCAAGGTGATTTGACCTCTATTGAAAGGGATTGTAAGAAAGCTGTAGTCGAAGCATTTGAGCAAGGCAAATCGTGTGTCGCTTGTCTAAAAAAAGCCAGTCGATACTATACTTTAAAGGAAAGATTTGACTATGCAGAAAGGTTGAGGTGGTATAATATTTGTATTACTCTTGACGCATTTCCTGGCATTACATCACTTAGTTATATAATACAGACAACACAAAATGGTACAGAAAATCCTGTTGTTGCCATGTCTGTTTATGACTTAGATATTATATTCTATCTTTTTCAACCAGAAACTCTTGTTGATTATATAAAATTCAGAATGTCATGTGCTCAAAAGGGAATTTATGGCGTAAGTGAGATTTATTACATAGGTGCATTTATGTCTAACGTGTTAGGAAAAGGAATAAAGACTTATAAAAATAGAATTTGTAGAGAATATGCTCTTTATGCAGACTATATAATCAAAAAAGCAAAATCCTCATTGTACAAAAACAAGGATGTAGAATGTGACATTTGCGAACTTCTCTATAAAATACCAGTACTTGAATGCATAACATGTCAATAATATAAGACCTTAGAGGGATATAAATAAAAGTGATAAATTATGGCAAAGAAATTTGAAATACGAAACAGTACGGCAGAGTTCCTGACTTTCGTGGCAGAAGGTAAGGAGCAAGGCATACAAGTGCTATATAAAGATGAAACAGTGTGGGCTACGCAAAAGGCCATGGCTGTGCTTTTCGATTGTTCCGCTGACAACATCGGCTTCCATCTGAAGAACATATATGACACGAATGAATTGAACAAGGAGGCAACTACCGAGAATATCTCGGTAGTTCAACAGGAAGGTGCGAGAGAGGTTCGGCGCAACACGCTGTTCTACGACCTTGATGCAATCATTTCTGTGGGCCATAGAGTTAACTCCATCCGTGCCACACAGTTCCGCCAATGGTGCACCTATGTCATCAGACATTACATGATGCTGGAAAGGTTTCTGCTGAATATGCCAAGAGCTTTGCAGAGTCAGAGTTTGAGAAGTACCGTGTGATACAAGATAAATTATTCAACTCTGATTTTGATAAATTCAATTCTTTACCATTTGATGATATTAAGAATTGACAGCCCAAAGGGGGTGAGGGAATCTCAAATCACCCCATCCTCCGCTTACTTGTCTATATATGATGCGACAAGATAAACAATCGAAAGTCCTTTTGCTCTACCAACTGAGCTATGGCACAAACAAAC
>UMGV01027784.1_pt1 | contig 34008 bp, 41 predicted proteins | sample 1965361 | NCBI WGS metagenome assembly UMGV01 (sample SAMEA4836081, study PRJEB28245) | human gut metagenome | biome: gut microbiome; material: fecal sample | place: Denmark | collected 2008
GATGCGCGCACGGTGACACTGAATCTGCCCGCAGCAGAGGCGGAGCTGCTGGATGCGCAGGCGCAGCTCGGCACGGAGGGCTGGGAGGGCGTCGCGGTCATTGATTATGACGGGATCATCCCCTATGCGGCAGAATTCACCGACCTACCCATGGAACTGGAGGAATTTAACGCCTTCACCAAGGCCGCGCGGGACATTCCGAGATCCGAGGTGCCAAAGCTGAAGGCTCTGCTGGAGCAGTTCGAGGTGCAGGACATCGAAACGGCGATGCTCCTAACGGAGCATCTGGCCGATTACATCCTCACGCCGGGGATCAGCTCACCGCAGGAGGCGGCGCTGGACCAGCTCTGCTTCATCATGAACCGTGAAGAAGCCGTTCGGCTGATCCCGTATGTGAACCTCTTCAACTACGGCGAGACAGTCAGCCATGAGGACAACGCCGCCCTCACATCCTATGGCCTGCTGCACCGCGCGGACTATGAACCAATGCTCTCACCCATACAGCAAAAACAGGAAAAGGAGATGACGATGCAATGACCAGGGAACAGATCCAACATGAAAGCAACCAGCCGCTGCCTTGTGCAGCACAGGAGGCATTCCGATGCAGACCGGATGCTCTGAGCGATGACGAAAAGACGATCCTCTCCGCCATGGTCCTGCAAAAGGGCGAGGCGGAGGCTGCGGAGATTTTCAGGGAGTCACCGGAGCATCTGCGTGATTACACGATCCTCAAGGGCGTCAACAGCTACACCGCGCTGGGCAGGTACTACCTCGCCAATGAGACTACTGTCCCGGAGGAGCTGTACGAATATATGGATCTGTATGCGCTGGGCTGCCGCTATGAGGACGAGCACCCCGGCGTGTTCATCGGCAACGATTATGTGCAGTATCCAGCCGCCGAACAGAAACAGTCGATGGAAATGCAGGTAATGTAATCCCGTCAGGTCCCCGTCATGACCAAAGCGTAAGATCATTGTGGCAGGCACTGCTTTGCAATGTATGTAATGAGATCCTCCGGCGTGATCGTATCACCGGTGTGAGGTATCTCGCGCCATCTCTTCTGTACGGCAGGGTCAGGATTGCACATCGCGGCAATCATGGCAAGCCGGATCTCTTTTCGCACCTCTTCCACGGTAGTGTGATGTCTGCGGGCAACCTCCAGCAGAGCAGCATCGGCATTGATCTTCTTTTTCTTCATGGTATCACTCCTATTGCTTTTTAGAACGGGTATCGTTCTTTTGGAACTACAATAGCACAGGAGCTTTAGGGAAAAGTGTCGAACGCAGTCGAAAAAACAGAGGTTTGCTAAAAAGCAAACCTCTGCACCGGTGTTACCGCAATTCGTCGATCAAAGTGTCCAGCACATTCATCACCTTGCGCTGCCCTTCTGGGGGCAGGGCTTTCAATCGCTCGGAGAGCTCTGTGGCGTGAAGCAGCGTTGCCGCATCCAAATTATCCTGAAGCAGCTCGTCCGTTCCAACCTTGAGTACATTGGCAATGGCGACCAGCTTATCCAGCTTTGGTGCTTTGACTCCGCGCTCGACCACGCTCATATGGTCAGCGCTGTAATCAACAGCGGCGGCAAGCTCTTCCTGCGTCATACCGGCACGCTCACGGGCGGCTTTGATTCGTTTTCCCAATGCGATCTGATCCATACAGCAATCTCCTTTTGAACGGTATCCGTTCTTAAAGTATATGGGAGATGTCGTTCGTTTCACAGGAGCGCACGGAACGCAGACCGTTCTATAAGAACGGAGCAAAGCAAAAAACAGTATGTCAAGAGGCCGTTTACCCGGATGGGGAAAAGCGGCCCCTTCTTTTTTGCGCTCATTTTGTCTCCTGTTCCGGGATAAGAGCCTCGGAAAGGAAGTAGAAATGCGTGAAGAAAAACTATTGGATTATTTGAAAGGTGCCTGTACCGGGCGAAAGTACAGAGCGAGCAGTGCTGAATTGGAAGCCGTTCTCGGAATCAGCGGAACAGATCTGCGAAAGCTGGTAAATCGCATGCGACGTAAGGGCGTTCCTATCGGGAGTGACCGATGCGGATATTTCTACGCTTCCACTGCTGGCGAAGTCTACTCCACGATCCAACAGCTCAAAACCATGGAAAACGGTCTTGCGGCAGCAAGGCGCGGATTGGAGCAGTCACTGGATGCCTTTCCCTTGAGAGAAGGTGCATCTTGAACAGCTTTATCCCTTGGGTGGGAGGCAAAGGCAAGCTGCTGTGGATTATCAACAAAATGGCTCCATATCACTACAGGCGGTTCATCGATGTCTTCGGCGGCAGCGGTACGGTCACTCTGAACCGTCCTATCCGGCATGGATGCATGGAGGTCTATAACGATTTCAATGGAAACCTCACAAACCTGTTCTGCTGCGTGAAAAACCGCACTCTTGCGCTGTTGGCAGAGTTGGGCTTCTTGCCTTTGAACACGCGGGATGACTTCAATGTCCTCTATAAGTTTCTTTCCAAAGGGGAGTTCACAGATGACTACCTGCAGGAAGAAATGGAATTAACAGAGGTCTATCTCAAGCCACCCGACTCCGAAGCTATCCGTGCGCTCCTGTTAGAGCGTGCGCCTCGTGGAAGTATCCGCCGTGCGGCGGACTACTTCAAGTTGGTACGGTACAGCTTCAGCGGCAGTGCCAAGTCTTTCGGCGGCAAGCCCTGCGACATTCGCCGCTTCTTTCACCTGATTTGGGAATGTTCCCGCAGGCTGGCAAATGTCATCGTGGAGAATAAGGACTTCGAAGATGTCATCCGCCAGTATGACCGAGAGGATGCCTGGATCTACTGCGACCCGCCCTACTTTGAGGCAGAGTGTTATGAGGTCGGCTTCCCTAAAGCAGATCATCAACGGCTCCATGATACGCTCCTGACCTGCCGCGGGTATGTCATGGTGTCCTACAACTACTGCCCGTACATCTCTGAGCTTTATAAGGAATTCTATATCTTCCGCACCGTCCGTCCCAACAGCATGTCCCAGACGGCAGGCAGTGAATATGAAGAAGCTATCATCACCAACTATGACCCCCGCAAAGCCTGTTGGCAGCTGACTTTGGAGAGCCTGCTGGACGGCGATAACGACACCCGATACGAACTGATGCACGAACCAGAGCGTCCCATCAAAACCACGATCAAAGAAAACGAAGGAGGAATCGTGTTATGAACTATATTCTTACCAGAGACAAGGCCATCACCATCGCGCCCGCAGCGCTGAAGCTGAGTGGTATCCCCGACGATGCGAAGCTGGAACTAACCACGCTGGACGGCGCGGTCATCCTGACGAAGTCCAAAATGACCGCGATGGAGTATGTCAAGCTGCTCACGGAGTTGACTGCCCATGTCGGTCAGATGCTTCTGACCCTGCGAGATACCTGCGGTTGCTGCGACGAATGCGACGAGGACGAGTGTGCTTGCAGAGATCTGTCTATCGAGGAGCTGTGCCGACCTGCGGTTGCCGTCCCCGATTGGGCCAGAGAGGAAGCGGATATCCCGCCCGATGCCAAGCTGGGCTGCTATGTGGATGAGGACTCCGGCGAGATCACCATTTGCGAGACAGATTATGAGTATGACCTCTCCGATGTCCCGCCTGCGATCCTGTTCGCCCTGCGTCAGTCTGGCTGTTGCCTGTCTGTGCTGGAAGATGTGCTGATGGAGAACGATATCGTCTACGACAAGTGACGACTCCGGTGTTCAAAGGATCGAGGTGATGACACAAATGAATGAAACTTACCTGTACCGTGGGTCTGCAAAAGAAGCAAAACGCCGGGATGAGCTTCCTCTGTGGCGGGAGAGCCACAAGGCCAATATTGCCTGTCGTGAAGCCATTGAGGATGCTATCCGCCGAAACTTCGACGGGATAAACCTGGACCCGGAGTGTCTTACTCCCGTGCTGGAGGAGTACGGCTACAAGCGCACCGAGTGGGTGCTGGCAGCAACCTTGCGGGAACTCAAGTGGGACGGCCGTTTCCGCCCTGCGAATAAGGATTGGGCGACACGGCACCATGTTCCGCAGGATGAACGGCATATTGCCGATATCACCGTTCGAAGCCATCCAGCTGTGCTGGATGGCTTCGTAGGCCTCTATCGCAAAGCGTATCAGAAGCTGGGGCTGTTTGGCTCCGAACATTGTATCGGTGACCGCGCCGAGCAGGATTATACCGGCAAGGTGTTGGTGCTGTCGCCGGATACACTGAAGGAATCCTATTGGAGTCAGGAAAACCAGCTGTGGTACGCCCATGACGGCTTCGGATGCAGCCCCACCGCCATCGGGCGCTCGGTACGCTGCACCTGCCTGGGCGACGGCGAGATGACCCGTTGGAATCGAGATGAGTTTGTCGGCGTGCTGGACGAGCAGTTCCTGCCCGAATGGGCGCAGGAAAAGCTGGCGGAGCTGACTGCGCCCCGACAGGAGGAAAGTGCCATGGGTGAGATGAAATTGAAATGATCGGAGGTGAAACAAGTGCAGCGCATCTTTATCGATAACCATGACCGCATCCTCTGCTACGGCAACCCTGCCGGTTACATCACAGAAAAAGAAGCGGTGGTGGACACCATGTTCCAAACGCAGGAGTTGGAGAGTTTTCTGCAAAAGCAGGCACTCGCCATCCGCTGGGAGGACGGCGTCTATGACCGCCTCCTGTTGGGGCAGCGCAGCGGCCGCTTCGATCCGGAGGCTCCGCCCCTGAAGAACTGCCGTGTATGGCAGCTCTCACGGGACAGCCCCGTCAATATCCGTTTTGTTTCCTATGAGACGATGGTACAGCGATTCGGTCAGCCAAGCCGAAAGAGCTATGAGATGGTCTATGACGGTCAAGTTGGGACCAACGACCTGGAGGAGATATACACTCTCTTTCGGAACCCCGTCCCCGGCTACGACGGCAGGCCCATCGGCATCTCGGATGTGTTGGAACTATACGACGAAAGCGGCAGTGAGTTCTATTACTGCGACCGCATCGGCTTCCGGCAGATCGAGTTTGCACCCCAGCAGGAAATGAATATGAACCTGTGAAATAAGCACCTGACCGGGTGCTTTTTTCATACCAAAATAAGAAAAAGGAGGAATTCAAATGCCCAAAGCATCAGCTCCCACCCCGGCGCCGGATGCCCCGCTTCCCGTGGAGTACGCCGTGCGCATCTATCCCGTGAAGGGAAGCAAGTACACGCTCGCCAATGCCAATGTGGACATCAACGGCATCTTTGCCATCCGCGGTGTGAAGATCATCAACGGCGAGAACGGCCCCTTCGTCGCCATGCCTCAGTACAAGGACGGTCACGGCGACTACCACGACATCTGCTTCCCCTGTACAGCAGAGGCCCGCCAACAGTTTAATAAAACTGTGCTGGATGCCTACGAGCAGTCGCTCTGCCAGAACCAGCAGCAGGACAAAGCCCCTCCCATGGAGCAGTCCATGTAAGCCAAACCTATCCACTACACAAACATCATAATTTTATGGAGGTAACTACACTATGAAGAAGCTCATCAAGAAGACCGTCAATTCCGTCCGCAACGCCGCCATCCGTCTCGCCGCCACCCGCCGCTCTGGTGAGGGCTACATCGACACCGCCGTCAAGATCCTCATCGCCGTGGTGCTGGGCGCTCTGCTGCTGGCCGGTCTGTACGCCCTGTTCGGTGATGTGGTCATGCCCACCCTGAACGAGCGCATCACGAATATGTTCAACTACGCGGGTGCGCTGGAGTAAGCCGTGTGGACAGCGCTGCAGGGTATTCTATTCCTTGCGGGACTCCTGACAGCGGCTTGGACAGATATCCGGCACAGGCAGATCTATGACCTTTCCAGCATTGTCATAGCAGCGGCGGGGCTGATCTCTTTCAGCCCCGCCCAGCTTCTCGGCCTGACGCTGGCCGTCCCATTTTGGCTGGCAAGCCGTAGAGAACGCGGCGGCATGGGAGATGCGCTCCTCATCGCAGCTTCCGGTTTCCTGCTCGGCTTTCTGCGAGGGGGCGCCGGACTGGTGCTGGCACTGCTGCTGTACTGCCTTTTCTACCTTGCAATAGCCGCCCTGCGCAAGATCCGCAGGCAAGAGCGCCCACCGGAGAGCTACCCATTTGCGCCCTTCCTTGCGGCGGGCTTTTTTACCGCATATATCATCTAAAACAAAGGAGGATCGCTCCATGAGCATTTTCAAAAATCGCACGGTCATCGGCATCATCTGCATTCTGCTGGCGCTGGTGATCTGCTTCGGCATCACACCGCTGTTCAATCAGAGTATCAGCCAGAAAGCGGAGATCGTCCGTGTGACGAAAGATATTCAGGCTGGTGAACTCATCACCAAAGACATGGTCGCCACGGCCGAGGTCGGCTCCTACAATCTGCCCTCCGGTCTTATGACTGTGAAAGACAATGTAGTGGGCAAATACGCCAAGGCGGACTTTGCCGTTGGCGATTACATTCTCGCCGCCAAGCTCTCGGATGCGCCCGCTGCCGAGAACGCCTATCTCTATAATCTGGACGGTTCGAAGCAGGCGATCTCCGTCACCATCAAGAGCTTTGCCACCGGCCTGTCCGGTAAACTCCAGAGCGGCGACATCGTATCGGTCATCGTGGCGGACTACCCGGAGGATGGTGAGACCACCATCCCTGCCGAGCTGCAGTATGTGGAGATCATCAGCGTCACTGCCAGCACCGGCTACGATGCCAATACCGGCGAAGCTACCGAGGAGGAAAAGGAGCTTCCCTCCACCGTGACTTTCCTCGTCCTGCCGGAGCAGGCCAAGGTACTGGCGGAGCTGGAAAAGGACGCCAAGCTCCATTTGGCTCTCGTCTACCGCGGCACGGCGGACGGCGCGAAACAGTTCATTGAGGCGCAGGACGCACTCATCGAGGAGTTGTACGCCGAGCCGGTGGAAAGCCCCATTGAGGAGGGCGAAGTCACCGATCCCGCCGCAGCCACGCCGGGGAGCGAGGTGACGGAATGAATTTCAGAAAAGCCGGCATCTTTCAGCGCGATACGGAGAAACCGGAAGTGCAGAATGACAGCGGTGGTATGCTGGCGGTCTGGGGCAGCCCCGGCAGTGGGAAAACGGTGACAGCGGTAAAGATCGCAAAGGCGCTCTCCGCCAAGAAGAAAAATGTTATCCTTCTGCTCTGCGATATGAGCGCTCCCATGCTGCCGTGCATCTGCCATGCGGACGCTCTGGAGAGCAAAGGCTCTCTTGCCAGCGTCCTTGCCGCCGCCCGCATCAGCGAAAACCTTATCAAACATAACCTCGTCACCTTCAAGCACAACAGCTATCTCGCAGTGCTGGGGTTTCTCGAATTGCAGAACGAATACAGCACCCCGCCCTTCGTGCAGAAGCAGGTGGTGGAGCTGTTGGACGGTCTGCGTCAGATCGCACCCTATGTCATCGTGGACTGCGGCAGCTACATCGCCAACGATATCCTCTCCGCCGTGGCGCTGATGGAAGCAGACAATGTCCTGCGTCTTGCCAACTGCGACCCCAAGAGCGTCAGCTACTTTTCCAGTCAGCTTCCTTTGCTGGAAGATGCCGAGTGGGATGTAGACAAGCAATATAAGGTGGCGTCCAATGTGAAGCCCTATCAGGCGGCAGACCATATCGGCAAGGCGCTGGGCGATGCGACCTTCGTGCTGCCCTATTCGCAGGAGTTGGAAGAACAGTATCTGGGGCGAGATCTCCTCGCTGACCTCGCCCTCAAGGACAGCCGCCCGTTCCGCAAGGAACTGGAAAAGATCATAGCGGAGGTGTTTTGATATGGCACTTGGCGAAAAGCGAAACGGCTCGATCTTTGCCGCAGATGCAGAACGGCGGGATGCGCCGGAATATCAGGCCACCTCAGAACCGGAAGTCGTCCCTGTCGTGGTGGACGACACGCCGAACCGCACATTAAACACCGACGTTGGCACGCTCGGACGAGCGCACAACCTGTTCTTTGCTCCTGAGACGGCGGGAAAGGATTTCAATTCCGTGCTGCAAGAGGTGCAGGAGTACATCTCCGGTTCCTACGCCGCCCTCATCACCGAGGGCGGTGAGGACGCCAAGGAGCAGCTCCAGCGCTACATCATAAAATACCTACAGGACAAGCGCATCGCCGTGGCGGGCATGACACAAGCGGAGCTGGTCGAAGCCATCTATTCCGAGATGGCGGAGTTCGGTTTTCTGACCCGCTACATCTACGGAGACGGCATCGAGGAGATCAACATCAACTCGTGGCGGGACATTGAGGTGCAGTATTCGGACGGTCGAAATGAAAAGCTCACGGAACACTTCGACTCGCCGGAACACGCCCTCGCCGTCATCCGCCGTATGCTCCACGCCTCCGGCATGGTGCTGGATAATGCCAGTCCTCTGGTCACGGGGCATCTCACCAAAAACACCCGTATCGCCGCTATGAAGTCCCCCGTGGTAGATGAAGATGTGGGCATCGCCGCCTCCATCCGAATCGTCAACCGCCACAATCTCAGCCGTGAGGATCTGCTCCGCAGCGGCACAGCCACGGCGGAGATGCTGGACTGGCTCTCTGTATTCCTACGCTATGGCATTTCCATCTGCGTCGCGGGAGCCACCTCCTCCGGCAAGACCACAGCGGCAGGCTGGCTGCTGACGACTATTCCCAACAGCAAGCGCATCTTTACCATCGAGAACGGATCCCGCGAGTTGGAACTGGTGCGGGAGGAAAATGGCAAAGTGGTCAACTCGGTAGTACATACTCTGACCCGCGACAGCGAAAATGAGCGCCAGCGTGTCGACCAGATCGCATTGGTGGACATCTGCCTGCGCTTCAACCCGGACATTTTGGTCGTGGGCGAGATGCGCGGTGCCGAAGCGAATGCTGCCCAGGAAGCCGCCCGTGTAGGCGTGGCAGTGCTGACCACCATCCACTCCAACTCCTGTGAAGCGACCTACCGCCGCATGGTGTCCCTGTGCAAACGAGCCGTGGATATGTCCGATGAGACCCTTCTCAGCTATGTGACGGAGGCGTACCCCATCGTGGTCTTCTGCAAGCAGTTGGAAAATAAGCAGCGCCGCATGATGGAGATCATGGAATGTGAGATCCTGCCCGGTGGAGAGCGTCGCTACAACACGCTGTTCCGCTATGTCATCACAGAGAATCACATGGAGAATGGCAAATTTATCATTGAAGGACACCACGCGCAGATAAATGAGATCTCCGCCAGCCTGCGCAAGCGCCTGCTGGAAAACGGTATGCCCAACGAGGAGCTGCAGACACTTTTGAACCCGAAGAAGGAGGCGAACGCCACTTGACAGCCCTATTACTGGTCGCCTGCGTCGGTATGATCACCGGCGCATTTTTCATTTTCCGCATCTCGCCCATGGACTTTACGCTGGGTGTATTTCGTCGGTTGACCACCGGTCCCAAAAGCATCCGGGATGACATCAATGAGACGACCCAGCGCAAGAAGCCCGGCTTCTTCCGCCGTGAGATCCTGGAAACACAGACGATCCTGCAAGCCACAGGCAAGGAACAGAAGTTCCCCGCGCTGTGCGCGGCGTCGCTGCTGCTCTTTGCCATCGGTGCTGGTATCGCTATCGTTATGAACAACTTCCTGCTGGTGCCGGTGCTGGCGGCGGGCATGATGTTTCTGCCGTTCTGGTACATCAAGCTGACTGCCGGACATTACAAGAAAGACATCGCCGCCGAGCTGGAAACGGCGCTCTCCATCATCACCACGGCCTATCTCCGCAGCGAGGACCTGCAGACCGCCGTGGAGGAGAACATCAACTACCTGAATCCGCCCGTGCATGGTGTGTTCCGCAGCTTCCTCCTGCGGATCAAGCATATCGACCCCAATATGGATACAGCACTGGCGGAGCTGAAAACCGCCATCGACAATGAGGTGTGGCAGGAGTGGTGCGAAGCCCTTGCCGCCTGCCAGTATGACCGCAGCCTGAAAACCACCCTCAATCCCATTGTGGCAAAACTCTCGGATATGCGGATCATCAACGGCGAGTTGGAGAACCTCGTGTTCGGCCCCCGCAAGGAGTTCATCTCCATGGCGGCTCTGGTGGTGTTGAACATTCCACTGCTGTACTTTCTGAATAAGGACTGGTATGCGACCTTGATGACCACCATCCCCGGCAAGGTGGTGCTGGCGGTCTGCGCCGCCGCTATCTTTATCTCCTTTGCCAGAGTGGTCAAGCTGACCCAGCCCATTGAATACCGGAGGTGATGGACATGACGATCTTACTATTTCTTTTTGGCATCGCCGTCGCCGCTGGCTTGTTCTTCATTCTGGCGGATGTGCTGAAGCTGCCCCGCCTTGCCACAGAGAAGGCGCTCCTCTCCGCAGGGCGGGCAGAGAAAAAGCGGATGAAGTCGCTGGACGCCCTCTTCCTTGGTTGGGCCATCAAGCTCTCCAAGTTTATCCGCATGGACGAGTACAAGCGCCACCGCATGGAGCGCACGCTGAGTGCCGCTGGCATGGACATGACGCCGGAGGTCTACACGGCTTATACCATCCTCAAGCCCGCCGCTGTGCTGCTGGCGGTCATCCCGTGCCTGCTTATCTTTCCTCTGCTCTCGCCTATCGTGGTGCTGCTGGCAATTCTGCTCTACTTCAAAGAGAGCCGCAAAGCGGAGGAACAAGTCACCAAGCGCCGGGAGAAGATCGAGGGCGAGCTGCCCCGTTTCGTAGCGACGGTGGAACAGGAGCTGGGCGCCAGCCGTGATGTGCTGACGATCTTGGAAAACTACAAGCGTCACGCCGGTCCCGACTTCGCCCGTGAGCTGGATGTGGTGACGGCGGATATGCGCTCGTCCTCTTATGAGGCGGCGCTGGTGCGCTTCGAGGGCAGGCTGGCGTCGCCCATGCTCTCCGACATCGTGCGCGGACTCATCGGCGTCCTGCGCGGCGATGACGGACGCATCTATTTTCAGATGCTGGCCCACGACATGAAACAGCTGGAGCTTCAGCAGCTCAAAGCACAGGCGGCGAAGATCCCGCCCAAGATCCGTGTGTATTCCTTCATCATGCTGGTCTGCTTCATGCTCATCTACATTGTGGTCATCCTCATGCAGATCCTCACCTCGATGGGAGGGCTGTTCTGATGAAGCACAAATGGAAGAAACGCTCCGGCGAGGGCTATATCGACACCTGCGTCCTCGTCCTCTGCGCCATGCTGGTGATCGCATTGGCGGTGAAGGTGCTGCCGGTGTATGTTGCCAAGCAGCAGCTCGACACCTTCGCCGCCGAACTGGTGCGGGAAGCTGAGATCACCGGCAGAGTCAGCAGTGAAACGGCCACCCGTGCGCAGGTGCTGTCTGAGCGGTTGGAGATCGACCCGGACATCCGCTGGTCCCGCACCGGCCGCATCCAGCTCAACGAGGAGGTGACGGTGACGCTCACTATGGATGTGGACATCGGCTTCGGCGGGCTTGGCAGCTTCCCCATTGAACTGACGGCACAGGCCAGTGGCAGATCGGAGGTGTATTGGAAATGAGAAAGCTACTTTTTCGCTCCCGTTCCGGCGAGGGCTATCCCATGGTCATCGCTGTGACACTCTGCCTTCTCATGCTCTTTATGCTCATCTCCGAGTATTTTCGAGTCAACATCATCGTGCAGGGTGTGCGGGACGCGGTGCAACAAGCGGTCATTGCCACGGTCAATGAGAACTATGACGATGTGTACCACTCCGTGCGGGAGGGCTATGCCGCAGGCTGGTTCCCGGAGGGGGACGGCGAGTGGTTCGAGTCCATCGACGCCGGTGACATCTATGGCAGCCTGTCCTATATCCTCGGCCTTACCACAGATGGAGAAGGATACATGAAATACGCCGGAAACGAGCTGGAGTATACGCTCTCCGACCTGTCCGTACATATCTCCAACAACGCCATCGCCTCAGGCCGGAGCGAGGGGTATCTCGCAACCGCCACCCTCCATCTGGAGGTCCCCACCCGCTTTGCCGGACGGGTGCTGCCGCCCGTGAGCCTAAATCTGCAGGTGCAGGCCAAGTATATCCCGAAGTTTTAGTTCTTTTCACTTCTTGCAGTAGACTTCCGAAGAAAGCTGTGGTATGTTCGGGATAAGAAGAAAAATCACTGACCCCAACAAAGGAGGAGTTCGACCTATGACAGACAAAACAAAACGCATCATCCTCGTTGCAGCAGGCGTCCTGCTCTGCGCGGCACTGGTGGTGGGGATCGTCAGCCGCCTTGCGGCGGTACCCATGCCCATTGACCCCGCCATCCCGGACGATACACCCAACACGAAAGATCCGGTAGTGAACATCAGCGATCCAGAGGTAAAGGTGGATAGCAAGACGGATGGCAAACAGCATGATCCCGGCAGGGATGCTGACAGCTCCGGCACAGAACAGGCCATTCAGGGTACGCCCACCAAGCCGGACGCGCCGGAGCATCCCGGCAAGACGGAGAAGGGCCATGCGGCGGATGATGTGCCGGAAGCGGACCGCAACAAGGAAACGCCGCCCACCTACAAGCCGGAGCAGACCGAAGTGAAGCCCCAGCCCACAGAGCCTGCGGGCGGCAGCACCAATGACGCCGGACAGGTGTATGTTCCCGGATTCGGATATGTAGACTATGAGGGTGACAATGTCGGAATCAAAGACGATTCCATGTATGAAAACGGCAACAAAATTGGAATCATGGGCGGCTAAGTCCGCATAATCACAGGAAAGACACGGCTAAGAAGAAGCCGTGTCTTTTTTATCTTCATGACAAGGAGGAATGCGCATGAAAAGGCTTATGCCCCTGTTGCTGGCACTTGTGCTGGTAATATCTGCCGCCGTTCCCGCCTATGCCACAGGAGATGGCAACTTTGACGGCGGTGGAGGCAGCATGGGGGACGGCACCAAGACCAACTACTGGAATCCCGGCATGGACGGCGTGAGAGTGTCTGTGATTCATGTGGACAGTCAGGCTGTCACAGGAACTGTTTTTGATTTGACTAACAAGGTACCTTCAACAGGACTTGCTCACTTTGGAAAGGTGAGCAAACTGTCATATAACACAGGAAAATCCATCGTCCCTAAAGCTGGAAACTACACATATATCAACCCAAGTCAGAGTCTGCCCAAGATCATCTCTACGAGCAGCAGCAAGGCCAGCATTGCTGCCATCCGAAGCTATTTCACCGATGAACAGGTTATCCGTTCCATTGCTGGATACGCAGGAATGGACTTCGATACGCTCATTGGCGGAGACTACAAGCTGGTAGTGGAGCCGCTGGCCTATCTCTGCTACAACGGTCAGCAGTTCGCCATGACCGCCACGGAAGCGGCTCTGTATGACCAGGTCGTCAACGGCGATCTCAGGAAGAAGCTGGGTACGCTCACCCATAAAAATCTGCCGCTGGCGATTTTTCTGGAGGAAGCGGATCTCGGCTACGCTGCGTGGTCCGGCAGCCGCACAGATAAGGCGTCCAACGGCGACATCATCTCTTCCCTTGGAATCGGCATCGTCCGCTTCAACGAGGTGACCACGCCGCCCGAACCTGGCGAATATGACTACGAATACCGTACCAACACAGAAGTCATCACCTCCGTGGAGGTGCGCGGCGGGCAGTCCGACCCGGACAACCCCGTATCGGTACGCTTTAACATTCAGGGCAGGACTTACACTGTCAGCAATGTCTACTACCCGGACGGCGACAGCCAGCTGGCGTGGGTGCGCTGGCGTACTCCCGCGGAACCCTGCGTCATAACGATTTCCGTCAGCGTGTACGGCGGCGGCTCGGCGCAGGGCACCATCACCTGCAATATCGTGGATCTGGACGGCAATGACCCGCCCAATCCCCTGGCGGATGACCGCAACAACGGCTTCAGGCCGGCGTCTGTTCCTCAAAAGGAGCAGGTGACCTCGGCATCCTGGGGCATCTGGTCACCGTGGTGGCAGGAGAATTGGGAGTGGGTAGAAAACTGGCAGAAATGCTGGCACACAGACCGCTGGACGGATGCGGACGGCAAGACCCACAGGGACCGCTGGTACCATTGGGTGGACAACGGCTGGTGGGAGGACCATGGCTGGTGGGAGTTTGACTACAACGGCTACTCCGCAAGCCTGACTGCATCCATGCGCATCACGCCGGATGAGAAAAGCCCCACGGCGACCGCATCCACGCTGAAAAGCGGCTATGGCGTTCAGGAGAAGGTGACCGCAAAAGTCACCACAAATCAGAGCGCAGCTGTCACGGCGGCGCAGAATGCCGTGACCTATTTCCCGGAGTTTGGCTATGAGAGCTATTGGCGGCTGCTGGAGGCGGATATCTCCGGGCGAAGCACGACCTTCCAATTCAAAGCCAATCCCTACAGCACCTATAACCGCCGCACCCACTTCACGCCCATCTGGTACCCGGACGGCAGCTATACCCCGTACACATGGCTTCTGGATTGCTGGACACCCGCGGGGATGCTCTCCATGAATTTGACGGACAGCGTTACCATCCGAGGTAATCTCTGGGAGGAGTGGCATATTGCTCCCGCAAAACAACGATAGAAACGGAGGAACTTATGAGAAAAAAGAGAATCCTGATTCTGACCGCCCTTGTGCTGCTTCTGTGCTGTGCTTTTTCCACCACGGCCTTCGCTGCCGGTACGGGCGATGTGGCCGGAGCGGTGGAAAGCACATGGCAGACGGCATCCGGTCAGATCAAGACCGTGGTGAACAATGTGGTCTTTCCTGCCATCGACCTGATCCTGGCGGTATTCTTCTTTGCCAAGCTGGGGACAAGCTATTTCGACTTCAAAAGAAGCGGTCAGCTTGAATGGACGGCGCCCGCCATTCTGTTCGCGTGCCTCGTGTTCACCTTGACGGCTCCGCTGTACATCTGGCAGATCATCGGAATTTGAGGTATAGGCAATGACTTTTTACGAACAGGAGCTTCGGAAGATCGTCGGAGAACGGTACCCCGACGCTACTTATGTAGGCAGAGCCTGCTATGTGCATCTGAGTGACATGAATCGGGCAAAGATCCAATTCGTGACCGGGATAGTCGCCAATCAGTACCACGCCCTACAGCTAACGATCCTTAATCGTAATGAGGGTCAAGTGGATGTCCTGCGGCTTCAGTTGACGGATCTGCTGGGGAGGAAGATGACTTCCAACCCCAATTTCAGCAATGGCGTCATGCCGCATATTTGGGATGACAGCGGCAAGGTGGACTGGTATGTATATCACCCCACCCGGCAGGACTATGAGATCCTGTCCGATGCGGTATCAGACTATCTGGAGGTATTTCAGAATATGAGCCAGTCCTCTGACCGACAGTGGGAGCAGACAATGTAATGAAAGCATGATTTGAAGGCCGTACCAGCTGTATGGCCTTTGCCATATCCCAAGCAGTTGGTACGGTCTCACCCGAAAGTGAGGTGAAACCGATCAATGTTCATTTGGGATTTTGTTGCCGGTGAAGTCCTCGGTCAGATCGTAGACTGGTTCTACGGTCAAGTCGTGGGCTTTCTCGGCAACTTCTTTGCGGAGATGGGCAATATGGGTGCGGAACTCTTCACCATGGATTGGGTGCAGAGCATCGTCCTGTTCTTCTCCTACTTGGCATGGGCGCTATACGGCACAGGACTGGTCGTTGCCTGCTTCGAAACCGGTGTGGAGTATTCCAGCGGCCGGGGCAATATCCGTGAGACTGCCCTCAATGCCATCAAGGGCTTTATGGCTGTTAGCCTGTTCAGCACTGTCCCTGTACGGCTCTATGAGTTATGTGTTTCCCTACAAGGGACTTTCACCGCGGCGCTTACAGGCTATGGAAGCTCCATCGGGGATGTGGCTGGTGAAGTCATGCAAGAATTCAACGCCGTAGACTCGCTGTCAGGCCTGACGGCAGGCCCGCTGCTGGGATTTGGGACGATCACCAGTGGGATCATGATCCTGTTCTGCCTCATTCTCATGGCCTATGCCGTCGTCAAGGTCTTCTTTGCCAACTTGAAACGCGGCGGTATCCTGCTCATCCAGATTGCCGTGGGAAGCCTCTATATGTTCAGCGTTCCCCGCGGATACACAGATGGCTTTATCCAATGGTGCAAGCAGATCATCGGCTTGTGCCTGTCGGCATTCCTGCAGGCCACCATTCTTGTTGCAGGACTCATGGTATTTAAGGACCATGCCCTGCTGGGTCTGGGGCTCATGCTCTCTGCCGGTGAGATCCCCCGTATCGCCGGAGCCTTTGGACTGGATACCTCCACCAAAGCAAACCTCATGAGTGCGGTCTACACGGCGCAGGCTGCCGTCAACACCACGCGCACGGTCGTACAGGCGGTGGCAAAATGAGCAGACTGACGATGGGCAGCTTATTTGATGGCATCGGCGGGTTCCCCCTGGCGGCTGTCCGCAAAGGGATCACGACAGTATGGGCTTCGGAGATCGAAGCCTTTCCCATCGCGGTCACAAAGCTGCGTTTCCCCAGCATGACCCATGTGGGCGACATCACAAAGCTGAATGGTGCGGAACTGCCGCCTGTGGACATCATCTGCGGAGGCAGCCCGTGTCAGGACCTGTCCGTTGCTGGCGCAAGGGCAGGTCTTGCGGGGGCGCGTTCCGGCCTTTTTATGGAGCAGATGCGGATCGTGCGGGAGATGAGGGTAGCAGACCAGAAGCGAGGCCATTTCGGTGTCGATATCCGCCCACGCTGGATGTGTTGGGAGAATGTGCCAGGCGCCTTTTCGAGTGGAACTCCGAAGTATGAGGATTTTCGGATCGTGCTGGAGGAGATCGTGCGGATCTCTTTTCCCGACGAGGTCGTCCCCAGCCCCTATCCCGGTTCATGGCCGGATGCAGGCGAACTCAGAGCGGGGGATGAATTTTCTTTGGCATGGCGCTGCTTGGACGCACAGTATTGGGGCGTTGCGCAGCGTCGAAAACGCATTTTTCTCCTTGCTGACTTCGCTGGGCTGCTTGCACCGCAGCTTTTATTTGATGTTTTTGGCGAGGAGGAAAACTGCGAGGAGGAGGTCATTTAAGTGTATCACTGCGACACAAACGGGCAGATGACAATGCTCGAGACGGGAGCGCCCGAAAAGGATGCCGAATCGCAAAAGCGCAGGCCCCAAAAGCAGGATTCCGAACTGGTCTCGATCCCATATTTTTATTTAGACCTGAAATCCAAGCATGTCGACCTTTTCGGGCAGCGACATTGGGAATTGCGTTCCCCATATCGTCATAATAAGCGACCTCTCAACACCGGAGTCGCGCCCCGAAAGCCGCTCCGAGCGTCGCTGTCCAATATACTGGAGGTGGCCCCCGCTCTAAAGTATTATCTGTCGAAAACCGCCTGTATAGGCATCCTGCGCCGCGCTTTTGAGCGTGGCAAAGAACTGCCGAAGAAGCTGGCGCGTGCGCTGAAGATTCAAGCGGGGCTCATGCAGCCGGACGGTCAGCCTACCGACCTGAAGGCATTTCATGTCAACCAGCGGGACGAGGGCATCGACCTACACGGTGTGTCTGGTGCTTTGATGGCGACCAACAATATGCAGATGCAGACCTTTGTGACGCAGCCGGATGAAGCCGTTGAGGGTTTTGACGGCTACAACGGTGACCTGACCGGTGATGTAGCGGCTACGCTCGGAGTCAACTGCGGAATGTCTACCGGCAGAAACGGGGTCATGGCTTTCGCCACCAATCAACGGGATGAAGTTCGTGACCTGCATGATGTGGCTGGGGCGCTTGGCGCACAGCCCGGAATGAAGCAGCAGACTTTTATCGCTGCTGCTTTTTCGGCAGGTCAGGGCAGAAAAGCCGGTGGTATCGGCTATCAGGAGGAATGTTCTCCTACGCTGAAAGCGGCGGAAAGCGGAACAAACATGGTGCCGTCTGTGCTGTGTCTCAACGACCAGGGCGGCAGCGTCATGGAGTGCAGTGAAAATGTGTCCGGTACTCTGCGGGCGCAGGAGCATGGACACCAGCCTCTCGTGTACGAAAACCATGGCATTGACAGTCGATATACCGGCCCACACAAGGTAGCCCCTACCATGTCCGCAAGATACGGCACGGGCGGAAACAATGTGCCGCTGGTCGAACAGGAAGCAGATGCCATCTGCATTGCAGGCAACACGGTCGACCGCCAGCCGCAGAACGGCGGCAACGGTCTTGGCTGTCAGGACGAATTGGCATACACATTGACCGCCACGGATCGCCATGCGGTCTACAGCCGCCAGCGGGTGGATGCGTTCAAGGACGGCGAGGTGGTCAGCACGCAGAGCGCACGGCAGTACAAAGATGCCACCGACCTTGTCATGGATGTGGCGGGATTGGATTGCCGCAACGCCAGCGAGAATGGTGACCTGTGCGGAACGCTCCAGAAAGGAACTTCCGGCAGTTCCCTCAACTCCATCCATCCCGTCCGTAACGGTCTGCTCATTCGCCGCCTGACCCCTCTGGAGTGCGAAAGGCTGCAAGGCTTCCTTGATGGCTGGACAAATATTCCCAATGCATCGGACTCAGCACGGTATAAAGCTCTGGGCAACAGCGTGGCAATTCCTTGTGTGGAGTTCATTATGGGGCAGATCGCTGCCGTTCCGCGGGCGGCATAGCTGCTTTGGTGGTATCGCTTCTGTTTCACCATGCTTCTTCGTTGGGTTTGGTGAATAGCTTTCCTTGACTTCTTCCGCTATGCTTTGCTTGCAAAATCAAAGAAAGGAGCAGGACCGATGGAGGGAAAAAAGAACCTCTGCGCCATGATCCCGGCAGAACTCCACGCAAAGATCATGGCAGAAAAAGAACAGCTGGAGCTGAACACTCTGGCAGAATATGTGGAGCGCATCTTCACCGAACACTTTGAAGGAGGACAGATCAGCATGAAAGCAGAACGCACCCTGGCGGTACAGATCCCCGCAGAACTCTTCGAGCGGCTGAAGGAATATCTGGCAGCCCATAACCTCAAGCAAAAACAGTTCCTCGTTCAGCTCATCGAGAACGCACTGGATGAGGATACGGAAGCGGAATAACCAAACATCACAGGAGGCCACAGGAACACCTGCGGCCTCTCTCATTCTCTCTGGAGGTGACCAACGATCTATATCTATCCTGATAACCTGTCTGCAAAAGCGACGCTGTGGCTGTGGGAGCTGCGGGACATCGGCATCATCGGCGTGGGGCTTCTTCTCTCTGTCCTGGCGCTGACGCAGACCGGCATCGCCCTTCCGCTGGTGCTGACGGCAGTTTTTGCTTTCCTGACTATCCGGCATGAGGGCACCAGCATTCTGGACTTCATCCGCTATGCCGCGGTGTTCCTTTTGACCCGACAGCAATACTACGAATGGAGGCTCGATCCATGAAAAAGCAGAAAAAGAAAGATGCCCATGAGCAGTCCACCCGGCAGTTCATGGGCATTGACAACATCACCGACTACAGCATCGCCACCCGCATGGGAGAATTGGTGTTCTTCATTATCAAACCCACGAACATTTCTGTCCTGCCGGATTCCGGCGTAGGGGCGCGGATCTATGCCCTGCTCAATGTGGTCAAGGGCATGGCGGAGATTGAGATGCTGGCGCTGAATTCCAAGGAGTCTTTTGAGAACAACAATGCATTCTACCGACGCCGAGTCAGCGAGGAGGAACTGCCCGTTATCCGAAAGCTGTTGGAACAGGACAGTGCGTACCTGGACCGTATCCAAGTGCTGATGGCTTCCAGCCGCGAGTTCTATATCCTCGTCCGACTACACAGCAAAAAGGGATCCGATGTTTTCAGCTACCTTTCCCGCATCGAAAAGAGCATCAAGGACAACGGCTTCACCGTCCACCGCGCCGGTGAGCAGGATCTCAAAAAGATGCTGGGTGTCTACTTCGAGCAGAATGTGACCACGGAGCAGTACGAAGATCACGACGGCGACCGCTGGATCATCTTCGGCGAATAAGGAGGGACATCACTTGGCAGCAAACAAGAAAAAAACCACAGCAAGGCACACGGAGGCCATGCCGGTCAAATCCTTCTTGGATATGATCGCGCCCTCCGTGGTGAAATTTAACCCCGACCACTTCATCTGCGGCAACACCTTCCGCTGTGTGTGGGCACTGCGGGAGTATCCCACCCAGACCGATGAGCAGGCTCTGCTGCGGCATCTGGGCGAAAAGGACGGTATCACACTGCGTATCTATACCCGGCAGCTCACCCCAGCCGAGGAGGATCGTATCCTCCACAATGCCGCGAACAAGAACCGTATGAACAAATCGAACCCCAATGACTTGCGGCAGACCATCATTGCGGAAACGAACCTGCAGGATATGATCTCCATGGAGGGCAGCCGCCACCGCAACAAGGAGCCGCTGTTCCACTGCGCGGTCTACATCGAGCTGACTGCCCCTGACTATGACGCGCTGAAGCTGCTGCAGACCGATGTACTGACCGAGCTGGTGCGTAGCAAGCTCAATGTGGACAAGCTCCTGCTCCGTCAGCAGCAGGGCTTCTGTTGCGTCAGTCCCGTGGGTTACAACGCCTTCGGAGCGCAGTTTGAGAGAGTCCTGCCCGCCAACTCTGTGGCAAACCTCTATCCCTTCAACTATTCCGGCAAAACGGACGCCAGAGGTTTCTACATTGGGAAAGACAAGTACGGCAGCAATATCCTTGTCGACTTCGACCAGCGTGACGAGGACAAGACCTCCGCCAATATTCTCATACTCGGCAACTCAGGTCAGGGCAAAAGCTATCTGATGAAGCTCCTCATCCTCAACCTGCTGGAATCGGGCAAATCCGTCATCACGCTGGACGCTGAGCATGAGCAGCGGGAAATGTGCGAGGCTGTCGGCGGCTGCTTTGCTGACCTCATGGCGGGGCAGTACATCATCAATGTGCTTGAACCAAAGTGTTGGGATGACGGCGGTGACCCCGAAGATAAGGGTGCGCCGGAAGCCTTCCGGAAAAACACATTGTTGGCACAGCACATATCCTTCCTCAAGGACTTTTTCCGCGCCTACAAAGATTTCAGCGACGCTCATATCGATACCATCGAGATCATGCTCTCAAAGCTGTATCAGAAATGGGGTATCACAGACCGGACTAACTTCCGCCGAATGCGGCCGGAAGGCTATCCCACCCTCTCCGACCTCTATGACCTCATCGAGTCGGAGTATCAGAACTATAGTGATGGAATCCATCAGCTCTACACCGAGCAGATCTTGCGTGAGGTCCTGTTGGGGCTGCACTCTATGTGTAAAGGTGCCGACGCACAATTCTTCAATGGGCACACCAATATTACCTCCAGCCGTTTCCTCGTGTTCGGCGTCAAAGGACTGCTGGGCGCGGCAAAAAATGTGCGCAACGCCATGCTGTTCAATATTCTCTCCTTCATGTCAGATAAGCTGCTGACCGAGGGCAATACGGTGGCAGCACTGGACGAGCTGTATATCTGGCTGTCCAACCCCACTGCCATTGAGTACATCAGGAACGCACTCAAGCGCGTGCGCAAAAAGGAGTCTGCCATGCTGCTGGCCTCACAGAATCTGGAGGACTTCGACCAGGAGGGGATCCGTGAGATGACAAAACCGCTATTCAGCATCCCACCCCACCAGTTCCTGTTCAATGCGGGCTCCATCGATAAACGCAGCTACATGGAAATGCTCCAGCTGGACGAGGCGGAATATAACCTCATCAAGTTTCCGCAGCGCGGCGTATGCCTGTACAAGTGCGGCAACGAGCGCTATCTGCTGGAGGTACATGCTCCTGCATACAAGGAAACGCTGTTTGGCACGGCGGGTGGTCGCTGATGGCAGTATCCGCAGGCTTGATCGCCAAAGCCGCCGCAGCCGCATTATCCAATGAGGGACTCCGTAAAGGGATCGGCTGGGGGCTGGTCGCCGTTCTCTCGCCTGTCATCCTACTCATCGCCGTACTGTGTTCCATCGGCGCAGGCGGTGCGGAGCATAACAATTATACTGTCTCTGCCTGCTTTTATGGCCCCAACTATTCCGAAGAAGTACCTGCCGAGTTTCAAACGCATATCACAGAGATGCGCTCGGCTTTTTCTCTTCTGGATTCGGCGGTCGCCGTGGCAAATGCTTCGGCGGAGGATGGAGGCCTTGACCCGACATGGGTCAAGGCCGTTTTCATGGCTCTCTGCTTTGGCGAGGATGCGCCCAGCAGACGATCCGCAAACCATTTTGCGGAGTGTTTCTACAGGGCAGAAACAAGGACTCGCACCGTAGAGGTGATGCTGGAGGATGGCACGACCTCCACGGAGGAAGAAAGCTATACCGTGAATGTGCCGATCTCCCGTGAGGCGAGCTATCTAAGACTGGCTGCTCTTCTGGGCAGAGGAATTGCGCAGGATGATAAGGAGAACGCCGAACACATCTATCGGATGATCGTCGGCAGCATGGGTGGTGGCGATTACGACGGTAGCTTCCTTGCAGGCGGCGACCAAAGCATAGAATTGGATGTCTCTGCCTTCGCAGATCCCACTACCAAGAACGCCGCAGATCTTGTGACCTATGCCATCCACACATGGGGATCCGGCTGGGGCTATGTCTGGGGCACCTACGGCAATGTGCTGACCGAATCTCTCTTTGCCTACAAACTGGAACAGTACCCGGACGGCGTCGGCAACTACGAAGACCTTATCCGTGCCAACTGGCTGGGCGGCAGGACCACCGACTGCGTTGGACTTATCAAGGGCTATGGCTGGCTGAATGCCGATACGATGGAGATCCAGTATGGTACCCACGGGATGCCGGACATCGGCGCCAATCAGATGTACTACAACGCCACGGAGTCTGGGGCTATCGATACCATGCCGGACATCCCCGGTCTTGCCGTTTGGCATGAGGGACATATTGGTGTCTACATTGGCGGCGGTCAGGTCATCGAAGCTATGGGGACAAGGTACGGTGTCGTCAAAACGGAGCTGGCGAGCCGCGGCTGGACACACTGGCTGAAGATACCGTATATCAATTACGACTGAGGAGGATCACATGGAGTTTTCAAAAGACGAAGTGAAGGACAAGGTCATTTGGACAAAGGGCGCGGACTTAACTGACGGATCGCCGCGATATACCTTTGAGGGACGCGACCCCGCCACGACCTATGAACGCTTTCAGGTCGTGATCTATACAGAGAGGGAGCGCCGATATGCACACGACCCCGGAAGCCTCTGTAATCACTATTATGGTTATGTGCGTGACGACAAAATGGAATGTGCCGAAACCATCGGACCGTACTATTCTGTCCGGGAGGCAAAACAGAAGACGCTGGAATTGTTCAATTTGTTTATGCAGCAATACACCTCTCAAGAATTGGGCAGTACCACATTGGAACCAGCGGATCACGGACATGATGATCAGCAGGAGCATTTTCAATGCCAATGGGCAGAGGGAACGCCGCAGAGGAAGTATGCAGACATGCTGGACAAGCTGATTCCGCAGCACGATGGGCACACCACTGCCGCGTGGATCACATTTGCGGAGGAACTGGCAGATGGCGCGGAAACCGCCTTCGAGCAGGAAATGTCTTCTCTGGTAGCTGCGTTCCAGGAGATCTCAAAGCGGTTCAGTCCTCGTGCCGTGGAGACGGTCTATCAGGTGATTCATGCGCCAGACAATGCGCTGCTGAGCAATGAGATCATACCGGCAGCGGAAGCCGCGGAACAGGGTGCAAGTTCACAAGAACTGTCTGATATGGCGGCAAGCGGCATATTCGGTGGCGGACCGGTGCCTGAACTGAAGATGTAGGAGGAATATAGAATGGCCTATGTAAAATTACCTGCACCATCGGTGGTGTACCACTTGGCAAAAGCAGATCGCCTCGACAGCATTTTGGATGACGGTCAGATCCGCCGTTTCGAGGACAGCGAGTGCTGGTTCTGTGAGAGCCTCCCTAAAATGAAAGCGTACATGGAGCAAACCGTGATGTGCGAGGGCAAACCCTACTATGCCGTAGGTGGTCAGCTTTGCCGCTATCCAAAGTTCGTGCCGGAGGACTATGTCCTCCTTAAACTCGCTCCCTGCCAACCGGAGGATAACTGGTACCGCTGGGATCAGGAAGTCCCTCTCGGTAGTCCGAAAGAACTGATCAAGGCGGCAAAGGAGTTCTCTGCCTTGAAAATTGGCTACCGCGGTGACCTTTGGTTCCGTGCGGTGGAAACCATCGATGTACCGGCCTTCCTCCATGGTGAGCTCATTAGTCAAAAGCAACTGACATCTGATGAAGCATGGTCTGCTCTGTTCAACAGAATAGAAAACGAGATGGCGGGGTACATGAAACGGCTCGACCAGCTCTCTCGTGACGAATTGATTCAGGCTGCAGATGAGATCTCCGCCATGATGACTTGCCACTCCGAGCTGATGGCGTTTGGAGAAGATCTTTCCCGCAAGAAGATGATTTTTCTGCTGCAGCAGGAGAAGCCACTGGAACTTCTGAGTGAGGCTTGGATGGATCATCAGACTGTGGATGTGGGCGAGACCTTCCAAAGTCTGCTCACAGGTCTATATGACGAGACACGGCAAACGCAGGTGCGTGATATGGTTTATGCAATACAGCCGAAGACTATTGAGGAACTGCTGACAAGCTATCCGGATGATTACTTTCAGCTCATGACGCCGTGCGGTTTTGTGGATCTGACTCCTTCCGAAACGGAGAAGCTCTTACACGGCGAAGCGACTATGGCACATCCCGGAGTCAGCGGATGTCAGATGCCGGTCGAAGCGCAGGAACTTCTGGAGATGGAGGTGCTGTCCTTAAAAAGAGACGAGCATGGTTGCTGGTATGCGCTGACCGACCACCCACAGCAGAAAATGGAGCAGGCTCCGCAGGAGCCACAGATGTTGTGATTGGAGGTGGCGAACGTGGATCTATCCCTATACGAACAGGAAACCATCATCAACTTTTGCGAGGAAGAAAAGACCGCCGGTATTTACACGCACAACAAACCCCTGCGCCGAAAGCTGGAGAGTCTAGCACTGGACAGGCCGGAGGACTGCAGACTCGTCCGCGTATCCCACGATGGGCGGGCGGCTGATTACATCATCCCCAAAGCGTGGGTGAAGATCATACCGCCGCGCGTGGTCAGCGAGGCACAGAGAGCGGCTCTGGTAAAAGCGCGGGATGCCGCAAATAAACGGCTGTGAAGCCTGCTCGTGCAGCGTTTCACCGACATGACCTCAACACCGAGGGGAACGATACCCCCTACGACGAACAGCCGCCGAAAGAGCGGCGTGTACAGGAGAAAAATGCATGAAAAAAGCAACGATAACAATTGCCTTTGACAGCGAGAAACTCGACGCACTTGAGTTCTCCCTGCATAAGGAACACTCTTCCGCACAGGCGTACCTGGAAAGTGCGCTGAACGCGGCCTATGAGAAAACCGTACCGGAACCCCTGCGGGAGTATCTGGACAGTAAAGCTGTCCCTGCGCCCAAGCCCAAGCGCACCGTTAAGCCGGCCGCACCGAAGCCGCAGAGCAACGAGCCGAAATCCGATTTGATGAAGGAGGGCAACTGAAGATGGCACAGCAGGAAGAAATCGTTCTGTGGATCGATCGGCGTTGGAAAAATGCCATTGAGAAGCATCTCAAAGATGAAACTTTGCAGGAGCATATGGAGAATGTATTGGACGAGCTGTGCAATCAGCTTCCGGCGCATGAGTATGAGCGTATCAGCAATGTGATCCAGTCGGAAGCTGCCGCACAGCGTGCAGAGGAAGAGGCTGCCCGTACTTATGCCGCCTACCATGTGGTAGAAAACGGACAGGAATGGTACTTCAAGACTACGCCCGGTGAGGAGCTGCTGGATACCTGCAAAAAGCTGCGCAGCTACATTACTACCGGCGAGAGTGCTACGCCAGATCTGTTCATCAAAATGTTTGCAGGCGGTCAGCCCATCACAGCAGAGGAGTACGATGCACTGACTGTCCTTCGCATGCAGAATACCGGCAAAAATCGCGGCGTGTTTGATTTGAACTTCGACAAGCGCGAATTCTCAGCCGTTCACATCGTGGACGGTTGGTGGACATGGGCGATGCGGGATGTGTCTGTAGCGGCATACCATGCAACGCGCTCATCCTTTGCACCTGCGAAGGAACAGTGGAGCAAACTGTTGGATCATCTGAGTGGCAAGGAGATCACCTCGGCGGGTCATCTCTCTGCGCGGAATTTTTCCTTCGGCGAGGAGATCATCGAGTCGGATGGCAAGCTCAACTTCTATGTGCAGGCTGACTTCGATGTGGACGCAGCATTCGGCACATTTGTGTGTACCGACCAGAATGATGACTGGCTCAACATCTACGCCAACTACGATATCGAGAAAGACTGCCTCTGCGACGAACTGGAACTGAATCTCTGCAAAGGGGATGGCACGGAGGAGAGCTGGAACTATACCCTCAACGCCGCCGAGCAGGAAGTGCTGACGCGGAAGATGGAGGAGTTCTGCCAGCAGCAGACCGGCATGAGCCTGCACGAGTACGCACAGCAGCTTCGTGACGAGCAGAGTGCTGCACCGGAGCAGACCATGTGATGGGTTTGCGCACATGGTCATTTCACAAATCCGGCCATGGATTTTTTTGTTGGGTTTCGTGAATAGCTTTCCCGCCAGCGCTGTGCCATTGTGTTTGCACGGGCAACACCCGCATCAAAAAACAGGAGGACTACAACATGACGATCGATACCGCAAAAGAGCTCCAGATGAACATCGCAAAGGAGGGGCTGGCACTGTTAGTGCTTCACCCCACTTCCGATGTGCAGCTCTACCGAGAGTGTATCTCCCACATCGGGACGGCATGGGACATCCCCGTTGGTGACACACAAGAGGTCATCTCACTCCTGGACCGAGAGCTGGATGCCATCCATACCGCAGGAGAAGATGGCATGGTAGTTCATGTGCTACCGGAGGAAGAACTGCCTATGAATGCCAGTGGTCTTGAAACGCTGGACAACATCTGGGATCTGTTTGAAACGGCACTTCGTGTGAACAGCCCCTACGCCAGAACGAAGCTCTTCGAGATGGCAAAGTGGCTGGAGGAATCTCAAAACCTGCTGGACTGGATCGAAAAGACACCAGCGGAAAAGCAGGCGTGGAAAGAGCAGGTCAGCTGACCACACCCTGCAGATGGAGCCACCCCGCTGTGGGTGGCTCCTCCCGTTCCAGCGTTGTTGCCACCTGTGAGCCGCTGTGTGCGGCTTTGGGGGCGAGGGTGGCATCCCTGCACCCCGGGCAGGCATCGGCGCTGTTTGCCCCCGCTTTCAACCGCCTATGGGGAAATCCGCTGAGAACCTGCCTGTTCGATAAAAGTACAAGATAAAGGCCCGGTGGCTTTTCCGCCCCGGACCGCCCACAAAGCCCCGCAGTGCGGGGCTTTTCTGCATTTGGAACTGTAGGCGTTTTCAACGCATTTCAACATAGCTGTAGGCGCATTTTCTGAAAAAGCGCCGTGCCGCAGGGGTTTGCGCCCATAAGAACTGACATCAAGCGAAAGGATGACAACTATGCCGAAAGAACAGATGACCATCCGGCTCTATCCTGAAACGCGCAGGCGAATGGATAGCTGGCTGGAAGAAAGCAACAGCAAGAACCGAAATGAATTCGTAGAAAAAGCTCTGCGCTTTTACATGGGCTACCTCGGAGCGGATGATATCACCGAGTATCTCTCGGATGCATTGGTGGCAGCGCTGCGCGGGATCATCGCGGACAATGCCAACCGCACCAACAGCCTCCTGTTCAAGTGCGCGGTGGAGCAAGGCATTATGGCTCATACCATTGCCGCCCACTTCCGTGACACGATGGAAGACCGCCGCGCCCTGCGCGGCTATGTGGTAGACGAGGTACTGCGCACCAACGGTCAAATCAAGTTCGAAGATGCCCAGGATGTCCAGCGGCAGTTGCCAGATGACACATGGCGAAACTGATTTTCATCTCGCCCTATATGAAAGGCGGAAGAGATGCCGCTCGGCTGGCTCATCGCACCCGCTACTTTGCAACCCGTGAAGGTGTACAGCTCCTCAAGGATGACAACGCCCATCTCCCGGCTACAAAGAAACAGCAGAAGTACATCCAGCGCCTGCTCCGCAGTTTCCCTGAAGCGAAGGAACTGCCGGAGCATGAGGACTATGCGAATGCACCCAATCGGCAGACGGCCTTCGACCTCATCGAACAGATCCACGAAGACTTCGTCGAGCCAATGGGCAGCCGAGAAAACTATCTGGACTATGTTGCAAACCGCCCCGGCGTAAAATCGTTGGGTGAACACGGTCTGTGGAATGTCGATGGAAAAGTTGTTTCGTTGGAGAATGCCATAGCAGAAGTGGCACAGCATCAGGGAAATGTGTGGACACCGATCATCTCCCTCTCCCGTGAGAATGCGGAGCGTTTGGGATACACAGATCTTGAAAATTGGCAGGCACTTATCAACGCCTCCATCACGGACATCGCCAAGGGCTATAAGATCCATCCGGATCATCTGCGTTGGTATGCCGCACTCCATGAAAAAGAGAGGCACCTCCATGTCCACATGGTCATTTTCTCCACCGACCCAAAGGAAGGTTTCCTCACCAAGCAAGGTATCCGCAGTATCAAGTCCGCACTGGTCAACACGATCTACCGTAACGACCGTCTGCACATCTATGAGAAGAAAGATCATCAAAGAAGTATTCTACAACAGGAAGCAGAAGAACAGATGGCGTCTCTCATAGGGCAGATGTCGACTGGTACACTGCAGAACGGCAAACTGGAGTTGCTGGTGACAGCCCTTGCCAAGCGGCTTCAAGAAGTCAGTGGCAAGAAAGTCTACGGTTACCTACCGCCCCGTGTCAAGCGCATCGTGGATGAAATCGTGGACGAACTCTCCAAAGATGAGCGTGTAGCTGCCGCCTATGCTCTATGGCAGGATCTCCGCGAACAACTTTGCATCGACTATAATCAAACACCGCCGCAGCGAGTGCCGCTGTCGCAGCAAAAGGAGTTCGAGACTGTACGCAACATGGTCATCCGGGAAACGCTCCGACTCTCGGAGATGAACTTCACCTTCGAGGATGATACGATGCCGGATGAGCTGGAGCCGGAAGAACAGCCTGCATCCTCGACTCAAAGTTCAGCACGAACTATCTATCAGCAGGCACATTTTTATCGAAGGGCAAAAACGGTATTGAACGATGCGGACGTAGATCCCGGCGAGAAAGCGATGGCACTGGTCACACTTCGCCGCTTGTGGGAGGAGGGCTACACCATCGCGGCCCATCAGCTTGGAAAAGCGTATCGGGATGGACTGGGATCCCCAGTCGACCAAGTAGCGTCGGCAGAGTGGTTTCAAAAATCTGCAGAGGCCGGAAACGACTGCTCCGCCTATGCGCTGGGAAAGCTGCTGTTAGAGCAGGGCAAGTTTTCGCAGGCACGAATCTGGCTGCAAAAAGCGGCAATGCAGAAGAATCAGTACGCACAATATCGTCTCGGTAAGCTGCTGCTCATCGGTGCAGATGATGTTCCAAAAGATGTGGATGCAGCCATCCGGCATCTGAAAGATTCTGCTGCGCTGGGCAATCAATTTGCGCAATACACATTAGGAAAACTCTATCTGCTGGGGCAAGAAGTGAAAGCAGATCAGGAGGAGGCTCTGCGCTATCTTTCTCAGGCAGCAGCACAAGGCAATACCTACGCACAGTATTTCATCGACCATCAAAACGACTTCAATGGGGCGTCCGTAGGAACTACTGTCCTTCGGATGCTTCACCAGATGAGTCGAATTTTCCGTGAGAACGCCGCTCAACCCGCCATCTATGCTGGAATGCAGATTGACAAGAAACGCCGTCGCAGATTGCAGGAGAAGCGCATGGCAATGGGGCACAAAGCAGATGACCACGAGGACAGCGGCTTAACTCAGCCGTCACAGTAAAGGAGGAACTATGCCCAAATTTATTCCATTCACAGATGCACAGAAAGAGCAGGCCGCTTCAGTGGACTTGGAGGAGTTCCTCCGCCGCCGTGGGGAGAAACTCATTGCATCCGGCAGGGACAAACGCCTCGCCAGCGACCACAGCATCACCATCCGCGGCTGTGAGTGGTTCGATCATGCCGCCGAACAAGGCGGAAAAGCCATCAGCTTTGTAAAACAGTTTTACGGGCTCAGTTACCCAGAGGCCGTGTCGATGCTGTTAGGCGATGATCTCTGCGGAAGCTATCCTGCGGCAAAAGAAAAAGAGCCAGAGCCTGCGAAGCCCTTTAAGCTGCCGCCGAAGAACGAGTCCATGCGTCGGGTATATGCCTATCTGCTGCAAAAGCGATGCATCGACCGTGAGATACTCAATGCCTTCGTGCGCAAGAGGCTCATCTATGAAAGCTGCGAGAAATCCAAGGATGGGACAAAGGAATATCACAACGCCGTGTTCGTCGGGTTCGATGAACACGGCGTTCCTCGTCATGGACACAAGCGTGGACTGTACACCATCGGCAAAAGCTACCGCGGCAACATCGAAGGGAGTGACCCGAAGCACAGTTTCCATTATCTCGGCGGAGATAACACGCTCTATGTATTCGAAGCCCCTATCGACTTACTCTCCTATATCTCCCTCCACCCGGAAAACTGGCAGGAGCATAACTATGTGGCTTGCTGCGGGACATCCTCCATTCCGGTCTTGGAGATGGTGCGGCAGCTCCCCCAGCTCCGGCAAGTGTGCCTCTGTCTGGACAATGACGATGCCGGTCATGTCGCCAGCGAGCGCATGACAGCGCTTTTGAAAGAACACGGTCTCAATGCAGTTCGGCTCGTGCCGCAGCGGAAAGACTGGAACGACGATTTGACCGCGAATCAGGAAATAGAAAACGGAAGGAGCGACCTATGCCAAACTTTCTGCTGACAATGTGGGATACCCTGAACAGCTCCAGTATTGGAATATTAGTTGCGGTGGGACTTGGAATGTTCGCCGTCATCGGTGGCCTCGCTATGCTGTCCTATCATTACACTCTCGGCAGCATCAAGTCCCGCACTGTGGGCGATGGTCAGCACGGCACAGCGCGCTGGGCAACGGATAAAGAGGTCCGACAAACCTATGCTCATGTGCCATTCAAGGTCAGAGAGTGGCGAAACGGTCAAACTCTCCCCACGGAGCAAGGACTGGTTCTTGGCTGCAAAGGCAAGAAGAATGAAGTAACTGCATTGGTGGACAGCGATGATATCCATTGCCTGATGATCGCGGCTTCCGGTGCGGGCAAAACGGCATTTTTCCTCTACCCCAACTTAGAATACGCCTGTGCATCGGGTGTCAGCTTTCTGGCTTTGGATACCAAGGGCGACCTTGCCCGCAACTACGGCTCTATTGCCAAGAAATACTATGGCTATAAACATATCTCCGTCATTGATCTGCGCAACCCCACACGCTCGGATGGCAACAACCTGCTGACACTCATCAACCGCTATATGGACATTGCCAGAGCACAGCCGGATGATCTTGCCGCCAGAGCTAAAGCAGAGAAGTATGCCAAAATTCTCGCAAAGTCTATCGTCAGCCCGGAGGGAAACTCCGACCATGGGCAAAACGCATTTTTCTATGATGCGGCCGAGGGGCTCCTGTCCTCCGTCATCCTGCTTTTGGCGGAGTTTCTGTCGCCGGATGCGGAGCATCCAGAGGAGCGCCGCCATATCGTGTCCGTCTTCAAGATGGTGCAGGATCTGCTGGAGCCGTCCAAGGTGCGAGGCAAGTCGCAGTTTCAGGTGCTTATGGATAAACTGCCTTCCGAACACAAAGCCCGCTGGCTGGCGGGTGCAGCGCTGAACAGTTCTGAGCAGGCGATGGCCTCCGTTATGTCCACGGTGCTGTCTCGGCTGAATTCCTTTCTGGATTCGGAGCTGGAACAGATCCTATGCTTCGACAGCGCCATTGACGCGGAAATGTTTGCTGCAGAGAAGTCTGCCATCTTTCTCATTCTACCAGAGGAGGATACTACAAAAAATTTCATGGCGGGTTTGATGATCCAAAACCTCTCCCGTGAACTGTTCGCCGTAGCGGATGAGAATGGCGGCAAATTGAAAAACCGCGTCATTCTCTTCTGCGATGAGCTTGGCACTATGCCGCCCTTTGATATACTGCCCCTATTCAGTGCAGGACGCTCTCGCCGCTTAACGCTGGTACCCATTATCCAGTCCATGGCGCAGCTGGAGAAGAACTATGGTAAGGAGGGCGCGTCTATCTTGATGGACAATTGCCAGGATGTGATCAGCGGTGGCTTTGCGCCCAACAGCGAGGCGGCAGAGACTTTTTCCAAAGCCCTCGGCAGCCGCACGGTTTTGTCTGGCACAGTCAGCCGGGGTAAGAACGACCCCAGCCAAAGCCTACAGATGATGGAGCGCCCTCTGCTGACGGCGGACGAGCTCAAGTCAATTCCCAAAGGCAGCTTCATTGTGCAGAAGACCGGATGCCACCCCATGCGCACTCGCTTGCGGTTATTCCTCGAATGGGGCATCACCTTCGACGAGGAATACCGTGTGGCAGAGCAGTCCGCCCGTAAGGTCTACTACGCTGACCGAGAAACGCTGACTCGTGCCATTCTGAAGAAATACCCGCCCAAGCTGCCAGAGCAACAAAACAGACGTTCCTCCAAGAGCGTAGGACAAATGCACGATTCACCCATGCAGGACATGATTGTTGCCGAGGACATCGATTATGCGCACCAGCCGAAACGACACGCCTATAACCTGCCCCATCAGGAGGATACACCGTGAGTTACTTCGATACCATCTATGCGGATACCATTTTACCGCACCGCGCAATTCCTGTTTATATGTACCTTAAAGACCGCTCCGGCAGCACCGGAAGCTGTTGGCCCGGCATCAAGACCATAGCCAAAGACCTCAACCTCTCCCGCAGCACGGTCAAGCGGGCACTGACAGACCTGAAGCAGCATGGCTACCTTGCCAAGCTACCCCGGTATCGTCCCAATGGGAGCAACACTTCCAATCTTTACACACTTTTATGAGCAAAAGTGGTTGGTATCAAAATATGATACCAACCACTTTGCCTGAATAAAGTGCCAAATGATTTTGTTCCGCCAAGGGGGGATTGCACCTATGACTACAAAAATAAGGACACGGACAACAGCCGCAACGGTCACAGCAGCAAAACACTGCGGACCAGCTTTGGCGATGTGGAAGTGTCCGTACCTCGTGATCGGAAAGGCGAATTTGAGCCTCAGGTGCTGAAGAAAAACCAAACCAGCATCAGTCAGGACATTGAGGAAAAGATTCTGTCCATGTACTCCAAGGGCATGACCACGAGTGAGGTTCAGAACTGTATCATCCATCAGCTCCGAAATTCCAGCAAATATGTATCCTACAAGGACTTAAAGGCGCTCATGGCAGACCTGAAGGCAGTCTACGCCGCGGTGGATGAGTCCGCGGCCCTGGACGCTCTGGATACCTTTTCCGAACATTGGGATAAGAAATACCCCAAAATCTCTCAGTCCTGGCGGGATAACTGGCCACATCTCAGCACCTATTTCAAGTACCCACAGGAGATTCGCCGCCTGATCTATACGACCAATACCATCGAGGGCTTCAACCGTCAGCTTCGGAAAGTGACCAAGGCAAAATCCGTGTTCCCCACAGATGACAGCCTACTGAAAATGCTGTATCTGGCCATGATTGATATCACAAAGAAATGGACTGGCCGGAGACAGGATTGGAGCATGCGTGTAACACCGCTGTAGAAACGGTAGGCATTCACATGTGCATTGATCCAGGCCTCCTGCTTTTCATCCAGAAAGGCTCGACAGATAGCGAAGAACAGCTCGTCTCCTATGCCAACCAAAAGAAGGTGTACACCGAGATGATCGCCAGTCGTAAAGACTGGTGCTTCGCAGGCCTGTTCGCTGATGAGGGCAAGTCCGGCACAAGAGCCGACAAGCGGCCTGAGTTCAACAAAATGATCAACGACTGTCTGGCTGGAAAGATCGATTACATCATCACTAAATCCGTATCCCGCTTTGCGAGAAATACGGTGGATTGTCTCGACTATGTCCGAATGCTCAAGTCCAAAGGCATCGGTGTCTACTTTGAGGAGCAGCAGATCGATACACTTAAGACAGATAGTGAGCTGTATCTGGTCATCTATGCTGGCTTCGCACAGTCCGA
>UMGV01051964.1_pt1 | contig 33901 bp, 36 predicted proteins | sample 1965361 | NCBI WGS metagenome assembly UMGV01 (sample SAMEA4836081, study PRJEB28245) | human gut metagenome | biome: gut microbiome; material: fecal sample | place: Denmark | collected 2008
AACTTTTTTATGAACTCATTCTAAATCCGAAACTTGAGTACGTATAGCTTCCCCGTCATACTGAAAGATGGCGGTATCGAGCTTACCAGCATGCCCATAATATATGAGAGCAGCAATCCTGAAGTGGCTACCATCAACAATAAGGGCATCCTGACACCCCACAGCCTGGGCGCAACCATTGTTACCGCCTCGTTTGCTGGTAACGATAGCTACGAGGCTTCAGAGGCCGAGGTAACCTTTTATGTGGTTGATGGCAAGAATATCTTTACCGAGACCTTTGATAAGATGAACGGCAAAGGTGGAAATGATGACAACTTCGGCGTTTGGGGGGATTTTGTAGGTAATCTCTCTGCCAGCCAATTCGACAATCAGGGCTGGAGCTATACGGGTGGCAGCAATGGCACCGCTAACCAGTGTGTGCGTGTAGAGATGTCGGCTTCGGTTACCACTCCTGCTTTGGCTACACTGAGTGGCGATGCTTTCATCTTCTTCCGTGCGGCGCAGAACCGCGATGCTGCTACCTCAATTCATCTTTCGGTGTCGGGTGGTGGCACCCTTAGCCAGAAGAGTGTATCGCTGGAAAAGCAGTTTAACGATTATGTGGTGTTTATAAAAGATGCTACGCCCAACACAAAGGTTACGTTCTCATGTAGCGTAGCGGGTTGCTTTTTCCTTGACAATGTGAAGATTGAGCGCGCCATTGGCCTTGACGAGGCCACCGACAATAGCGCTGTACTGGAGAAGAACAATGGCAAAGAGGTGAACGTGATGCTGAAGCGCACATTGGTGGCCGATAGCTGGAACACGCTGTGCTTGCCCTTCAGTATGAGCAACGACGCTGTGCAAACCGTCTTTGGCGAGGGCACCGTGCTGAAGCAGATGAAGGAGTGGAACGCTGCTGAAAACGTTATTTACTTTGAAACGGCCGATGCTATTGTGGCAGGTCAGCCCTACATTATTAAGCCTGTTGAGGCTAAGGAGAGCTTCCTGCTGCAAGACCAAACGGTGCTGAACGCTGTTAACAACGCTACCAGTGGCGACATTAGCTTCTGTGGCATTATGGGTAGCACAAAGCTTAGCGAGAGCGATGTGTTCCTGGGCACTGATGGCGAACTGTACTTGCCTAACGTTGCTGAAGAGAATGGCGATGTGCTGCGTGGCTTCCGTGCCTACTTTAAGGGCATTAACAGCATTGCCAATACAAAAGTAAATATTGAGGGCATGGCCACAGGCATTGAAAACATTAACGCTGCCGCTGCTATGGGCAATGGTAAGGTGTTTACTCTGGCCGGACAGTATGTAGCCAATAGCACGAAGGGCCTGATGAAAGGCATCTATGTGGTAAATGGAAAGAAAATAGTAGTGAAATAAAACGCTTGAATGATGGAAAAGAAACAATATGTTACGCCTCAAACACTAATGGTGTGCATTGAGGCCAATGAAGGCATCTTGCGTATATCGGGTGGCGGCACCTTTATCCCTATTGAGGGCGGCACGCTCACCCCAGGCAACGCTGGCATCTTAGGCGCCTCACAGCTTAATATTAATAATGTGTGGGGCGAGGAGTAAAATATAACGCTGTTTAAGGCAACACCAGGTCAGCAGATTTTTTCGGTTGGTAGCACTGTATAACAATCTTCTTTCGCGCTTCGCGCGTTTGGTTTTGAACATTAATGTCCATTAATTGAACATTAATTAAACATTAATATAAAACCGCGCGAAGCGCGTATTAATGATAATTAATGGATAATTAATGGACATTAATGTTTAAAAACCCGCAAGCAATGCAAAGCATTGCGAGCATAATAATACAATAATATATTAATAAATTATTAAAAGTACAATAATACTATCTGCACATAATATATAGTGTTACCAACCAAGAAAATCCTCTGATCCGCATCACCCCTAAGCCTTGAACAAAAAGAAAAGGCGCACGAAACAAATGAATGTTTCGTGCGCCTTATTTTTTATTTGCTTATCAATCGGGGCTTTGTTAAGCCGCGAGGTTGATATTAGTCGAGCTGAGCGAGTTTGCCGTCAGAACCAAGCACATCAGTGATCTTGTGCTTGTACATCTGCTCCATGAGGTCGCGAGCGGGACCGCAGTACTTGCGGGGGTCGAACTCACCAGGTTTGTCGTGGAACACCTTGCGTACAGCAGCGGTGAAGGCCAAACGAGAGTCTGAGTCGATGTTGATCTTGCAAACAGCTGAAGCAGAAGCCTTGCGAAGCTGCTCCTCGGGGATACCAACTGCGTCGGGCAGCTTGCCACCGAACTCGTTGATCATGTCAACATACTCCTGGGGAACTGAAGAAGAGCCGTGGAGCACGATGGGGAATCCAGGGAGCTTCTGCATAATCTCGTCGAGGACGTCGAATGCCAATGGAGGAGGAACCAGCTTGCCAGTCTTCGGGTCGCGTGTGCACTGCTCGGGAGTGAACTTGTAAGCACCGTGTGAAGTACCGATAGAGATAGCCAGTGAGTCAACACCTGTGCGGCTTGTGAAGTCGATAACCTCTTCAGGCTTTGTATAGTGGCATACATCTGAAGAAACCTCGTCCTCAACACCTGCCAATACACCGAGCTCGCCCTCTACAGTTACGTCGAACTGATGAGCATAATCTACAACCTTCTTTGTCAGGGCGATGTTCTCCTCGTAAGGCAGTGAAGAACCGTCGATCATTACTGAAGAGAATCCGAGGTCTACACAGCTCTTGCACAGCTCGAAGCTATCGCCGTGGTCGAGGTGCAGAACGATCTCAGGATGTTTGCAACCAAGCTCCTTAGCATATTCTACAGCACCCTCTGCCATGTAGCGGAGAAGGGTCTCGTTAGCGTAAGCACGGGCACCCTTAGAAACCTGAAGGATAACCGGTGACTTCAGCTCTGAAGAGGCCTTGATGATAGCCTGGAGCTGCTCGAGGTTGTTGAAGTTGAATGCAGGGATAGCATAACCACCCTTGATGGCTCTTGCGAACATATCACGTGTGTTCACCAAGCCTAATTCTTTGTAGTTTACCATAATTTTTGTTATACTAATATAAAACAATTATCTCAATGTGTAACGGGCGTTTGCCCTTTACCGCTGCAAAGATAATAATTTAATTTGGTATAGCACGTGACCAGCGCGTTTTTTTTACCCTTTAGGGTAGCTGAAAATAAAAAACGCAAAAAGGCTACACATGTAGGGGCATTGTGCTTGCCCCAACAGTGTGTAGCCTTTTATGTTTATTGTATGTTTTTACGCTGCTTACAGTGTGTCGATAACGGCGCAGATGTCAGCGAAAATGCGGTCGAGCTCGCCCAAACCCTCAATGTGGTGATGGATGCCCTCCTTCTTGTACCACTCGATAAGAGGAGCTGTTTGGTTGTGATATACGTCAAGACGCTTCTTGATGGTCTCGGCGTTGTCGTCAGAACGTCCGCTTTCCTGTCCGCGTTTGATGAGGCGCTTCATCAGCTCATCCTCAGGCACGTCGAGCTCAATCATTGCTGCCACTTTGTGTCCGCGCTCAGCCAGCATGGCTTTCAAAGCCTCGGCTTGGGGAATGGTGCGGGGGAAACCGTCGAAGATTACGCCCTTGTGCTCCTTGCCAAAGCTATCATAAACGCTGGCCAGAATGTTTACCATCAGTTCGTCGGGAATGAGCTGTCCGTTGTCGATGAAACCTTTAGCGGTCTTGCCCAGCTCAGTGCCATTCTTGATTTCAGCACGCAGCACATCGCCAGTAGAGATGTGATTGAAGCCGTACTTCTCAATCATCAAATCGCTTTGGGTGCCCTTGCCTGAACCCGGGGCACCGAAGATAACAATATTTTTCATCTTTTTACCTTAAAATGTATATAAAATCTTTCCTATTTCGCTTCCATAATACCCCACAGGGTCAAACTCGCGATTGGCCCTGATGTGGGGGGGGAGACAACCTTTGCGCTACCAGCGCTTCACGCTTCTTTTTCAGCGTCGCAGCATGTTACGCTTCGTCATCCTCAACCAGCGTGTAGATGTCGCGCAGGTTTCGACCTTGCTGATCATAGTCGAGACCGTAACCCAAGATGAAGTCGTTGGGAATTTCCATGGCCACATATTTGATATGCAGAGGAACGGTGAGGCGCTCGGGCTTCAGCAGCAGTGTGCATATTTCTACCGATGCAGGGTTGTGCTTGTTCAGTGTGTCGAGCATGCGCTGCATGGTAAGACCTGACTCTACAATATCTTCTACCACAATAACATGGCGGTTTGTGATGTCGGTGGTAAGACCCAATACCTCAGTTACCTTACCTGTGGTTGAGGTGCCCGCATACGACTCTAACTTGACGAACGATATTTCGCTCGGAATGTTAATCATACGCATAAGGTCGGCGGCAAAGACAAACGAGCCGTTCAGCACTGCCAGCAACAGCGGGTTCTTGTCGGCCATGTCGTGGTTAATACGGTCGGCCACTGCCTTCACTTTCTTCAGAATTTCCTTTTCCGGAATAGAGGTTTTAAACTTCTTGTCCTTTATTTTAACGATACTCATCTGAGACGGTTTTAAATATTTGGCGCAAATTTACGAAAAAAACACTAAACTCGTATCTTTGTAACGCATAAAAGTGTCTTTATCAATTAAAACAGGCTTAATGTGTGTCGTTATTTATGCGAAAAAGGTGCACACCATAAGAAAAAAGGACAAATGACGTAAGAAAATGACAAATACATAGGTGCCCATTGCCATCTTTTTTGTATTTTTGCAACGCTATGAAGATATTTACAACTGCTCAGTTACATGAGCTTGACAAATATACCATTGAGCACGAGCCCGTGGCCTCTATCGACTTGATGGAACGTGCCGCACGTGCCCTCACCACAGCCATACTTGACGAGTGGACAAAGCTCACCCCCGTTATTGTGCTGGCGGGCCCTGGAAACAATGGCGGCGATGCCCTTGCTGTGGCTCGTATGCTGGCCGATAAAGATTTTGACGTGTCGGTTTATCTCTTCAATGTGAAAAATCAGTTGTCAGACGAGTGCATAACCAATCGTAAACGTATTGAAGATGATGAGCGCATTACCTTTACTGAGGTGAGCACCAACTTTGATCCGCCCAAGCTTACTGCCGACACGCTGGTGATTGACGGATTGTTTGGTTCGGGCTTAAACAAACCCTTGGCTGGTGGCTTTGCCTCGCTGGTGCGCTATATAAATAGTTCGCCGTGCCAGGTGGTGAGCATTGATATGCCTTCGGGTATGATGACCGAAGATAACACGCAGAACAACCTGCAAACCATCATGCGAGCAAACCTCACGCTCACAATTCAACAGAAAAAGCTGTGCATGATGTTTGCCGATATGCAAAAGTATATTGGCCGATTGCGCGTGATTGACATTCGCCTTTCGCAAACCTATATACAAGAAACCGCTACGCCCTTCGTGATAGCAGAAGAACCCGACGTGCGACGCCTCTTGCGCCCACGGTCAGCCTTTGCCCACAAAGGCACAATGGGGCATGCTTTGCTCGTAGCAGGCAGCTATGGCATGGCGGGCGCGGCCACCTTGGCCACACGAGCTTGTTTAAAGGCTGGGGTAGGAAAGGTTACGGCTCACATCCCACGTCGCAATTACGACATTATGCAGATAAGTGTGCCCGAAGCCATTGTGCAGCTTGATGCCGACGACACCTGCTTCACACAAACCGTGCCCACCGATATGTTTAACGCTGTGGGCATAGGTCCAGGCTTAGGACAAGACGAGAACACGGCCATAGCCCTGTTTGAGCAGATACGTAAAACCACGTGTCCCATGGTGCTGGATGCCGATGCTTTGAACATATTGGGCAATCATGGCGCTTGGATGCAACAGTTACCTAAGGGCTTGGTGCTCACACCACATCCCATTGAGTTTGATCGTTTGGTAGGTGAACATTCGGCCAACGGCTATGAACGTCTTGACCGTGCACGCTCAATGGCGGCCCAACTTGAGGCGCACATCATCTTGAAAGGACACTATTCGGCCCTCTGCACACCAACGGGCGAGGTGCTCTTTAATGCTACGGGCAATGCAGGCATGGCTACTGCTGGCAGTGGCGACGTGCTTACGGGCATCATTACTGCATTACTGGCACGTGGCTATATGCAGCGCGACGCTTGCCTCTTGGGCATGTATTTGCATGGCTTGGCTGGCGATTTTGCTGCCGAGGCTTTGGGCAAAGAGAGCCTTACGGCCTCTGATATGATTGCTTATCTGCCACAAGCCTTTCGCTCGCTCGGCGCATGATGCTCTCTAAGGCACATGATGCTCTTTAAGGTACATGATGCTCCCTAAGGCGAACAATGTTTTTTCTAAATAGAGAAATACAAAAAGATATAAAAGCAAGAATAGATAAAAACAGATATAAAATAAAAACCCTATTATACCGAACATCATTATGAGAAAAATATTTAGTATGATAGCTATCATGGCGTTATCGGCTACGATGGCCATGGCGCAGAAAGAGGCTGAGGTGACTTACTTTTTGCCGAAGACGGCAGTGCAAATAGCTTTGCGCATAGAGAAAACAACCTTCACACCAGGCATGTTGGCTACCTATGCAGACATTTATTTTAAGACACAGGCCGCCACACAGCCCTCTACCAGCTATCGCATTGTGGGCATCGACTTTTATCCTACTGCCGTGCCCGACTCGGCTAAACAGTTTACCCTTTCTATCGGAAAGAAGCACAGCATTGTAAATGTTGATTGTGATAAGAACGGTGTGCTGATGGCCATCAACGCCAAACCTATTAAGACCGATGAGGTGAAGCCCTTTGTGGCAGCACCTAAGGCAGCCCCCTTGAACCCGCAAGACTTTATGAGCCAGGATATTTTGTCGTCGGGCAATTATCCCACAATGGCGCGTATGGTGGCACAAGAGATATACGACATTCGCGACAGCCGAAACCAGTTGGCTCGTGGCGAGGCCGACTTTATGCCGAAGGATGGCGAGCAGCTGCGCATTATGTTGGCACAGTTGTCTACTCAAGAGAAGGCTCTGAGGCAAGTGTTCACTGGCACAACGGTGAAAGACACCGTGCAGCAGGTGGTGACGGTGGTGCCCGAGCAAGGCCAAGCAAAGACCATGGCGTTCCGTTTCTCTAACCACTTTGGCCTAACCACCAACGACGACCTCTCTGGTACACCTGTATATATGAAGATTGAAGACGAGCATGTGATGGCCGAACTGGATGTTGATGCCCATGCAAAGAAACAGAAAGACGACTTGCTGATAGGCGTGAGCCTGCCTGGCAAGGTGCGCCTCACACTTGAGAAAGATGGCAAGGCACTGGCCAATTATAGCACATGGGCAGCACAGTTTGGTCGTACCGAACTGCTTACAGGAGCGCTATTTGGCAAGAAGTTTACATCGCACCTTGTGCTGCATCCCTATACTGGCACGGTGGTAAGCCTGAAGACTGAGCCTTTGGACTAAGGGCTCGTCAATCATAAACACACAAACACAGATACATATACATATACACATATACATATACAGCTCAAGCAATATGGCAGATGTTAGCTAACAGCATCCGTAAAGCGAGTTTACTTTCTGTTACCTCTCAACATCTGCCTATATATGCCCGATGCTTAAATATAAGATATTCCATTCTTCTCATATTATAATGAATAACAGACGAACATCATTATGTAGCAGACAGTATGTTATACCGTTTGCCCTTATCACCTCACTGTTTTTTATGTGGGGCTTTGCACGTGCTATCCTTGACGTGCTGAACAAACATTTTCAAAACGAACTGCACATTAGCATTACGCAGTCGTCGCTGATACAGGTTACCACCTATTTGGCTTATTTTATCATGGCCATCCCGTCGGGCATGTTTATCAACCGTTTTGGTTATCGACGCGGTGTGGTATTTGGTTTGGTACTCTTTGGCTTGGGCTCGTTGCTCTTTGTGCCGTGCTCAATGTCGGGCGTTTTCGAGCCTTATCTGTTGGCACTGTTCGTTATAGGTTGTGGTTTAGCTTTTCTTGAAACCTCGGCCAACCCTTATTCTACCGAGCTGGGACCACGCGAAACGGCCACCAGCCGACTGAATTTCTCACAGTCGTTTAACGGCCTGGGCAGTATGTTCGCCACCTTTGTTGTGGGTGGATTTTTGTTTGCTGGCAGCGATGCTGGCGAGGCTGGTGGCAACGTAGTGGTGCCTTATGTAGTGATGGGTGCCTTCGTGCTGGTTATAGCCGTAGTGTTTTCGTTTGTGCGTCTGCCCGAAATAAAGCACGACGATGATAAGGCTAATGAGGTGTCGAGCAGCAGCGTGGGCAACCTGAAGCAGCTGTTCCGCAACAAGATGTTTGTGTTTGGCCTCTCGGCATTGCTGGCTTACGAGGTGGCCGAGATATCTATCAACAGCTATTTCATTAACTTTGTGACGGCTCAAAACTGGATGGACGACCAGTCGGCCTCGCAAATTATCACGGGTGCCTTGTTTGTGTTTATGATTGGTCGTTTTGTAGGAAGCTGGATTATGCGATGGATATCGGCCGAAACCATGCTTGCTATCTGTGCATTGGGCACTGTTGTTTGTATGGTTCTTGTTATTCTCGATATCGACACCATATCGCTGGGTGCTTTGATAGGCAACTATCTCTTCGAGGCTATCATGTTCCCCACCATCTTCTCGCTTACGCTGAACGGATTGGGCCGACTCACTAAGAGTGCTTCGTCGATATTGATGATGACCCCCGTGGGTGGCTGTGGCTTCTTGCTGATGGCCATGATTGCCAACCAAACGGGCAACTTCATCCTTCCGTTTGTTATCCCCCTCGTAGGCTTCTCTATTGTGTTGGCCTATGCTATGAAGAAACTCATGAAGCGTAGCCGCCTTTAATGGCTTAGCATTATCGCAATAAACGCTGAAAGCCACAACCCGAACCCATGCCTTTGCATCGCGTTCAGGTTGTGGCTTTATTATTTGCTGCAAGCATCGATCCATATCATCTGCCCGTGGCTGTATAGGGTGTTGTATGATAAACAATTTATCTGAACCATGCAACCGCCAGCCCTGCCTTTGGCAAGAAAATGCAGCCCCAAGGGGCCGCTAACGTCAAAAAACGGCTATGTGTTATTGTGTATCTCGCAAATAATCAGTAACTTTGCACTATTATGCATATTGCGCGTTCATCAAACCTTGTACGAACGGCAATTTTTTAATTTATAACGAATTTGATTTTTATAGATAATGGCAGAATCTAACTTTGTTGACTATGTGAAAATATATTGCCGGTCGGGTAAGGGCGGCAGAGGTTCTATGCACCTTCGCCACGTGAAGTATAACCCCAACGGCGGTCCTGATGGTGGCGACGGTGGCCATGGCGGAAGCGTGTATCTGCGCGGAAACCATAACTATTGGACGTTGTTACACCTGAAATTTCAGCGCCACGTATTTGCTGAACATGGTGGCAATGGCGGACGCGACAAGTGTCATGGCTCTAACGGTAAAGACCAATACATTGATGTGCCTTGTGGCACCGTGGTTTATAATGCCGAAACGGGTAAATATGTGTGCGACGTAACTTATGACGGACAGGTGGTGCAGCTGCTGAAGGGCGGACGAGGCGGTTTGGGCAACTTCCAGTTTCGCACAGCAACAAACCAAACGCCACGCTACGCACAGCCAGGCGAGCCGATGGAAGAGATGACCATCATTCTTGAGCTGAAACTGTTGGCCGACGTAGGTCTCGTGGGCTTCCCAAATGCGGGCAAGTCGACATTGCTGTCGTCGCTGTCGAGTGCGCGTCCTAAGATTGCCAATTACCCCTTTACCACCCTTGAACCCTCGTTGGGCATTGTGGGCTATCGCGATAACAAGTCGTTTGTGATGGCCGACATCCCCGGCATTATCGAGGGCGCCAGCGAAGGTAAGGGCCTGGGCCTACGCTTCTTGCGTCATATTGAACGCAACTCGTTGTTGCTGTTTATGGTTCCTGGCGATACCGACGATATAAAGAAAGAATATGAGGTGCTGCTGAACGAACTGCGACAGTTTAACCCCGATATGCTTGACAAGCATCGCGTGTTGGCCGTTACCAAGTGCGACTTGCTGGACGATGAGCTGTGCGAGATGCTGCGCGAAACCCTGCCCACCGACCTGCCTGTGGTGTTTATATCATCGGTTACAGGCAAGGGTCTGGCCGAACTGAAAGATGTGCTGTGGCGTGAACTGAACGCCGAGAGCAACAAGCTGCAAGACATTACGGCCGAAGAAACGCTGGTGCACCGCGACAAAGATATGACAACCTTTGCTGCTGAGATGGCGGCCGAGGGCGAAGACGATATCGAGTTTATTGATGACGACGATATTGAAGACATTGAAGAACTTGACGACTTTGACTATGAGGAGGACGACAATGAATAACGCTCTGCCTTTACAACAATACACCCTGGGCGAGGGCGTAACGGCCTTTAGCACCACTCGTCAAGGGGGCGTGAGCACAGGCGATGCCTACGCCAGCTTTAATATTAACCCTTATTGTGGCGATGCCGCCGAGAGCGTTGACACTAACCGTGCACTGTTGTGCCAAACGTTGGGCATTGACGATAGCCATCTGGTAATGCCGCATCAGACGCATGGCATCGACTCGCGCATTATTAGTGCCGAGTTTTGTGCCTTGCCCGCATCCGTGCGCGCCATGATATTAGAGGGCGTCGACGCAGTGATGACCAATGAAAAGGGGTTGTGTATAGGCGTATCGACAGCCGACTGTGTGCCCGTGCTGCTCTTCGACCCCGTGCACCAAGCCGTGTGTGCCGTGCATGCTGGCTGGCGTGGCACCGTGGCACGCGTCACACACAAGGCAGTGGTAGATATGAAGACGGCCTTTGGCACCCTGCCTGCCGACCTTAAGGCGGTGATAGGCCCTGCTATCTCAATGTCGGCCTTCGAGGTAGGCGACGAGGTGTATGAGCAGTTTGCCGCTGCCGACTTCGACCTTAACACCGCTGCCGAGCGCCGCGAGAAGTGGCACATCGACCTGCCGCAGTGTAATCGACAACTGTTGTTGCAGGCAGGGCTGGCCGATGAAAACATTCAGCTCAGCGGTATTTGCACCCACACACAGAGCAACCGCTTCTTCTCGGCTCGCCGTTTGGGTATCGAGTCGGGACGCATCTACAACGGCATCATGCTGAAGTGAGGTCGGTCAATGGCAAATGAAAGATAAACAAGCACAAACAAATCATTATTACTGAAAACCATAAGTCAATGAATATAGCACTACGCAACCTCTTGCTCCTGTTCTCGGTCGTGTGTACGCTTACAGCGTTTGCACCCATAAAGAGCAGATTTAGCGCTGCCGAACAGCAGCAGATAAGCATTGCTACACCAAAGTTGTTTGCACTGTCAAACACGTTTAATATAGAACTGGGAACCTTGAGCACCAACGAATATTCGTTTCCGCTGCCCGTAGGCAAGGCTACACGCCTGGCCGATAACCGACTGGAAATTACCTCAAAAGAGGGCGATGCCGTAAAGGCAATGTTTGCTGGCACGGTGCGCCTCGCGCGCAAGCATCACGATTATGGTAACGTGATTGTGGTGCGGCACCCAAACGGACTGGAAACGGTGTATGCCAACAATGCGCAAAACCTGGTTGACGTGGGCGACGTGGTGAAGGCTGGTCAAACCATTGCCATTGTGGGTTCGCAAGAGGGCAAGACGTATCTCAACTTTTGGGTGATGGTGAACGGTGCACGCATTAATCCTGAAACCATCCTTTCGCTCAAGAGCCATAAGTTGCATAAACAAACACTGCAATGCACCAAGAAAGATGGGGGCATGGTTGAGGTGAAAACCTTGCGAGAAGATGTTGATGTGGTGCAAGAGGGAGTAGACTTAAATATCGACCCATTTGCCACAAGCGATACCTATAAGCTTGATCTTAAGAAACTTGAAAACTCGCGTTGGGCCTATCCGCTGCCTGGCGCAAAGGTTATTAGCCCCTATGGTGGCAAGCGTCGACATGCTGGCGTCGACTTGAAAACCAAGGCTAACGACGAGATTGTGGCGGCCTTTGATGGCGAGGTAACGCGCTCGGGCAAGTTTTATGGCTATGGAAACTGTATCGTGATTAAACACTCGTGGGGGCTGGAAACGCTGTATGGCCACCAATCGAAAAACCTTGTAAAGGTGGGCGATAAGGTGAAGGCAGGACAGGTGATAGGACTGACGGGCCGCACGGGTCGCGCCACAACCGAGCATTTGCACTTTGAAACCACGTTCCGTGGCCGACGCTTCAACCCTAACATCTTGTTCGATCATGCCAACCGCAAGCTGCAGCAGAGCACCTTGACGTTGAAGAAGAACGGCAGCCTATTATCAAAGAAAAACTAATAGTAAGGCAACCCCTTGATATACACTTGATAGAATAAGGTTTAATGCTTGATATAGTAAGGCTAATCCCTTGATATGGTAAGGCTTAACCCTTGATGTTGTAAAGTAAAAACCTTGTATAAATTGGGCAAAACCCTTTTTAAAATTGGGCGAAACCCTTGAGAAAGTCATCTCACATCGACCGTTCCACATGCTTATAACGGTCGATGCTCGTGTTCATGACGGTCGATGCTCGTGTTCATGACGGTCGATGTGAGATGACTTTCTCAAGGGTTTCGCCTTTTATTTTGCCTCGTTCTGTATAGATAAAGCGTAGGTTTCGTTACGTTGTTCTATGGACAAACGGTTATAGATAGCAGTTGTCTTTAAAAAAAATCTTAAGTTACGGTGTTGGTTTATTGACGAAAATGCCGTATATTTGCGGAAGGAATAATAAAGGTAGCATTATGACAGAGAAATACATAAATCCACATACTGACTTTGGCTTCAAACGCTTGTTCGGTTCTGAGTTTAATAAGCAGGAACTAAAGTCGTATGAAGACAGCGTAAATGCATATCGCGATATAGTGAATGCAATAAGAACGGCAGAAAAGAAAAAGTTTGCTGAAGGAAGAGCAGAAGGAAGAGCAGAAGGAAGAGCTGAAGGCCGTGCAGAAGGAATAGTTGCAGTAGCGAAAAAGATGCTTAGCAAGGGTATGTCTGCTGACCTTGTTGCAGAAATGACAGGCTTATCACTTGATGAGGTTTCGGGCTTGATACGGTAAAAACTGAACCCTAACATTATTAAGCCCAAAACGGCCTAACGACCGATTGGGGGTTAAAAACGGCTATAGACAGTCCTTATAACAAAGGGTGTCTATAGCCGTTGTGCTATATGATCTTTAGCTGAATTTGTTTAAACTTTGTGGGGTGCAGAAACATAGTTGACAAAGGGGGATTATTTAAATAGTCCGAACAGTCTTGCATCTATCTTATCAGTAATGCGTCTGAAGGCTTCGGCGTCTGACTCAAACTTTTGTGTGTCGCCGTCAACAATAATCAGGTTGCCCTTATAGTTCTTTATCCACTCTTCGTATCTATCGTTCAGTCCGGTAAGATAATCGATACGAATGGTTTGCTCACACTCACGTCCGCGTTTGCCTATCTGGTTGATAAGATTGGGCACGGTAGAGCGAATGTATATCATCAAGTCGGGCAATTTGACAAGCGTCATCATCGTATCAAACAAGTCGGAGTAGTTGTTAAAGTCGCGGTCAGACATATATCCTTGCCCATGCAGGTTAGGCGCAAAGATGCAGGCATCTTCAAAGATGGTGCGGTCTTGAATGATGTCTTTGTCGCTTTGGCTTATTTCTACCACTTCTTTAAAGCGCTTGTTAAGAAAGTAGATTTGCAGGTTAAACGACCATCTTGACATATCTTGATAGAAGTCGTCAAGATACGGATTATGTTCTACGGGTTCAAAACGGGGTGACCAGTTATATCGTTTTGCCAACATCTTTGTCAGTGTGGTCTTGCCACTGCCAATGTTACCGGCTACAGCTATATGCATTGTTGTATTTTGTTATTTATTATTGGTAGGAAGGATGGGAAAGATAGCGTCTATCTTATCTGTGATAAATTTGAAATCGTCAGGACGCGTCTTATAGTCGAGCTTATCCACATCAATAGTGAGCACTCTTCCTTTATATTTATTCTGAATAAAGTCTTCGTATCTTTCGTTCAGACCTTGTAGATACTCGATGGGAATTTTTTGTTCGCAAACACGTCCTCGTTTTTGTATGTTCTCTACAAGATGCGGTACTGAGGCTCTGAGATATATCATCAGGTCAGGCAGTTTCACCTTCTCCGTCATAATCTCGTAAAGCTCCATATACGTCTCAAAGTCGCGATCACTCAGGTTGCCCTGCTCATAATTGTTTGCTGTAAACACGAACACACCTTCATGGAGGGTTCGGTCTTGAATGACGATGTTCTTCGAGTTGGAGAAATCAAGAACATTTTTAAAGCGCTCTTTTAGAAAGAACACTTCCATGGCAAACGACCACCTCTGCAAGTCTTTATAGTAGTCGTCCATATACGGATTATCTACTACAGCCTCATACCGCGGTTCCCATTGGTAATGGTCGGCAAGCATCGATGTGAGCGTTGTCTTACCGCAACCAATATTTCCTGCTATTCCTATATACACGGGTTAAATTCTGTATTTTAATTAAATTATAAATCAATGTGAACGCTTTATTCGTAGCTGAAGCAGCAGTGGCTTCCATCTTCGTTTAGCTTGGCAAAGTTAACAATTTAAATTGAGAAATATGTATCTTTGCGAACGAATTACGAAAACACGGTGAAATGTAGCACCATAAGTGGCTTACTGACCTAAAGCACGCTGCTGTCTTTGCAAGTTTTTGCTTATGTGGCATGGTCGGGCCTAACGGCAATCTATATAAACAGAAAAAGAGCTGTATCGCTCTCATGAACCGAGATACTGATACAGCTCTTTCTTTTTTTATGCCGCACCATATAGCATGGTGTCGACTATTATCTGTGTGTTCTATGCCACCAGACGATTAGCCCAGGCTGATAGCCTCTGAGGGACATACGTCAGCGCATGTGCCGCACTCAGTGCAAACATCGGGGTTGATAGAATACTTTTCGCCTTCAGAGATAGCGCCAGAAGGACACTCGTCAATACATGTACCGCAAGCGATACAATCGTTACCAATTACGTAAGCCATACTAGTTTCTTAAAAAATATTGTTAATAATGTTATTGTATAATTCTTAGGCCATTGCCTTTAAGACCCCACAAAGTTAAGCATTTTATTTTATATTGTGCACTATTCGGCCGAAATTTAACAATTTTATTTGTAAAACCTGGGCCCTTATATTACACGCTAAAAAACGTGTGCTTTGGCCTTGCGCACCTTATTCGAAGTAGAAGCTGAGCACAATCATCTTCGTATGAGCCTCTTTCAGCGCGTTGGTGTAAACCTTTAGGTTTTTGTCGCGCATCTCTTTAGCATGGTTCTTGTCGATAGAGTTGCCCAGCCCATACATGAATTTCAGTTCGGGGCGAAGCTTAAAGAAGGGTAGATAGAAGTCGCAGCCTATGCCCACCTCGGCAAACATGCCATAGCGTTTCAGCTTCAGTATGTCGCCCGTCTTGCCACTAAGGTTGATGGTGGGCGTGAGGCCCGCCATGAGGTAGGGGCGGTGGTTGTTGAAGCGTGGCGCTGCAAAAATAAGGTCGAAGGCCGAGGCTATATACACGGTCTTCAGTTCCTGTGTTTGTTGCAGCGGTGCCGTGTCGTCAAGGGCATTGAGCTTACGGTAGGTGAGGTGCCGTGTGCCAAAATACATGGTGGGTGCGAAGCGAAACTGGAAGTGGGTGTTCAGGCGCAGCTCGCCCAGCACGCCCACGTTGAACCCCATGTCCCAGCGGTCTTGGTCGGCGCTGACAATGGCTGTTTCGGTGGTTCCGTCTTCGTTAGTGATGGTGATAGGCTGTGCCAGGGTGAGCTCAAGGTCTTGCACGTGTGTGCCCACCACTACACCAAAGTGCAGCGGGCGCAGGTCGGTGTACGGCCTGTTTTGCACCACACGCTCTTGTGCGTGCAGTCCCACAAATGTCATCATCATGATGACCACAGCTATAATCTTTCTCATGTTCATATTTCGGCTTTCGGGTTATGCTCGCCTCTTACCGCTTGCTACGGTTGGCCCGTTGTTCGCGGTATTTGGCTTTCTGCCGGGCCGATCCGCTTCCGTGGGCTCCGGTGATGTATTTTTTCTTTTTGGCTTTGGTTTTCACCTTGCCATCGTCTTCGCGCTTATTGCTTGCTCCGCCGCGTCCCCATGAGATGCCGCCGCCAGCAATGATAGCGTCAATATCGTCGCCTTTGCTCATAATTGTTTATCTACTCGTTATGATTGCTGTTTAGCAAGTTTTTCTTCTTGCTTTTTCCGTTTTCTTTCTATTGTGTTTATCGGTCGTTGGGCCTACCCATGATTAATGGTGGAAGAGGCGCACACCAGTGAAGGCCATGGCAATGCCATACTTGTTGCAGGTGTCGATAACATTGTCGTCGCGCACTGAGCCACCAGCCTGTGCTATATACTGCACGCCACTCTTATGGGCACGCTCAATATTGTCGCCGAAGGGGAAGAAGGCGTCAGAGCCCAGCGCCACGCCCGTGTTTTGTGCTATCCATGCTTTCTTTTCTTCAAGGGTGAGCACTTCGGGTTTTTCTTTGAAGAACAGCTGCCAGGTGCCATCGCGCAGCACGTCGTCGTGGTCTTCAGAAATGTAAACGTCGATGGTGTTGTCGCGGTCGGCGCGGCGTATGCCGTCGATAAAAGGCAAATTCATTACCTTGGGGTGCTGGCGCAACCACCAAATGTCGGCCTTGTTGCCAGCCAAACGGGTGCAATGGATGCGGCTCTGCTGTCCGGCTCCGATGCCAATGGCTTGTCCGTCTTTCACATAGCATACCGAGTTCGACTGGGTATATTTCAGTGTGATGAGCGAGACGATGAGGTCGCGCATAGCCTCAGGGGTGAAGGTTTTGTTTTGCGTGGGAATGTTAGCAAAGAGGGCGGGATCGCTCAGGTTCACCTCGTTACGGCCTTGCTCGAAGGTTACGCCAAACACCTGTTTGTGCTCGATGGGAGCAGGACGGTAGGTGGGGTCGATCTTGATAACGTTGTAGGTGCCTTTGCGTTTTGCCTTCAGTATGTCGAGGGCCTCGGGGGTAAAGTCGGGGGCAATAACGCCGTCGCTTACCTCGCGCTTGATAAGGGTGGCGGTAGCAGCATCGCAAGTGTCGCTCAGTGCTACAAAGTCGCCGTATGAACTCATGCGGTCGGCACCACGGGCACGGGCATAGGCACAGGCGATGGGCGACAGCTCGATATTGATGTCGTCAACAAAGTAAATCTTTTTCAGCGTGTCGCTTAAGGGCAGGCCAATGGCGGCGCCAGCAGGCGATACGTGCTTGAACGAGGCGGCAGCGGCCAGGCCTGTGGCCTCTTTTAGTTCTTTTACCAGCTGCCACGAGTTGAGGGCGTCGAGGAAGTTGATGTAGCCCGGACGGCCGTTGAGCACTTCGATGGGCAACTCGCCTTCGGTCATGTAGATGCGCGAAGGCTTTTGGTTAGGATTGCATCCGTACTTTAATGCTAATTCTTTCATATTCGGTGGATATTGAAGAAATGTGATATTGCGTTGCAAAAGTAATGTTTTTTTTTCAAATACACAACATTATGCCTTTCCTCACCATTATATTGCTGTGCAAAATATTAGTATATGAACGTGAAATAAACCAAAAAAACAAGCCTCGCAATGTGCTACATATCATTTCTTTTTGTTACTTTTGTGCCCAGAACAAAAGCTATCAGGAGATTTGTATTTATGGAACATTTGATGAATGAGCTGCGCAAAATGGAAATGGCCATGGAAAATGGCGTGGCTCGGAAAAATCCGTTGCGACTGCGCACGCTTAAAAAGCTTATTGGATACTTGTTGGGCACTGATAAACCTAAGCGTGAGCGACTTGACTACCTGTCGCTGCTGCTGGGATTTCAAAACTGGGAGGCCCTGAAGAAAGCATTGCACGGAACCGACGACGGTGAGGGAAATTATAACTCGACGCCGAAAGACGCAACTAAAAAATAATGACATAAAAAAAAGGACATAGGCACCATGAGGATGCTTCTGTCCTTTTTTTATTTTTCCGCTTAGAGTAGAAAGGAGGTTGATTACTCGCCTGTAACAACGCGCTTCTCAGCAATACGAGCCTTCTTACCAGTGAGGGCACGCAGATAGTAAAGCTTAGCGCGACGCACCTTACCGTGCTTGTTAACGGTGATGCTGTCGATGTTGGGCGACTCGATGGGGAAGATACGCTCTACACCTACGGTACCTGACATCTTACGAACAGTGAAACGCTTCTTCTCACCATGGCCGCTAATCTTGATAACAACACCACGGTAGAGCTGGATACGCTCCTTTGAACCCTCGATAATTTTGTAAGCGACAGTGATGGTGTCACCTGAACGGAACTCGGGGAACTGCTTGCCGGTTGCAAATGCTTCTTCAGCAACTTTAATTAAATCCATTGTAATTTTGATAATTAAATTTGTTTATCGTTCCAACGTAACATAACGGGCTACTCTTCATCCTGTCATCGGTTACGCCGAAAAGCGGTGCAAAGTTACGGCTTTTTTCGCTATACCACAAATATTTTGTGCCATAAAATGTTTTATGACATGATTTTTAACTACTTACCGCGGCGGGGCGTAATAACTCACGCTTTGTTTTTGAACGAAATATGGGCTAATCACAACTTTTCTTGCTATCTTTGCATAAGATAAGCTGCACCTCGGCAAAGATTGCAAGCAAGCTTGCATCTCTGCTCTCGATTTGCACTATCTTTGCCAAAGAAATTAAAAACAAAATGATATGATAAACAAAAAATGTTTTAATGCCAAGGTGATGGCTGTGGCTACACTCGCCGTGTTGTGCGTGGGATGTGTCTCTACAAAGAGCAATCACCTGAAATTGGCTAACATCAGCGGAACACGTGTGCTGGTAGACAGCAGATATGATGCGCAACCTGATGCCGAGGCTACTGCCTTTTTGAAACCTTACAGCGCTAAGGTAGACAGCTTGATGAGCCCCGTGGTGGGACAAACAGCACGCTATATGGCCTCGAAAAGGCCTGAAAGCGAACTGTCGAACCTGTTGCCTGATATCTTGATATGGGCTTCGGAGCGATTTAATGAGAAACCCGACTTTGCTGTGTATAATGTGGGTGGCATACGTGCTGCCTTTGCTAAAGGCAATATCACGGTGGGCGATGTGCTCGATGTGGCACCGTTTGAAAACAAAATTTGCTTCTTAACACTCTCTGGCGACAAGGTGCGCGAATTGTTTACACAGATTGCTGCTAGATATGGCGAGGGCGTGAGCCATGCTGTAAAACTGGAGATAGGTAAGGATAGCACGCTGGTGTCGGTCACGGTTAATGGTGAGCCCATCGATGTTAAAAAGTCGTATCGTATTGCTACGCTCGATTATCTGGCGCAAGGCAACGATCAAATGGTGGCCTTTAAAGCTAAAACTGATGTGGTGTCGCCACAGAACGAAGAGAACAATGTGCGCTTCTTGATTATGGACTACTTCCGTGCCTTTGCTGCTAAAGGTCAGGCGGTAGATAGTAAGGTTGAAGGACGTATCGTGGTGAAATAATCTATTGTATGAAACAAGGGCTTCGGCCTGCAACAATTGAACAAAGAAAAAGAAAATAGAGATATGAAAAAGATATTTTTGGCGCTCGCTCTATTGGTAAGCATGGCTTGCCAGGCACAAAAGCAACTGGAGATATTGCACACTAACGACACGCATAGCTGCATTATGCCGCTGAACGTGAACCTTGCCGATACCAGCAAGGCTGGACGTGGCGGCTTTGTGCGTCGTGTGGCAATGATAAAACAAGAACGTGAACGTAACCCACAATTGCTGCTCATTGATAGTGGCGACTTCTCGCAAGGATCGCCTTACTACTCGCTGTTTAAAGGTGAGGTGGAGATAGGACTGATGAACTGTATGCAATATGATGCTGTCACCATAGGTAACCATGAGTTCGACTTCGGACTTGATAACATGGCACGCCTCTTCCGCATGGCGCAGTTTCCTATCGTGTGCTCAAACTATGATTTTACAGACACCCCAGTTGAAGGACTGGTAAAGAAATATGTGGTGCTGGAGCGCAATGGATTGAAGATAGGAATCTTTGGTCTTTGTCCTGAATTGAAGGGCCTTGTCGATATGAATAAATGTAAAGGCGTGCGCTATCTCGACCCTGTAGAGGTAGGCAACGTAATGGCTGAACTGCTGAAAGAGAAAGAGAAATGTGATGTTGTGGTGTGTATATCGCACCTGGGATGGTTGAAACCTGACGAGATGGGTGATCCTTACTTCTTGGCTCGCTCGCGCAATGTTGATGTGCTGTTGGGTGGCCATTCACACTCTTATTTTACGGAATTGCGCTACGTAAAAGACCTTGATGGTAAGCAGGTGCCTGTTGACCAAAATGGTAAGAACGCTGTCTTTGTGGGCAAACTAACCCTTACGTTTGAGTAAGCACAAACTTTCGACAATTATAAAAGAAGCCTACGACATTCTTGTCGTAGGCTTCTTAGTAAGTGGGTGATCATAATTATTTTTATAAAAGCTATGCACGATTGTGATGCAGCTACGTTCTATTGAAGAAGGAATAATGTGGGCATCATGGCTGATGAAATAGGACGTAGATATAAGTTAATCTTCAGTGCATACCCTTTATACCTATTCTAATCCCAAATGCTTGAACTGTTGCCCTTCGAACGGGCATCACCGATATTGCCTGTATGGCCGTAATCGATGAGGGTATTGCTTTCACCACTGTTCTCTGTGTCCATCTGTATCTGGTTTTGGGGATTAGATCCCGCCATAATGGTGCTGAGTTCAGCCGATATCGTTGTTGTGGTGGGGCGTATATAGCTTGTTTTCATTGTCGCTGTTATGTTTCTATCGTTTTTATTTATTTTCAATAGTTTCTATTATCGGTAGTAAAGAAATATATAATTGTTTTTATAACATTATCTTACCATAATTTTCTTACCATTTTTAAGATAGATGCCTGGTTTTAGCGTCTTTTGGTTCTTAGAAACTTGTTGCCCTGACAGCGTATAGATGTTTGTTTCATTTGAATGATTGGCGTTGATAACGTTAACGCTGTTGATGCCAGTGGTGCTATCGTCGTCAATATTCAGCTTGGCCTGTGTGATGATGCCTTCAGAACTGTTCGGGAAGACGAAGTAAGCGCGCAAACCCTTCATTGTGCCCTTACCATCAGGTATGAGCAGTTCGGTGCCTTGATTGCCGCCAACGAAGCGTACATTGTTTTCACCAGAAACTACGGTGGGGTCGTAAACACCAACAAACTGATAACTTAGTTGTTCGCCATCGCTTGCTTTGCAAGTTCTTGTGATGGTTTGGGGCGTTGTTTTCTCAATAGTCTTATCTGTAAACACGGGGTTCTCTACGGTGTTGCCGTTGCGGGGCAATACCATATAAGGAACGCCTGCCTGAGTCTCTGTCACTTTTTTGAACTTTAACTGTGCTACGCCTTGTGCGTTTACACTAACGCTTTCAAATTCGTTGAACAGAGCATCTTTAAACGTTGTTTTAATGTCGTCGGCTGTTAAGGCGAAAGGTAAGCAAAGGGTGTACCAGCCTCCGTCGGCAGCAAAACTTCGATTTATTGTTATTTTATCAACAATCTTGCCATCATAACCGTTTAATGCTTCTACATTCTTTGCTTCAGCACTAAGGCCATCTAATGTAATGTCAGTAGTTGTAGCACTGCTTGCTTTCTTGTAAATGTAGGTGTTTTCGGAAGTTACATTATACAATTTCCAAATACAACCTGTAACATTATTAGTGTTATTTATATCGAAATTTTTGTAGTCTTTATTTGAAATAGCAATTTCGACATGATGATCCTTATCGTAAAATTTGAATGTAGTTTTACATAGTTTCTTATTATTTTTATTATCTATATTATCCAATAGTGTAACACTTGACTCTTTATCTGATACACCAGCAATATACTTGCCTCCCTCTTTTGTCTTTATGTAATAATCGCTGCCCGTTTTTTTTATGATAAAGACTGTTGTCGCTTCGTTTGATATGGTTGCATCGTCTCCATTTAGGGTAATACTGCAAGCATCAAACTTTTGTCCTGTTTCTGAAAATGTTCCTACCGTTTGCCCATATTTTTTGCTCGCAATGATTATTTCATCGCCATCCGCCAATTCAGACGTGCTTGTAACTAATGTATATCGGTCGTTCACGGCTGCTTTTAGCGCATTGCACATCAATAGGGCAATAATGCACAATATACAACAATGTGTGTGTTTGCCTTTCATAGTGTTTATGTTTCTTTGTTTGATTGGTTATTTACATGAAAAGGATTGAACAGCATTGCTGCGTGTTCAATCCTTTTCTATCGATTGTTATTTAATTTTCGGTGGTTATTTAACTTATAGCCCCAGTGCATTATGCTTACTTAATGTTCATAATCTGCAGACCGTTGGGGTCTTCGGGCTTAATTTCGAGCAGTTTGCCAGCAAACTCTTTTGCTTCTGCCTTCTTGTCGTTCTGAATGTAGTGAACAGCGAGGTAGGTGTAAGCGGTAGCCAGCTTGTTGAGCTCAGCAGCGCTCTTGTCAGCCTTAGGCTCAACCAAAGAGATATACTGCTGGTAGTAGGGAAGAGCCAAACCAGCCTTCAGGTCGGGGTTAATCTGGTGGTTCATCAACGCACGCTTCCATACAGCGTAAGTAGCAGCGTAGTCGAACTTCTCAGCGATAGTGGCATATACCTGATCGGCCTTCTTGTAGGCTTCAGCCTTTGCAGCATCCTCAGCGCCATCAGCCTCGTCAATGTAGATGTCGGCCAGTGCGTCATATTCTTTATAGCTTACACTTTCGCCCTTATCAGCAATGTAACCTTCCATAGCGGTTACAGCCTCGGCAAACTTCTTAGCCTTAACATATGCGGCAGAGATAAGCTTCTTAGCCTCTTTGTTCTCGGGAGCTACTTCAGCAATGTGGTTGTAAGCAGCGATAGCTTCGTCATACTTACCTGTGTTTGTCAGCGCATCACCATAGAAAATATAGTCGTTAGCGGTGAACTTTACAGTATCGTTAGCAGCGAAAAGCTTTGCACCGTAGTTTGCTGCTGTTTCATAGTCTTTCTTCTTGTCGCTTGCATACATGCCAATACGGTTGAAAGCGTTGTAGGTGGGATATTTAGCAATACCCTTGCTAGCCAAATTCACAGCTTTGTCATACTGCTCCATAACGTATGCTGTAGAAGCATAGTCGAAGAGGATGTAGTCTTCCAATGCGGTAACGTCTTTTACCTTATCGAAATATTCGAGAGCGGTCTTCAGACGGTCGTTCTGTGAGAACATGTAGCCAGCAGCAGCGTCTACAGGGTAGGTGGGATCAACCTCGCCCAGCTTCTTCAGCATGGCAACAGCTCCATCGGGGTCTACCTTCTGGTAAACACGTGCATATTTTACATATGATGTAGGGTTCTTGGGGTCTACTGTAGTAGCTGTTTCGTACCACATAGCAGCCTCACCACCATTCTCTTCTACTGCCGAGATGTCGCCGTGAAGAATGTAACCAGCAGCGTTGTTCTTGCCTACCTTGATAGCCTGGTCAGCATACAACTTAGCCTGCTCAAGGTTCTTAGCGTTGAGGAAAGCACGGCCCAATGCAGCAATAGCGTCAGCATTCTTCTTGTTGAGCTTCATGTAATCCTTTACTTGATCCTTAGTGGCTTTTACATCGCCCTTGGCATCAATAACTACTTTTGTAATGGCATCAACTTGAGCTTTGTCAACCTGTGCCATTGCGGGCGCTGACATACCAGCCAGCATTGCTCCGATAACGAAATATTTAATTGCTTTCATAATTCAGTTTTTTAATTGTTAATAATTCGACTTATGTTTATATCTTCTTTTTTAGCTTGTCACTGTAGTGACAGCTTTGCTGTTTGTTTTTATGTAACTTGCTTTTTTCCTTATAACGTAACAAACGTTCAAAAGTTACATAAGCCATCCACGTATAAAGTTCTTTTTTGCTTTTTTGTATTATCGTGGCTTGTTGTTAACATTTACATCGCGAATTGATATCTCACCACGTGTGGGTAACAATCCTGCCTTGAAGATGATGAGCTGGCCCTTTGGCTGCTCGATGAAGTGAGCAAAGCCCCAAGGTAGGCCGCGTTTCGGGTCGTTTAGTAACGCATATATTGTTCTTACAAACGGATATCTGCCGTTTAATAGCCATGCCTGGTAAGGTTTCCAAGAGTTGAGCGGCGTAGCCTTCTCAAGCTTGCTTACCGACATTACTGTAATATTTTTATTCCATGTGGTGTTAGTAGAGTCGCGCTTGTCGTTAAGCCAATTGCTGCCAATAATACCGATAGCATTAGGTGTGCGCTCTACATAGTCGATTACCTCTTTTGAGGTTTTCGCGGCAAAAATGTTTGGGCTATCTATCGTCTTGCCGCCGAGGATAGAGTCAACACAAAAACTTACTGCGCTCGACTTTTTATTGTCGAAGCATACCCATATCTCGCCCAGCTTAGAACCTTTGTTAACATCGTTCCAAGTCTTAGCTTCGCCCGATAAGATGCGTTTTACATCGTTAACGGTGATACATGAATCAAGATTTTTGTTGTTGCAAATAAGTGCCATACCGTCATAAGCCAAGGGTATAGCTTCAGGTAGTTGGTCCGTACCTTTGAGGTAGTCGAATTCCTTTTGGGTGAATTTACGGGCTGTAATGGTAAGCATGACCTTGTTTTGAAGCAACATGTTTACGCCATCAACTTCACCTGTATAGATGGGATTCACTTTGGCATCTGGGCATTGCATCTCAAATACCGCTTTCAATTCTTCAATGATAGGACTAAAACTTTCGTCAGAGGCGAAACTAATCACCCCTGACGAGTTTGTATCTGTTCTGCCATCTTTTCGCTTCTGCTGTGAGCAAGAAGCAAAAAGATAGGCAGTCAGTGCTAATCCTACTAAAATGTAAGATATTTGTTTCATCAAAATCGTAAACTTTCTGTTATTAAAAGATTACTTTTTAATCGCTTACTGGAGACGGAAGGCTACCGGTACGTTGAACTTAACACGTACTGCTGAACCGTTCTGCTTGCCAGGAATCCACTTCGGCATGCTCTTAACCACGCGCATGGCTTCCTTGTCAAGTGAGGGGTCAACTGAACGGGCTACCTGTACGTCGGTGATGTGTCCGTCACGTTCAACCACGAATGAGATAACTACACGGCCCTGAACACCATTCTCCTGTGCAACCACGGGATAGTGAATGTTCTCGTTAAGGTATTTCATCAGTGCGCCAGTACCACCAGGGAATGAAGGCATCTGTTCTACAACGTCGAATACCTTTTCTTCCTCAACATGTTTCGGGGGCTCTGGAGCCTTAATTTCTTCCTTAGCTTTGAGCACCTCGCCGCCTACCTCATCGTTACCTTGAACGTTGAAAGCGCCTACGGCTTTGTTACTCTTCTCAACCTCTTCGAGCTTGATCTCATCTTCCTCTTTTACCTCTTCGTCTTTCTTGATGACGGGCGCGGTAAACTTCACTGAAGACTTCACTTGCTCTACAACCTTTTCAGGTTCGGTCTTGATGATTTCCTTCTTCTCTACCTTAGCTTCCTTCTTCTTCTCCTGGAGAGAAGCCAACTGTACAGCCTGAGTGTTCTCAACTGTCTTGTTAGCTTGTGCCATTTTCTGAAGTTGGAGACCGAGGAAAAGCAGAACTGCAGCAAGGAATACGATAATGATGGACCAGATATTACGCTTAGTAGTACCCTTGCGCAGTTTGTATGCGCCATATGCCTGGTTTCTGCCTTCGAAGACGAGGTCAGTCCATTCATTGGATACCAAATCTAATTTTGCCATTTGTTTGTCCTTTCTTTAATTATTAGTCATTGATAATTACTTAATTCCGCGCTTAGCAAGAAGCTCTGCATCCTGCGGATTAATCTTATCAATAACGTATGTACCAATACTGCAGATAGTCATTTCGTCCAAAGCGTCAACCATGTTCTTGTAAGTAGCTTCGTCGGTACACTTGATGATGATAGTCATCGTGGGCACCTTGCCACTTTCAAGTTCACCCTTCTTGATCTTTGACAGTTGAGCGTCGTAAACGCTGTCAGGATAAGCTGCTGGGTTAGCGAGCTTCTTCTGGTCAAGTTTGATCTTTGCAGCCATGATGTCGGCAACAGGAGTAGAACCGTCTTCAGTTACGTGCTTGATAAGTACGTCGCGGATACCATCCTTGCCCCATGTTGTTTCTTTCAGGCAGTTGGGATCTTGATAGTTAGGAATACCATCTACGTGATAGATTTTATCGTTTCCACAAACGAAGATGGTAACTGTTTGAGAAGCTTTGGCCGCATTGCGGTCCTGTTCAGAGATGTTCTCATCGTTACTTGGCATAGTCAAATTCATCGTCTGGGGTTTAGCCAGTGATGTACAGAGCATGAAGAACGTGATAAGAAGCATCATCATGTCCACCATCGGCGTGAAGTCCACGCGGGTGTTCATTTTTTTCTGTCTGCTTGCTTTTTTCTTAGCCATGTCTTAATCCTCCGAATTTGATTTAAGCGACGTAATCAGGAAGTAACGGTTTTCGTTCATATCCTGGAGCTCAGACATCATCTTCTTGATGACTTTGTACGGTGTACCAGCATCAGCCTTGATGGCGAGTTTCATATCTGAACCGTTGTTGTCGCGTGCCATTTTAATCCAGTCTTGGAACTGGCTCATCTTTGAGCCAGTCTGTGTGCTGTCGGTGGGGATACCTTTGGCAGCCTGGAATTCATTCAACTTGTCGCCCTGGCTGAGCGCGTTGCTCAGCTCTTGCATGTCGACACCGATAGAGGCAGCACCCTGTGCAGTTTCAAACTGCTTTCCATTGAGCTGTACACCGTATTGGTCGGCCATGCCCTGAACGAGTTCGCCCATCTTGCGGGGATTATCCATTCCCACGAAGATTCGGCCTTCCTTATCGCAGAGCACCGTCAAGACGTTAGTCTCCGGTACCTTGATTTCAGATACCGAGCCCGGGGTAACGACCTTCACTGCCTCGTTCTTCACGAATGTTGATGTCAACATGAAGAATGTCAGCAAGAGGACCATCACGTCGGACATAGGAGTCATGTCAATCCAGACGTCCGCTTTCTTAACTTTTACTTTACCCATAATGATAAATGTTTTAAAGGGTTAGTAAAATTAAGCTTCGTCTGCGTGGTTTGCTTCGTATGTCTGAGCAATAGTGTAACCTACTTCGTCGAGAGCGTATGTCAGCTTGTCGATCTTGTTTGAATAGTAGTTGTATGCGACTACTGCGACCCAAGATGTCAAAATACCAGAAGCGGTATTTACAAGGGCCTCAGAAATACCTTCAGACAGCTGGAGTGAGTCACCACCACCACCAGAGGCCAGAGCGGCGAATGAACGGATCATACCTACTACAGTACCGAACAGAGCGGTCAGAGTACCGAGGGTAACGATAGTAGCGATGATAGGCATGTTCATCTGCAGAGTAGGCATCTCGAGCTGAGTAGCCTCTTCGTGAGCCTGCTGGATCTTAGCTACCTTCTGTGCACGCTTTAGGTTGGGGAGAGTCTCCATTTCCTTGTAAGCAGCGATAGAAGCGCCTACTACGTTAGCAACACAACCCTGCTGCTTGTCGCAGATTTGCTGTGCCTTAGCCATATCGCCAGCGTTGATAGCCTGCTTAACGGCGATGACGAACTTGGTGAGTGAGCTCTTACCGAAAGCGGTGCGGAGAGCGAAGAAACGCTCGATAGACAGTGCGATAACGGTGAAGAGCAGTGTGATAATCACAGGAACCACGATACCACCTTTGTACACTGTACCGAGGAGGCTACCGTCCTTAACTGCATTTGCGGGGTCGCCACCAACGAAGTTGTCGGGGTTACCGAGCACGAACTTAAAGAAACATACTGCGAGGATGAAACATGCAATGATGATCCAAATTGCATCTCTAACTCCCTGGAATCCCGAATTCTTTTTCTTGGGATTCGCTTTTGCTTGTGTAGTTGCCATAATTTTTTAGAATTTGAAAAGTTATTATTGGTTAATATTTCTCTCTTGTTTGGGCTTTTTGGGCACGCCTTTCTCATGTTGGGGTGATTATGCATGAGTTAATGACTGTTCGGCTTATCTGCCCTCTTTGCACTATTTGTTAAGGCCAAATCTTCTTAGCTGCTTTACAACTTGCTTGCAAAGGTAACAAATTAAGCCGAATAATCACATGAAAGGTGGTGCTTTAACATATTTTTATTTGAACTTTGCCAATGCGTTCTTGATTCGTGTTATTGCTTCGCGAATATTGTCATCGCTTGTGGCATAACTCATGCGGAAACATTCGGGGTCGCCGAAGGCATCGCCTCCTACGGTGGCAACATGTCCTACTTCAAGCAGATACATGGCCAAGTCGGTAGAATTGTTGATGGTGTGTGTGCCATCCGTTTTTCCGTAGAAGCTGCTGCATTTGGGGAAGAGGTAGAAGGCACCTTCGGGTTTGTTCACCTCCAGTCCGGGTATCTCTTTTGCCAGTTCTACGATCAGGTTGCGACGTCGTTCAAATGCTTGGCGCATTGTTTCTACGCAGTCTTGTGGCAGTGTGTATGCTGCTTCGGCCGCTTTTTGACTTACCGAGCATGGTCCGCTGGTGTATTGTCCTTGCAGCTTGTTGCATCCTTTTACGATCCATTGTGGTGCGGCGATGAAGCCTATGCGCCATCCTGTCATGGCATAAGCTTTTGATACGCCGTTTACGATGATGGCGCGTTCTTTCATGCCAGGGAACTGTGCGATACTTTCGTGGTGCCCGATATAATTAATGTGTTCGTATATTTCGTCGGCCAGCACATACATGCCTTCGTGTTTTTTGATGACGTTGGCCAGTGCTTCGAGCTCTTCTTTTGAGTATACGCTGCCCGTAGGATTGCTGGGTGAGCATAGAATGAGCATGCGTGTTTTGGGCGTGATGGCGGCTTCCAGCTGTTCAGCTGTCATCTTGAAGTTCTGTTCAAATCCAGCGTTTACGATGATGGGCTCTCCGCCTGCCAGTTTTACCATTTGTGGGTAGCTTACCCAGTAAGGAGCGGGTATGATAACCTCTTCGCCTTCGTTTACCAGCGCCATGATGGTGTTACATACGCTTTGTTTGGCACCGTTTGACACAAGCACCTCGTCGGTGGTGTAATCGAGATCATTCTCGTTTTTCAGTTTGCTGACGATAGCTTTTCTTAAGTCGGGATAGCCAGGTACTGGTGAATAGCGTGAATAGTTTTCATCAATAGCTTTCTTCGCCGCTTCTTTGATAGGCTCGGGTGTGTTGAAATCGGGTTCTCCGACGCTCATGTTGATGACGTCGATGCCCTGTGCTTTCATTTCACTGCTTTTCTGCGACATTGCCAGTGTGGCTGAAGGTGCAAGACGGTTCAGCCTTTCAGATAATTGTGCCATGTTCATTCTGAGTGTTTAATCTTTCATGCAAAATTACGCATTTTATTCATTACGACGAAACAATTATGCTACTATTTTAGGTAGAAATACTTAAAAAAAGTGTATTTTTTGTAGTCTTCCTTTCCTTTTGCAAACTCTAGTTTGCGCTTCAGTATCATAAATGAGAAAACGGGGATGCAGAGCCGACATTTTGTTGTCGTTTTCTCTGTTTCCCCGTTCTTATTGTTTGGTTTATTTCAGGTGCAATATATGCCCCATGCGGTCGCGTTTTGTTTTCAGATAACGTTCGTTGTAAATGTTAGGTGTTGTCTCGATGGGCACGTTTTCAACAATCTCCAGTCCGTAGGCTTCCAGTCCTACGCGTTTTACGGGGTTGTTGGTCATCAGTCGCATCTTATGCACGCCCAGGTGTTGCAGCATCTGCGCACCGCAGCCATAGTCGCGCTCGTCGGGCTGGAAGCCCAGGTGCACGTTTGCGTCGACGGTGTCGTATCCCTCTTCTTGCAGTTTGTAGGCCGCAATTTTGTTCATCAAACCGATGCCTCGACCTTCTTGTTGCATATAAATCAGCACGCCTTTGCCTTCTTTTTCAATCATTTGCATGGCTTTGTGCAGCTGTTCGCCACAGTCGCAGCGCTTGCTGCCTAAGATGTCGCCTGTGGCGCATGACGAGTGTACGCGCACCAATACGGGTTCGTTTTCATCCCATTTGCCCTTTACCAGTGCCATATGTTCCATGCCATTGCTTTGCTGACGGAAGGGGATAAGGCGGAAGTGTCCATACTCGGTAGGCATTTCAACCTCGTCGCCCACCTCAATAATTCTTTCTTTTTTCAGGCGGTATGCAATCAAGTCTTTGATGGTGATGATGCGCATGCCCCATTCTTCAGCCATCTTTTGCAGTTCGGGCATACGTGCCATGGTGCCATCTTCGTTCATGATTTCCATCAATGCGCCCGCAGGATACAGACCGGCCAGGCGGCAGAGGTCAACGGCAGCTTCGGTGTGTCCGCAGCGTCGCAGCACGCCATTGTCTTGTGCATAGAGGGGGTTGATGTGTCCGGGGCGTCCGAAGGTTTGTGGGGTCGACTTGGGGTCGGCCAGCGCTTGAATAGTAGCTGCTCGGTCGTGTGCCGATACACCTGTCGAGCATCCTTCCACTTTGTCAACCGTTACGGTGAACGGTGTGCCGAGCATTGATGTGTTGTCGCTCACCTGGTGTGGCAGGTCAAGCTCTTCACATCTTGACAGTGTGATAGGTGCGCAGAGTACGCCTCTTGCGTTTTTCAGCATGAAGTTAACCTTTTCAGGTGTTATTTTCTCTGCTGCTATGATAAGGTCGCCTTCGTTTTCGCGGTCTTCGTCGTCAACCACAATTACAAATTTACCTTCTTGAAAGTCTTTCACTGCATCTTCGATGCTGCTGAGTTTGAAGTCTCCCATATCTATTCTTATCTTTTTTATTTATTTGACGTTATATTTTGCCTTCCTCATCTATTATATATAATAAGGTGTAGGCCTATATGTTGTTTTATTTTGATATCTCGTTGATATGCTTTGTAATGGTTTCGTTGGTGGCCAAGATAACCTTGAGGTCTTTGTTCAGACGCAGGCGGAAGCGCCACATGCGGAAGTAGAAGAACAGTCCTAATGGTATGATGACTGCCGACACAATGTTTAGCCAACGATGTTCGAAGGGCCGTGTGTGTGCTTTTACCGACAGCACTGGGTAAGCGTTCAAGTCGGCAATCACCAGTCGGTCTTTTGAGTTCGACAGGTCTTCAATCACACGTTCCAGTTCGTTATTGATACGTTCAATTTCGTGGTCGGGTCGGTATTTGAAGAACACCTTTATCCAGTGTGGCGCCCGTTTTAGCTGATGTCGTTGTGCATACGCCTCTATGTCGTGGCTGATGCTGGCCAGCGTTTCACAGTCGGCCGTGTAGGCAGGGTCTTCAATGATAACCTCTTTCTTGTAGATGCTTCGTTTGAGGCGCAGTCCTAAGGCTTTTCGTCCTAATTCCTTCCACTGGTCCATGTTGAATACGGCAGTGTCGTTCAGCGCTTTATACGTTACGAAAGCCGCTGTGGGAATGAGCACGGCCGACGCTAAACTCTTACCAAACCACACTGTCCACATGCCACCGCGTGCCATCTTCATGCCTGTGCTGTCGAGAATGTAGAAGATGATGAACACCAGCACCGAGATAAGTACGGGCAGTCCCAGTCCACCTTTTCGGATGATAGCGCCCAGCGGTGCCCCTATGAAGAAGAAGATAAGGCATGAGAGCGCCAACGTGAATTTGTCGATGGCATATAGCTTGTGCAGGCGTATCATGTGGTCGCCATCTTCCATCACCATGCCTTTGAAGTCGAGGTCGGTTGTTCTCGATTGCACTTCCATTTGTGCCATGTTCAGCATGCGTTGTTTGTCGGCGATAGAGAGACGGTTGTATACCGAGTCGACATTGAATTTCGCAATCTTAGCCATCTTTTCGGCTTTCTCTACGCGCTCTTTTGTGAGTTGTGGTGTGCGATACACCATAATTTTATCGTCTTTAAAGTAGGCACGTCCTATGCTGTCATAGTCGTGTTTTAACGAGTCGGCATCGTGTTTTATTTGTGCCAAACTCTTGGTACGAGCATCGTTCGAGATAGATGCGGCATCCGTCATGCTGAAGTCGCCATCATAGTCGAGCACAATACGTTTCGTGATAAACGTCTCGCGACGGTAAGGCACCGAGGCACTGCCCGCCAACTCTTGTGAGCGCATGTTTTCAAACCATTCGCCGCTCCATAGGCTCATCACCAAGTGTTTCTTTTCGGCCGTGGCTTGCAGCATGCCCGAGTCGGCCAAGATAATGGCTTGATCTTCATAGCTGCCCGTCATGCGGTAAATCATGATGCCGTATAGCTTGCCTGTGGTAAGATCTTTTTTCTGCACATAGATGTTGCAGTTAGGTATGCCGTCATAGAAGATGCCTTCCGGAATTTCCAGTTCGGGGCTTTTTTGCTTCATCGACAGCAGCAGCTGGTACATCTTCAGGTTTGAGTTGGGTGCCACCGTGTTCTGAAAGTAGAACGAGGTGAAACAGATGACTACTGTGATGGTGATGAGCGAGCGGAATGCCTGCATTAGCGAGATGCCAGCAGCCTTAATGGCTGTGAGCTCGCAACTTTCGCCCAGGTTACCAAAGGTGATGAGAGATGACAGCAGAATGGCCAGTGGCAATGCTTGGGGCACAAGGGTGAGGCCCATATACCAAAAGAATTGCGCCATGACATCAAGCGAGATGCCTTTACCTATCAGCTCGTCAATATATCGCCACAAAAACTGCATCATCAGCACAAATTGGCAGATGAAGAAGGTGCCTATGAAGAGCAAACCAAACTGTTTGGCGATGAATATGTCTAATTTCTTGATACGAAGCATGTTATTATCTTTGTTGTCGTGCCCAATGAGGTGGGGTGGGGTACGACTGTGCAAAGTTAGTATAAAAAAATGAAATGCTTTGCTGTTTTGCTTTTTTTATTATTGTGGCGATGCGGATATGCGAAGCTGTTATTTTTTTTTATTTTTACGCTCATTTTTTTTGTAATGCGAAGAAAAGTATTTCGTGTGTTTTTACGTTGTTTAACAAATGGAGCGACAAACCTTCTTTAATTGTTAAAATCGTAATGCTGTAGAATGGCCACGTTTGAAAATAAAAATTGTGTGTACGTAAATATGCAAAAATACGGGCATTAGGGGTGCTGTGCTTGTAACGTAATGTGTGATAGTGTGTTGTGAAGATGAAAATTTTTATAGTGGTATCAAAAAACTGAAACTGTTGGTTGCGTTTCGCGAAACCATGGGTTTCGCCTTGTGATATGCTGCATTTCAGGAGGTGAAAGCATGGGTTTTACAAATCAGAAAGGTGTAAAAAAGTGTGTGATAGCCCTGTTTTTATGCTGTAAAACAAGGTGAAAAATTTGGAAAAAGAAAAACGTGTTGAAGAATATGAGCTGCGTTTTTCTAGATTGAAGATTTGAGACGAGCGTGAAATGTTAATAATTTAAGGTTTGTTAACGCAGACTTTTGCCAGCGTAGTGATCCTCTTGATGAAGAGAAAAGAGGGGGTAGTGGTTACAGCACCCCCGTGCGTTCCAGTCGTTTAAAATTGCGTTCCCAGATGCTTTGTAGCCATTCCATGTCGCCATCTTCGGCAAAGTCGGTAATGCTGAGTACAAAATCGTTGGTGATGTCGCTGCGTTGCATCTTTAGTTCTACGTAAAATTCGGATGCTGTTTCGTCCATCCACTTGAAGCGTATGGCGTGTTGCTTCTTCTTATATATAATACTCAAGTTTCGGATTTAGAATTCAAGCCGTTTGAGCA
>UMGV01091195.1_pt1 | contig 33397 bp, 24 predicted proteins | sample 1965361 | NCBI WGS metagenome assembly UMGV01 (sample SAMEA4836081, study PRJEB28245) | human gut metagenome | biome: gut microbiome; material: fecal sample | place: Denmark | collected 2008
GCGGAGTAGACGCCCTTCAGGTTCTCGCCGGGGATGTTCATAAACATGGGCAGGCCCGCGCCCGAGCCGATAAACACCGCCTCGAAGCCGTTCTCCTCCATGAGCTCGTCGATGGTGATGGTGCGGCCCACCACGGTGTTGGTCTCCACCTTCACGCCCATGGCCTTCAGGCCGTCCACTTCCTTCTGGACGATGGCCTTGGGCAGACGGAACTCGGGAATGCCGTACACCAGCACGCCGCCGGCCAGATGCAGCGCCTCAAACACCGTGACCTCATAGCCCTTCTTGGCCAGGTCGCCGGCGCAGGTCAGACCCGCAGGGCCGGAGCCGATGACGGCCACCTTGTGGCCGTTGGAGGCGGGCTTGGCAGGCGCCTCGGTGCTGTGGGCGTTGTGCCAGTCGGCCACAAAGCGCTCCAGACGGCCGATGCCCACGGGATCGCCCTTCTTTCCCCGGACACAGTGCATCTCGCACTGGCTTTCCTGGGGACAGACACGGCCGCAGACGGCGGGCAGGGAGCTGGTCTGGTGGATGACCTGATACGCGCCCTCATAGTCCTTCTCCACGATCTTCTGAATGAACTCGGGGATGCGCACGTTCACGGGGCAGCCGTCCACGCAGGGGTGGTTCTTGCAGTGCAGACAGCGGGCCGCCTCGTCCAGCGCCTGCTCCTCGGTGTAGCCCAAAGCCACCTCCAGGAAGTTTTTGTTGCGTACATTGGGGTCCTGGGAGGGCATCTCGTTCTTATCCAAACGCATATTGATCTTGGCAGCCATCTTACTTTACCTCCTGCTTGAACAGATTGCAGACTTCCTCGTGCTTATGCACCTCGAAGTCGTGGTACATCTGGTTGCGCTTCACCGCCAGATCCCAGTCCACCTTCTGGCCGTCAAAGTCCGGGCCGTCCACGCAGGCGAACTTGGTCTCGCCGCCCACGGTCAGACGGCAGCCGCCGCACATACCCGTGCCGTCTATCATGATAGGGGACATGGACACGGTGGTGGGCATATTGTAGGGAGCGGTGGTCTTGCACACGAACTTCATCATCACCATCGGGCCGATGGCGAAGATCTCATCGTACACATTGCCCGCGTCCAGCAGCTCCTTCAAAGCCTCGGTGACCATGCCCTTCTGGCCGTAAGAGCCGTCGTCGGTGCAGACCTTCAGCACGGAGGAGACAGCCTTGAACTTGTCCTCCAGAATGACCACGTCCTTGCTCTTGAAGCCCACCACCGCATGGACCTCCGCGCCGCAGTCGTGGAACTTCTTCAAAACGGGATACGCGATGGCGCAGCCCACGCCGCCGCCGACCACGCATACCTTCTTCTTTCCCTCGGTCTCAGTGGGCTTGCCCAGCGGGCCAACGAAATCGTGCAGACACTCGCCCTGCTGCTTGTGGCTCAGCTTTTCAGTGGTTGCGCCCACAGTCTGAACGATAATGGTAACAGTACCCTTTTCACGGTCATAATCGTGGATGGTGATGGGAATGCGCTCTCCGTTCTCATCCACCCGCAGGATGATGAACTGGCCCGGCTCCGCCTTCTTAGCCACCATGGGGGCGTCGATCTCATAGAGGATGACGGTGGGTTTCAGTGCTTCTTTTCTGACGATACGGTACATACATCACTGCTCCTTCATTTCTTGATTCCCTGGCGGCCCATGCCGCCGCGGTCCTTACCTTTTATTGTATCATCAACAGTGGAAAGCGTCAATCGGGAGTTGACAAAACCTTGACGATTTTCCAGCCTGCGAAAAGAGTTTGTCCCCGCCGGGAGACCCGGCGGGGACGGAGGGAAGGGGGAGACGCGATGAAGAAGTTTTGCGGGGGAAAAGGAAGAAGAATGAAAAAGTTTTTGGAGAAAACCTTGAAGAAGCCAAGTCAGGCATCAGCCCCGGCGGCTGCCGAAGAAGTAGTTGTAGAAATCCTGCCAGTTGTCGGGCATCTGACCGTAGTAACCGCCATTGCCGCCATTGCTGTCGTTGGTGCTGTCCTCCGTGTCAGAGCCGGTGGTCTGGGGCTGCGCGTCAAAGGTCAGCTCCGTGGTGATATACTGCCCATTGCGGTATACCGTCAGGGTCACGGTGTCTCCGGCGCGGTAGCTCTTCATGGCCGCGGACATATCCTGCCGGCTGGTCAGGTCGGTGTCGTTCATCTTGGTGATCACGTCGCCCAGCCGCAGCCCGGCCTTGTCACCTGCGCCGCCGTCCACCACGGAGTAGACGAACACGCCCTGGGTGATGTCGATGCTGTACTGTGCCGCCATCTGCGCCGTCATCGTGCCGGCGGTGATGGCCATGTAGGCCTTATCCGTCACCGCGCCGTTTTCCATGATGTCGGTGATGATGGCCTTCACATCACTGATGGGGATGGCGAAGCCCAGGCCCTCCACCGTGGTGGTGGAATAGGTGGAATACTTGGCGGACACGATGCCCACCACCTCGCCGTACAGGTTCATCAGCGGGCCGCCGGAGTTGCCGGGGTTGATGGAGCAGTCCACCTGGATCATGTTGAACGGCGTGCCGTCCACGTTGATGGCCCGGTTGCAACTGGACACGATGCCCTGGCTCATGGAGAAGGTCAGCTCGCCCAGGGGATTGCCGATGGCCAGCACGGAGTCGCCCACGTTGACGTCGGTGCTGTTGCCCAGTGTCACAGGCTGCAGATCCTCGGCGTTGATCTTCAGCACAGCCACATCGTAGTCGCTGTCGCTGCCGATAAGTGTGGCATCGTAGGTTTCGCCGTTATACAGCGTCACCTTGATAGAGCTGGCCTTGCTCACCACATGGTGGTTGGTGACCACATAGCCGTCCTTGGTGATGATAAAGCCGCTGCCGCTGGAGGCGGACTGGGTGGTTTGGCCGAAGATGTTGGTGCTGGTGGCCGAGCAGTTGATGGACACGGTGCTGTTCACCGTGGCGGCATACACCTCGTTGGGGTCCATCTTCGTGAGGCCGTTCACCGTCTTGATCTGTACGGTAACGGGCTTGCGCCCGCTCTCCTGGATGGTGGCCTCGTTGCCGCTGCCGCCGTTGACCATCGCCGCACCGCCGACGCCTGCCGCGCCGCCTACCACGGCGCAGGCCAGCAACAGCGCCGTGACCTTGACCCATGTGCGGTGGAAGAAGCCCTGCTTCTTCGGCGCGGGAGTCATCTCCGGCTGGGGGCGGGATGCGGGTGCGTAATCGTCCCGGGGCAGGTCATCCCGATTGGTGAAATGGTAGGAATTGAATTCGTCGTTATACATGGAACTACGCCTCCTGGATTTTTGCGAATGAACACGGCGGACGCTTGTCGCGGCGGCCAAACCGTGGTAGAATACGAAGTGCGGAACGCTGAGTTCCTTCCTCTTACTGTCTATCAGCATACTCAGTTTTCTTAATTCTACCTTTAAGTTTTCAAGAAAATTATGAACATTTTGAAAAGGAGGTGACGCCCTTGCTGCGCATCGACCAGATACGGCTGCTGCCGGACGAACCGGAAGCACAGCTGCCCCACCGCTGCGCCAGAATACTCCGCGTCCCCGCGGAGGCCATCCGCACCTGCACGGTGCTGCGCCGGGCCATTGACGCCCGTGAGGGCCTGACCTTCGTGTATACCCTGGCGGTGGACGTGGCCCGGGAGGACCAGGTGCTGCGCCGCTGCCGGGACAAGAGGGTGTCCGCCTACCGTCCGGAGACGTATGCCCTGCCCGCCGCCGTGACCGCCCCGTCCGTCCGGCCTGTCGTGGTGGGCGCAGGCCCGGCGGGGCTGTTCGCCGCGCTGGTGCTGGCCCGGTGCGGCGCGCGGCCTATCCTGCTGGAGCGGGGTCAGCCCGTGGAGCAGCGTCAGCAGGATGTAGCCCGTTTCTGGCGCACCGGCCTGCTGGACACGGAGAGCAACGTCCAGTTCGGCGAGGGCGGCGCGGGCGCGTTTTCCGACGGCAAGCTGAACACCGGCACGAAGGACCTGCGCCACCGCTTTATCATGGAGACACTGGTGCGCTGTGGTGCGCCGGAGGATATTCTCACCGATGCCAAGCCCCATGTGGGTACGGATATGCTCCACATCGCGCTGCAGGCCCTGCGGCGGGAGCTGCTGGCTGCCGGGGCGGACATCCGCTTCGGCGCGCGGCTGGAGGGTGTCGCCGTGGAAAGCGGCGCGCTCCGGGCCGTCACCGTCCGTCAGGACGGCCAGACCTACGACCTGCCCGCCCATCAGGTGATACTGGCCCTGGGCCACAGCGCCCGGGACACCTTTGAAATGCTCCACCGCGCGGGCCTGCACATGGAACAGAAGCCCTTCGCCGTGGGTGTCCGCATCGAGCACCGCCAGCGGGACATGGACGCGGCCCAGTACCGCGCCCTGGCCGGCCACCCGTCCCTGCCGCCCAGCACCTATAAGCTGTCCTGCCATCTGGACAACGGCCGCAGCGCGTTTTCGTTCTGCGTCTGCCCCGGCGGGCAGGTGGTGGCCGCCGCGTCGGAGACGGGGCGCACCGTCACCAACGGTATGAGCGAATACGCCCGTGACGGGGAGAACATCAACGGCGCGCTGCTGGTGAACGTCACCCCGGCGGACTTCCCCTCGGCGCACCCCTTGGCGGGCATGGCGTGGCAGCGGCAGCTGGAGGCGGCTGCCTATTCCCTCACCGGTGACTATAATGCCCCCTGCCAGCGGGTGGAGGACTTCCTGGCGGGCCGTCCCTCCGCTGGACCGGGCCTTGTGAGGCCCACCTATCGTCCCGGCGTGGTCTACACCGACCTGCACCGCTGTCTGCCGCCCTTTGTCTGTGAGAGGTTGGCCCAGGCCCTGCCGGTACTGGGCCGGAAGCTGAAGGGCTACGACAGCCCGGACGCGCTGCTCACCGGCGTGGAGACGCGCTCCTCCTCACCGGTAAAGCTGGTGCGGGACGAGCACTATGAAGCAAATATACGGGGCGTCTATCCCTGCGGCGAGGGGGCGGGCTATGCCGGCGGCATCCTGTCCGCCGCCGCCGATGGGATGCGCTGCGCGGAAAAACTATTGGAGGTATACAGATGAGAAGGATCGCCGTCTATGACAATTTCACCGAGCCGAAGCACCGGCAGCAGATCAACGACGTGGCCGCCCGCTGCGGCTTCGCCGTGGACTATTACGCCGCACCCAAGACCGTCCCCCCGGAAAAGCGGGACGAGTACGAGATCATCTACGGGATGCCCAGGCCCTCGGAGCTGAAGACCTTCACCAACCTGAAGTGGTTCTGCGGCAGCTTCGCCGGCGTGGACGCCTACCTGGACGACAGCCTGTATCCCTCCCCGGAGGTCATGCTGTCCAACTCCTCCGGCGCGTATGGCGTCACCATTGCCGAGCACCTCGTCATGGTCACGCTGATGCTGCTGCGCCATGAGATGACATACTGTGCCGACGCCGCCGCCCATCGCTGGGGCACGGTGCAGCCCATGCGGTCTATCATCGGCAGCACCATCACCGTCCTGGGCACGGGGGACATCGGCACGGAGTTCGCCCGCCGGGCCAAGGCCATGGGCGCCGCGTCCATCCGGGGCGTGCGGCGGACGAAAAGGGCCGCAGACCCGGCGTTTGACGCGATATACACCCACGACGAGCTGGACGCTCTCCTTCCGGACACGGATATTCTTGTGATGGCCCTGCCGTCCACCGGCGAGACGAAGAACATCCTCTCCGCCGGTCGCATCGCCCTCCTGCCGCCCACCGCCTGTGTGGTCAACGTGGGCCGGGGCAGCGCCATCGACCAAAACGCGCTGGTAGCGGCGCTGAACGGCGGGCGTATCGCCGGCGCGGCGCTGGACGTGTTCGAGGAAGAGCCTGTCCCCGCCGGCGACCCGGTGTGGACGGCCCAAAACCTGCTGCTCACGCCCCACATCTCCGGCCAAATGAGCCTGGGCTACACCCGCGACCGCAACGTGGCCCTGTTCTGCGAGGATCTGGAGCGCTACGGCCGGGGCGAGAAGCCGACGCGGCTGGTGGACCGCCGCATCGGCTACTGAGGCGGCGTATTATGGGCCGGCGCGTCATATTCCACTGCGACCTGAACTGCTTCTTCGCCTCGGTGGAGCTGCTGGACAAGCCCGCGCTGTGGGAAGTCCCCGTGGCGGTGTGCGGCGACCCGGAGTCGCGGCACGGCATTATTCTGGCCAAAAACGAGCCCGCGAAGAAGCGTGGCGTGCAGACGGCGGAAACGGTGTGGCAGGCCAAGAAGAAATGCCCCGTGCTGGTGCTGCTGCCGCCCCACCACGACCTGTATAAGGCCTATTCCAAAAAAGTCAACGAGATCTACGAGCGCTTTACCGACTTGGTAGAGCCCTTCGGCATTGACGAGAGCTGGCTGGACGTCACCGGCAGCCTGCACCTCTTCGGCGGCGACGCCAAAGCCCTGGCCGACCGCATCCGCGAAACGGTGAAGGCGGAGACGGGCCTTACCCTCAGCGTGGGCGTGTCCTTCAATAAAGTGTTCGCCAAGCTGGGCAGCGACCTGAAAAAACCGGACGCCACCACCGTCATCCCGCCGGAGGGCTGGCAGGACATCGTGTGGCCGCTGCCGGTGGGGGCGATGCTCTTCGCCGGCCGCTCCACCCAGCGGACGCTGGCCCAGTACGGCATCGAGACCATCGGCCAGCTGGCCGCCTGTCCCGAGGCGCTGGCGGAGCAGCTGCTGGGCAAGATGGGCGTCCAGCTGTGGCAGTACGCCAACGGTCTGGACAAAAGTCCTGTCCGTCCCCGCCACCAGCACGAGCCGGTGAAGTCCGTGGGCAACGGCACAACGTTCCCCGCCGACCTGGTGCGGTGGGAGCAGATACGGCAGGGGCTTGCGCCGCTGTGCGACAGCGTGGCCACCCGATTGCGGAAGCAGGGGCTGTACGCCGGCGGCGTCAGCGTCACGCTGAAAAGCGCGGACTTCAAATCCGCCAGCCGCCAGCTGCGGCTGGACGAGTCCACCCACCTGATGCGGGATATATGGGAGACGGCCCAGGCCCTGGCCCGCCAGCTGTGGAAAGCCCCCACGCCCATCCGCGCCATGACGGTGACGGCCCTGTACGTCACCGACAGCAGCCAGTCCTACCACCAGCTGGACCTGTTGGGAGGTCAGACCGCCCGCCGCAGCCAGCGGCAGGAAAAGCTGGAGAGCGCCGTGGACGCCATCCGGGAGAAGTACGGCAGCAGCGCCATCACCTTCGGCCAGTCGCAGCGGCCCACCGACCACGACGAATAAAGGCCGCGCCTGTAAACAGGCGCGGCCTTGCCGCATATTGACACGTATGGTATACTATATCGTGGAATTATGTGATAAAGAGGAAGAACGCTATGGAATACACCCAGGGCGCGGCCTTTGACTCCTTCGGACTCTCCGAGGCCACCATGCGCGCCATACGAAATAAGCACTATCAGGTCAGCACGCCGGTGCAGGCCGGGTGCATCCCGCCCATGCTGGAGGGTAAGGACATCATCGCCAAAGCCCCCACTGGCACCGGCAAGACCATGGCCTTCGGCATCCCCATCATCGAGCGCATCGACCCGGAGCGGGAGGTGGTGCAGGCGGTGATCTTGGCCCCCACCCGGGAGCTGGCCATGCAGATCACCGACGAGATGCGGGATGTGGCCGTGTGCCACGAGGGCGTGCGGCTGGTGTGCCTGTACGGCGGCCAGCCCATCGGCAAGCAGATCGACGCGCTGAAGCGCAAGCCGCAGATCGTGGTGGCTACGCCGGGCCGCCTCTCCGACCACATGAAGCGCCGCACCGTCTCCCTCAAGGAGGTGTCCACCGTGGTGCTGGACGAGGCCGACCGTATGCTGGACATGGGCTTCATCCGGGACGTGACCCAGATCCTGGACAAGATCCCCAACCGCAAGAATTTGGGTATGTTCTCCGCCACCATCTCCCGGGAGGTCATGGACATCTCCTGGGTCTACCAGCGCGACCCGGTGGAGATCACCGTCCAGGCCACCAAGGAGAACAAGCCCGACATCCTGCAATACCGGCTGGAGGTGTCCTCCGACGGCAAGGTGGACGCCATCGCCAGGATCCTGAACTGCGAGAATTACGAGCGCGTCATCTGCTTCTGCAACACCAAGGGCAGCACCGAGCGCCTGACCAAGTTCCTGCAGATGCGGGGCATCGACGCCCAGTGCATCCACGGTGACATCCCCCAGCGCAAGCGGGAGGAGGTCATGCAGCGCTTCCGGGACGGCAAGCTCCGTGTGTTCGTGGCCACCGACGTGGCCAGCCGCGGCATCGACGTGGACGACGTGGACGCGGTGTTCAACTACGAAGTGCCGGAGGAGAACGAGTATTATATCCACCGCATCGGCCGCACGGGCCGTGCCAAGCGCCACGGCGTGGCCTACACGCTGCTCAGCGATTTCCCCAGCCGTATGCGGCTGGACGACATCGCCCGCAACACCCGCAGCCAGATCATCCCCGCCGCGGTGGATGAGACGGGCCATGTGACGCCCATCGAAAAGAAATAAAACAGGACGCCCGGCAGAGCCGGGCGTCCTGTTTTATCACAGATGATACTGTTGCTTGTATTCCTCGTAATACTTGTCAAAGGAGTGGGACTTCAGCGCCCGCACACTGCTGAGATACTCGTGGGTGTCGAAGGAGTCGGACTCCAGCTCAATGATGGCCACGGCGATGTTGGAGCAGTGGTCGGCTACCCGCTCGTAGTTGGTCAGCAGGTCGTTGAACACGAAGCCCTGCCCCAGCGTACACGCCCCGGACTGGAGACGATCCACGTGGTGGGACTTCATCTCGTCACACAGCCCGTCGATGATCTCCTCCAGCGGCTCGACCTTGGCGGCCCGCTGGATGTCGTTCTCCACAAAGGCGGAAATGGCCAGCGTCAGCACCTCACCCACAGCGCTCTCCATGACCTCCAGCTCGTGTCGGGCCTCGGGGGAGAACGCTATCTCCTTGTCGTGGATCTCGTGGGCCGCCTCGGAGATGTTCACCGCGTGGTCGGAGATGCGTTCAAAGTCGGAGATGGTGTGCAGATATTTGCTGACCTCCTCGCTCTGGGCCTCGGAAAGGGACTTGCTGGTGATCTTCATCAGGTACGTCCCCAGCTTGTCCTCGTAGCGGTCGATGACCGACTCCATCTCGCTTACCTGCCGGAAGTCCTTTTCGGAGAATTTGCTCCGCAGGGACATGGCCAGCATCAGGTTACCCGCTGCCTTCTCCGCCATGGAGTTGGTCACCAGGCGGCTCTGCTCAATGGACAGCGCCGGGTGCTGCAAAAAGCGCTCCTCCAGCCGGTCCATGTCCTGCCCCTCGTCCCCGTTTCCGGTGTCGGGGAACAGCCTCTCCACCGCCTTCTCCATCAGCCCGATGCACGGCAGCAGCACCACCACGGTGGCTAAGCGGAACAGCGTGTTCATCAGGGCGATGGACACGGAGGTCATCACCGTGTTCAAAAACGTGAAATGCACCACGGCGTTGGCGGCGTAGAACACCAGCGACCAGATGAGTACGCCCAGCACATCGATGAGCAGGTAGACGAAGGCGGTACGCTTGCCGTGGAGGTTCGCGCCCAGCGCGGACAGCAGCACCGGCACAGCCGCGCCGATGGCGATGCCCATCACGATAGGCAGCGCGATCTCAAAGGTGATCGCTCCCGTGACGGCCAGCGCCTGCAGAATACCCACCGCAGCGGACGCACTCTGCAAAACGCTGGTGAACACCATGCCCACCAGAATGCCCAGCAGCGGGTTGGAAAAGCTGGTCAGAATGCGGATGAACGCTTCGCTCTCCCGCAGGGGGGACACCGCGCCGGACATGGCCGACATCCCGTACATCAGCACGGCGAAGCCCAGCAGGATCTCGCCCACGTGGCGGTTGGTGGTCTTTTTGTTGAACATCCGCAGGATGATGCCGATGACGGCCACCACGCCGGTGATCACGTCGGTGCTGAACAGCTGCACCACGCCGCTGCCGCCCTCCAGGGACGACAGGCACAAGATCCAGCCCGTGACGCTGGTGCCCAAAATCGCGCCCATGATCACGCCGATGGCCTGCCGCACCTTCATCATGCCGGAGTTGACGAAGCCCACCACCATCACGGAGGTGGCGGAGGAGGACTGGATCACGGCGGTGACGCCCGTGCCCAGCAATACGCCCTTCAGCGGTGTGCTGCTCAGCTTATACAGCACCAGCTCCAGCCGGCTGCCCGCCACCTTCTTCAGGCCCTCGCCCATGAGGGACATACCAAACAGGAACAGTGCGATGCCGCCCAGCAGCGATACAACGTCCGCGATGGTCATAAGCCCATTCCCTCCCATGATAAATTATGCTCATATTTAGTATAACAGGAACTGATAGCGTTTGTCGACTGCAACCGTGAGAAAAGGCCGTAAAAATTTTAAGATTTTTTGACGTTTTCTTTGTCCGTCTTGTCAAGAGCGGGAGAAAAGGGTATAATACCACTGCATTTTGTGAAAGTGAGCATCCGTGTATGTTGAAGCACTGCATCATCGTTTTTTTCATCTCCATGGTCCCCGTCATTGAGCTCCGCGGCGCCATCCCCTACGGCGTGGCCTTCGGCCTGCCCCTGTGGCTGACGTATATCGTCGCCATCATCGGTAATATGCTCCCCGTCCCCATCATTTATTTCTTTGCCCGCCGGGTGCTGGAGTGGGGGGAGGACAAGCCCATCATCGGCAGGTTTTTCACCTTCTGCCTGGTAAAGGGCGAGCACGCCGGCGAAAAGCTCCGGGCCAAGGCGGGCCGCGGCCTGTTCTGGGCGCTGCTGCTGTTCGTGGGCATTCCCCTGCCGGGAACGGGCGCGTGGACCGGCACGCTGGCGGCCAGTTTGCTGCACTTCGACTTCAAAAAGAGTGTCCTGGCCTGCATGGGCGGCGTGCTGCTGGCGGGCCTTATCATGGGGACACTGAGTCTGGCCGGCGTCAGCGTCTTCGGCACGGTCACGGCCTGACAGTATTTCATAAAAAGAGGAGACACACTTTCGCGTGTCTCCTCTTTTTGGTGCCGGTGACCGGACTCGAACCGGTACGCTGTCGCCAGCGGTGGATTTTGAGTCCACTACGTCTACCAATTCCATCACACCGGCAGATATTACCCGCTTATTATAGCGTAAGATACCGCGGATTGCAAGCAAAAAAATCACGCCGCGGGGGCGATCCGCCCCCGCGGCGCGCGTCTTTTTTTACAGCTCCGCCCGGATGAGGGACAGCAGCTCGCTGAAGTCCTCGCAGCACTTGATCTGGGGGTAATCCTGCTTGATCCTCTCCGGCCCGCGGAACAGGAAGCCCGCCTTGCTGTACAGCAGCATATCTAGGTCGTTATAGCTGTCTCCGCTGGCGATGGTGGTGTAGCCGATGGACTGCAGCGCCTTCACCGTGGTCAGCTTCGAGTGCTCGCAGCGCATGACGTGCCGGGTGATATACCCCTCCGCGTCGATCTTCAGGGTGTTGCACAGCAGCGTGGGATACCCCAGCTTCTTCATCAGCGGCATGGCGAACTGGTCGAAGGTGTCGCTGAGGATCAGCACCTGGGTCATGCTCCGCAGCTCGTCCAGAAACTCCTTCGCGCCGGGCAGCGGGTCGATGCGGGCGATGGTGTCCTGGATCTGGGACAGCTTGATGCCCCTGCTGCGCAGCAGGTCGATGCGCCAGCGCATCAGCTTGTCATAGTCCGGCTCGTCACGGGTGGTGCGGCGCAGCTCGGGAATGCCGATCTCATCGGCAAACGCGATCCATATCTCGGGGGTCAGAACGCCCTCCATATCCAAACATACGATTTTCATGGTACTTACCTCGTTTCCTGTTTTTTATTTACTCCCAGTTCTGCTCTGCGTTCCCGCGCTATGGAATATCTGTCATTCCGAGCCAGTGACCGATGTCACCTGGCGTGGGAATCCGTATTCCCAGGTAGTGAAGAACGGATTGCCACAACCAGTCTGCGGACTGGTTGCGCAATGACAGCGCGGGAAGGCATCCCGAATTGGAACTATTATTTCAAAATCTCCGCCAGGACGTAGTCCTCCATGGCGGTCTTGTCGATCACGTCCTTATGCAGCACAGGCCGGCCCTCCAGCCCCCGCAGGTTGGCGGGGATAGCCGCGCCGGTGATGTCGTGCAGCTTCTCCATCATGGCAAACTCATCGTCGCCGGTGTCCTCGCCCAGCGCCGCCAGCACGGCGGCGGGGAATTTATAGGGCGACGCGGTGGACAGCACCACCATGGGCGCATCGCCGGTCTGCTTCTGCGCCACGGCCCACGCCACGGCGGTGTGGGGATCGCACAGATACTTCTCCTCCCGCCACAGCTCGCCGATGACCCTGGCCGCGCCCGCATCGTCGCAGCAGCCGCAGCCGAAGCTCTCCTGCAGCTTGGCCAGCAGCTCGTCACTGACCTGATACCAGCCCTGCTCACTGAGCTGTGCCATCAGGGACGCCACATACGCCGCGTCGCCGCTGAGCAGATACAGCAGCCGCTCCAGATTGCTGGACACCAGAATGTCCATAGAAGGCGACGTGGTCTTGTAAAACGGCCTGCGCCGGTCATAGCGTCCCGTCCGCAGGAACTCCGTCAGCACGTCGTTGGCGTTGCTGGCGCACACCAGCCGCCCCACAGGCAGCCCCATGCACTTGGCGAACCAGCCCGCCAGGATGTTGCCGAAGTTGCCGGTGGGCACGGTGAAGTCCACCTTGTCGCCCAGCTGGATGCGGCCCGCCCTCACCAAATCGCCGTAGGCCCGGAAGTAGTATACCACCTGGGGCGCGAGCCGGCCGATGTTGATGGAGTTGGCGCTGGACAGCATCGCCCCGTGGAGATCCCTGCCCTGGCAGTCGGCAAAAATGGCCTTCACGCCGGTCTGCGCGTCGTCAAAGTTGCCCCGCACGGCGCACACCTTCACGTTGCCGCCGGTCTGGGTGGCCATCTGTGCCTGCTGCACGGCGGACACGCCGCCGTAGGGATAGAATACGATGATCCGCGTCCCCGGCACGTCGTGGAAGCCCTCCATAGCCGCCTTGCCGGTGTCGCCGGAGGTGGCGGTGAGGATGACCACATCGCCCTTCATGCCCTCGGCCTTGGCCGCCGCGCCGATGAGATGGGGCAGCACCGACAGCGCCACGTCCTTGAACGCGGAGGTGGGTCCGTGATACAGCTCCAGCACGTACTCGTCTGCCACCGGCGTCAGGGGCGTCAGATCCGAGGTGGGGAACTTGTCCTTATAGCTGGCCCGCACCAGCGCGGGCATATCGTCAAAGTCCGGCAGCAGCGCGTGGAGGATGTCCGCCGCCATGTCCAGTGTGGGCTTTTCCAAAGCGGCCCGCCAGTCGAAGCCCAGCCTGGCCGGGTCGCAGATATACAGACCGCCGTCCGGAGCGATACCCTGCAGCACCGCGTGGGTGGAGGAGGCGGTGAGCTGCTCGTTTCGCGTGCTGTGATAGTTCATGAGGAACACCTCCGAAAAATTTACTCTTGCATTTGCGATGGGCCTATGATACACTGTCTCCAACAAAAAAGCAAGTGTTTTTCTCTCGTGGACAAAAAGAAATTTTTTGTCGCCGCGAAGAAAAGCCCTCACGGAAAATAACAGCGAAAGAGGCGAATGATATGTTGAAAGTGTTGAAATTCGGCGGCTCGTCCATGGCGGACGAGGTCCAGTTCGCAAAGGTCCGCTCCATCGTGGAGGCCGATCCCAGCCGCCGTGTGGTGGTGGTCAGCGCTGCCGGCAAGCGGTTCAAGAACGACCATAAGATCACCGACCTGCTGTACCTGTGCCACGCCCACCTGCAATACGGCGTCAGCTGCGACGGCGTGTTCGATATGGTCCGCAGCCGGTATTTGGAGATACGGGACGCCCTGCACCTGTCCACTCCGCTGGAGCAGGAGTTTGACGCGCTCCGCGCCAAAATGGAAAAGGGCATCAGCGCCGATGAGCTGGTGTCCCGGGGCGAGTATTTTGCCGCCCGGCTCATGGCCGACTACCTGGGCTTTGACTTTCTGGACAGCACCCTGTGGCTGAAGTTCCGGCTGGACGGCACGGTAGATCAGGACCAGAGCTACGAGAACCTCCGCCGCGCGGCCTCCGGCCGCAGGGTGGTCATCCCCGGCTTCTACGGCGTCATGCCCGACGGCAGCATCCACACCTTCTCCCGCGGCGGCAGCGATATCACCGGCGCGCTGGCGGCGGCGGCGCTGGATGCCGATGTCTACGAGAACTGGACAGATGTCTCCGGCTTCCTCATGGCCGACCCCAAGATCGTGAAGGACCCCCGGCCCATCGAGCGCATCACCTACGCCGAGCTCCGGGAGCTGAGCTACATCGGCGCGCAGGTGCTCCACGAGGGCACGGTGTCCCCGGTGCGGGAGAAGAACATCCCCCTGAACATCCGCAATACCAACCAGCCCGACCACCCCGGCACGATGATCCGGGAGAGCTTCGACGAGTCTCAGGCCGACATGGAGTCCGGCAGCATGATCACCGGCATCGCCGGCAAGAAGGGCTTCTCCGTCATCACCCTGACCAAGAACGGTATGTCCTCCGAGCTGGGCGTGATCCGCCGCATTCTCGAGGTGCTGGAGCGCTACAATATCAATGTGGAATACATCCCCTCCGGCATCGACAGCGTCTCCCTGGTGGTGGAGACGGGCAAGTCCGCCCCGTATATCTATCAGGCCATGGGCGACCTGGAAAAGGAGATCAAGCCCGACAGCCTGCACATCAGCGACAGCATGGCCGTGGTGGCCGCCGTCGGCCGTAAGATGGCCTTCAAGCCCGGCTCATCCGGCAAGATCTTCGGCAAGCTGGGTGAAAACGGCATCAACATCCGCATGATCACCCAGGGCCCGGAGGAGCTGAATATCATCGTCGGCGTGGACGGCCCGGACTTCGAGAGGGCCATCCGTGTTCTGTATGACAGCTTTGTGAAATAAAAAAAGGAGGAGTCATTACCATGAAAAAATATAAAGTTGCCATTCTGGGCGCTACCGGCGCGGTAGGCCGTGAAATGATGAAGGTGCTGGCGGAGCGGGATTTCCCCGTCAGCGAGCTGCACCTGCTGGCCTCGGAGCGCTCCGTGGGCCAGGTACTGTCCTGGAACGGTCAGGACATCGCCGTGGAGCTGGCCTGTGATGAGGCGTTTCAGGGCATGGACATCGTCCTGGGCGCGGCGGAGAACGACATCGCCAAGCGCTTCGCCCCCGCCATCGTCAAGGCCGGCGCGGTGTTTGTGGACAACTCCAGCGCCTTCCGCCTTGACCCGGACGTGCCGCTGGTCATCCCTGAGATCAACCCGGAGGATGCTAAAAAGCACAAGGGCATCATCTCCAACCCCAACTGCACCACCATTGTCTCCCTGGTGGCCATCAACGCCCTGAACCACGACAGCCCCATCGAGAGCATCGTGGCCTCCAGCTACCAGGCCGTGTCCGGCGCAGGCGCAGGCGGCCCGAAGGAGCTGATGGAGGAGGTGGAGCTGCTGCGTGAGGGCAAGAGCGTCGCTCCCCAGGTGTTCCAGTATCAGATCGCCTATAACGTCATCCCGCAGATCGGCGGCGAGGCCTTTGAGGGCTACACCTCCGAGGAGATGAAGATGCAGAACGAGGGCCGCAAGATCATGCACCTGCCGGAGCTGAAGGTCAGCTGCACCTGCGTCCGCGTGCCGGTGGTCCGCAGCCACAGCGTCTCCATCGTGGTGCGGACGAAGGAGAAGATCAGCGTGGAGCGGGCGCGGGAGCTCATCGCCGCCGCCCCCGGCTGCAAGCTGGTGGACGACCTGGCCAACAAGCGCTACCCCATGCCCCTGGAGACCAGCGATCAGGATCTGGTGTTCGTGGGCCGCATCCGGGACGACCTGACCTCCGACAACGGCCTGAACATCTGGTGCTGCGGCGACCAGGTGCGTAAGGGCGCCGCCACCAACGCCGTGCAGATCGCCCAGCTCCTGGTGGAGTAAGCTCATACAGTCAGCGGGACGGGGAAATCCCCGTCCCGCTTTACTTTTTCACATTTTACATTTATAATAGAAGCAATCTACCCCCCTGGAGGACTGTATGAAACGGATATACCGCCTTTTGGCGCTTTTGCTGGCCCTGTGCCTGACCGCCGGTCTGCTTACCGGCTGTGACGAAGACCCCAACGACGAGGAAAAGCTGTCGGTGGTCATGACCGGCCTGTTCACCACCATGGACCCCGCCATGGCCGCCACGGCGGCGGAGCGCACCGTGGTGCTCCACGTGTTCGATAACCTGCTGCGCTGGGACGGCGAGAAGTCCGTCTCCGCCGTGGCCCAGTCCTGGCAGGAGACGAGCAACGACGACGGCACGATGACCTACACCTTCCACCTCCGCGGCGACGCGGTGTGGTCCGACGGCAGCCGCCTCACGGCGGCGGACTTCGTCTACGCCTGGAAGCGCCTCGTCTCCCCGGACACCGCCAGCCCCAACGCCGCCATCCTCTCCGTAGTCTCCGGCTACGATGAGGCCCGCGCCGGCGATGTTGACGCCCTCCAGGTCAGCGCCCCCGATGACCACACCCTCGAGGTCACCCTCACCGGCCCGTGCGCCTACTTTCTGAACAGCGTCTGCACCGCCCCCGCCACCATGCCCGTCCGGCAGAAGGCGGTGGAGAGCGATGACGACTGGGCCTCCAGCCGCACCTATTTTGTGGGCAACGGCCCGTTCCGCCGGGGCGGCGACTGGACGGACTACCACCGCCTGACCCTCCATAAGCAGGAGGGTCACTACAGCGCCAAGCACATCTCCCTGGACCGCGTGGAGCTGGTCCTGCAAACGGAGGAGCAGGCCGCCGCCAACGCGGGCCGCGTGGACGTGGTGGTGGGCGCATCATCTGACCCCGCTGTCAGCGGCGGCGACCCCACCGTGGGCCTGCTGCTGGTCAATCAGATGGCCACCAACCTGGAGAAGAACGGCCTGCGCCACGCCCTCAGCCTGTCCGTGGACCGCACCGCCCTGGCGGAGAGCATGGGCGCGAGCTATGCGGCCGCCGACGGCCTTGTCCCCGACGGTATCCGCACCACCGGCGGTCAGGACTTCCGTGCCGTCAACGGTTCGCTCATCGACAACGACCCCGACACCTATAACGACCGCTGCACCCAGGCCATCACGGAGCTGCGCCAGGCCGGCTATACCAGCGCCGCCGCCATGGAGCAGCTGGGCACGGTGACGCTGCTCTACGACAGCGGCAGCGGTCAGGCCGCCCTGGCCCGCTTGCTCCAGCAGACGTGGCGCGAGAAGCTGGGCCTTCAGGTCACCCTGCAGGGCGTCGCCAACGAGGAATACACCCAGCTCCTGACCACCGGCGAGTACACCCTGGCCCTGATGGAGCTGACCGCCGCCTGCAGCGATGCCGCCGCCTGCCTTGACCCCTGGCGCGGCGGCGACAGCCGCAATTACGCCCAGCTCCACATGAACGCCTATGACATCCTTATGCGCGTGGCTGCCGGCAGCGCCAGCGCCGAGGCCCGGGACGCCTACCTGAAGGACGCGGAGCAGCTGCTGCTGGACAGCGGCAGCGTCATCCCGCTTTACAGCCGCCGCCAGCCCTACCAGCTCCGTGACGGCGTGGCCGGCGCGGTGAACGACGGCCTTGGCGCGTGGTACTTCGGCGCTGTCCGCCGCGTAACGCAATAATGCAGAAGATGTATTGATATGTATTGATTTTCCGTAGGGGAGGGGCTCTGCCCCTCCCGCTTGCCTCCCTTGTGTAAAGGGAGGTGTCACGGCTTTGCCGTGACGGAGGGATTGTCCGCTCAGGCTTCTTGCGTTGTCATTGCGCGACCAGTCCTCACACTGGTCGCGGCAATCCGTATCCCATTGCCTCGGTATAAAAAAGAACCGCCTCCGGGCGGTTCTTTTTTGCGCTATGTGCCGTTATATCCTCTTGGCGCTCTCCACCACCACGGCCCGCGCCCGGGCCAGCTTCAGGTCGTGCCGCAGCTTCATGGGCGGCAGCTGCTGGCGCAGCAGCTCCCGGCTAAGCCCGTACTGGGCGGACAGCGCGCCATACTGCTGCTCCAGCTCCTCCTCCGTGATCTCGATGCCCTCCCGCCGGGCGATCTCCGTCATGGCCAGCTCGTACCGCGCCGCGGTGGCAGCCTGCTCCCGTGCGTGCTCGCGCAGCTGCTCCATGGTCGTGCCGCTGTACTCCAGATACTGCTCCAGCGTCGCGCCCTGGCCCTCCAGCTGTCCCCGCAGCTGGGCGATCAGCCCGTCCAGCTGGTTTTCCACCATGGCGTCGGGGATGGTCACGGTCATGCCGTCGATGACCTGCTGCACCAGCGCGTCGGCGAACTGCCGGGCGGCCTGTGCCTGCTTCTGGGCCACCGCGCCCTCCATCACCGCCCGCCGCAGGGCGGACACATCCTCAAACCCCTGCTTTTTGGCGAAGTCGTCGTCCAGCACCGGCGCGGCCCGCCGGGTGATCTCATGCACCTTGATATGGAACACAGCGTCCTTGCCCGCCAGCCCCGGCGTGTACGCCGCGGGGAACGTAACGCGGATGTCCCGCTCCTCGCCCGCGGCCGCCCCGGCCACCTGCTCCTCAAAGCCGGGAATAAAGTACCCGCTGCCCAGCAGCAGGGGCTGCTGCTCGCCCTTGCCGCCCTCGAAGGGCACGCCGTCCAGAAAGCCCTCGAAGTCGATGACCACCTCGTCACCCATGGCCGCCCGCTCCGGGTGCGTCACGTCCTGATGCGCCCGTGCGTATTCCTCCAGCGCCGCCTGGGTGTCCTCCTCACTCAGCTCCACCTCCGGGTACGCGGCCCGCAGCCCCTTGTACGCACCCAGCGTCACCTCCGGGTACAGGTCGATCACAGCGGCGAAGGTGTACCCCTCCGGCCCGATCTCCTCCACCGTCAGCGTGGGCGTCCCGGCGATGAGCAGATCCTCCTGCTGGATGGCCTCCACCAGCGCCTGGGGATACGTGTCGTTCACGGCCTCCTGATACAGAAACTCCGGCCCGTACTTGGCCTCGATGCTGGCCCGGGTGGCCTCGCCCTCCACCGGGGCGATGGACTTGATGGCGTCATAGCAGCGCTCCAGCGACCGCTGCCACGTCTCCGTGTCCACGGCTATCGTCAGCCGCACCTGCCGGTTCTCCGGGATGTCCTGCCGCTTTTTGATCTCCATAGGGGTGCTCCTCCTCATTTTCATGCAATGGAGACAGTATACCCCATTCTTCGCCGCTTGTCCAGCGCGTCAGACACTCCGTCCCGCCTGCCTGAGTTGTAAAATAATTGTGACATATATCACACAGGGCTTGCCATCCCCCGGTAAAATCTGCTACAATGCGGAATGCTATCTCAAATCTGTTTCTGGAGGGAAACACGCACCATGCAGACCATCAAGCATTTCTTCAAGACCCATCCCCACGCCTGGTGGGGCTTCTACCTGCCGGTCTATCTGGCCATGTTCTTCATCATCGAGCACTTCATCACCGATAACTACTGGGCCACCCAGACGCCGCTGGATGCCGCCATCCCCTTCTGCGAGTGGTTCATCTTCCCCTACGTCTCCTGGAGTCCCCTGCTGGTGGTGCTGGGCATCTACCTGATCCTGAAGGACGGCGAGGGCTTCCGCCGCTATATGTGGTTCATCATGGTCACGTTCACCACCGCCGTGGTGTTCTGCATCCTCGTGCCCAATGGCCAGGATCTTCGCCCCGCCGTCATGGAGCACCACAACCTTGCCACCTGGCTGGTGGAGTACACCTACTCCATCGACACCAACACCAACGTGTTCCCCAGCGTTCATGTGCTGGGCGTCATGGCGGCGCTGGCTGCCGTGTGGCACACGCCGGGCCTGCAAAAGCCCGCCTGGCGCTGGGGTATCACGCTGTATGGCCTTGTCATCATCGCCGCCACCGTGTTCGTCAAGCAACACGCCGCCATTGACGTGCTCTCCGGCATCTTCACCGGTTGCATCGCCTATATCTTCGTCTACCTCATCGTAGGCCGCCGCCGCGACCGCCGGCTGGCCGCCCGAAGGGAGGCATGACCGTGGAGCAGAGCCGTTCCCCTCTGTTTGAGGGCATCAGCCCCGAGTCCCGTGCCGCCATGAAGGCCTGCTTTGACGTGCGGGAGCAGCGCTTCCGCGCCGATGAGGTGATCTACGACTTTGACGCCCACCGCGACATTATCGGCATCCTGGCCGAGGGCAGCGCCGTGGTGGAGCGCATCGACCGCCACGGCGGCCGCACCATTCTGGAGCATCTGGAGGCCGGCGGCGTGTTCGGCGAGATGCTCATGTTCGAGAACGTGGCCGGTGACAGCATCACCGTGGTGGCGGAGCGTCCCTGCCGCGTGTGGTTCATGGCCGCCAGTCAGGTCACCAAGCGCTGCGAAAACGCCTGCGCCCACCACAGCCGTATGGTGGAGAATATGTTCCGCCTGGTGGCGGACAAGGCCACTGCCCTGTCCGAGCGGGTGGAGGTCCTGAGCCGCCGCAGCATCCGGGACAAGCTCCTGTGCTACTTCTCCCTGCTGGCCGCCAGATCCGGCGGCAGCGATTTCTCCCTGCCCTTTTCCCTCAGTGCCCTGGCGGACTATATCTCCGCCGACCGCAGCGCCATGATGCGGGAGCTGAAGAAAATGCGGGAGGAGGACCTGCTGTCGGTGCATGGCCGCGACGTGACCCTCTACGCCGGGATATAAAAAGAAGGGCCGCCTTTCGGCGGCCCTTTTCGCTCCCACTCCCGTTTGCCTCCCTTGTGTAAAGGGAGGTATCACGACGAAGCCGTGACGGAGGGATTGTCAAAAAGGACATTCCGCGCTCCGGCGCGGGTCACTTTTGGCCGCAGCCCCAAAAGTGACCAAAAGGTCTGCTTGAAACCAAAGGTTTCAAGACTTCCTGCGCGCTATGCCGTATAGTTATCGGCAGCTTTTACCACACGGTCGCGGGGATCTATCTTTGTCGTGCGGATAAAAGGACTGCCCTTGCGTCTGCGCCGCTGCCGCTGACCTCAGCCACGGTAGAAGCTGGTGCGCCTGCATTTCAGAGTAAAAGCGGCAGCGAAAAGAGAAGAAGAGACAGTGCAATATTTAGGTGAAATTTGCGCGGCACAACGTCCGCGTGGCCGGAAAAGAGCAAGATAAGCGGCAGGTGAAGCCGCGTAAGGAAATCCAAAAACGTAGTTTTTGGCGGCGTTTCTTTTCCTCTTTTCTTTCGCTGCTGAAAGAAAAGAGTCCGTCGGAGACAAATAAAGAAACTTCCCCGCGCCGGGGCGCGTAACATCCCTCCCCCGCAAATTCCTCTTGTACTCCCGGCGAAAGTGGTATATAATACCCTATATTACTATGCACAGACGCAGCTTTGCAGTTCCATTTCCGCAGAAAGGAAGTCCGATATGATAAAAGTCCCCACTGAAAATGGCGAGATCACTATCAGCGACGCGGTGTTCACCACCATCACCGGCGCGGCGGCCACCAACTGCTTCGGCGTAAAGGGCATGGCCCAGCGCAGCATGACCGATGGCCTGGTGCATCTCCTGCGCCCGGAGGCCATGAGCAAGGGCGTGAAGGTCACCTATAACGACGATGGCACGGTGTCCATCGAGCTGCACATCGTCGTGGAAAACGGCGTCAATATCGCCACAGTCTGCCGCTCCATCATGGGCGAGGTCAAATATGTGGTCAACCTCAACACCGGCGTCACCGTCAAGGCGGTGAACGTCTGCGTGGATTCCGTCACGGTGTGACGCGCCCGGAAGGAGAAAAGACATGACAGATAGGATCAGCGGCGGCGCCTTCAAGGATATGGTCGCCTTCGGCGCCGCCTGCATCGCCCAGCAAAAGCAAGCTATCAACGACCTGAACGTGTTCCCGGTGCCGGACGGCGACACCGGCACCAATATGTCCCTCACCATCCAGACCGCCGTCACCGAGCTGCGCCGTGTGCAGCCTGCCACCGTGGAAGAAGCCGCCAAGGTCACGGCCTCCGGCCTGCTCCGGGGCGCCCGCGGCAACTCCGGCGTCATCCTCTCTCTGCTGTTCCGCGGCATGAGCAAGGTGTTCAAGGGCCTGAACGAGGCCGACGGCGCCCAGCTGGCGGCGGCCATGCAGGAGGGCGTCAGCACCGCCTACGGCGCGGTGATGAAGCCTGCCGAGGGCACGGTGCTCACCGTGTCCCGTTTGGCGGCCCAGCGCGCCCTGGAGGCTGCCGGCGAGCAGAACGACGCAGCCTATGTGCTGGAGGAGGCCATCAAGACCGGCTATACCACCCTGGCGGAGACCATTGAGATGAACCCGGTGCTGAAAAAGGCCGGCGTGGTGGACGCCGGCGGCAAGGGCTACCTCATCATTTTAGAGGGTATGCTCCGTGCTCTGCGGGGTGAGCCTATCCCCGAGGTGGAGGAGACGACGGAGGAGAAGGCCGATTTTGCCGCCATCGGTGACGAGGACATCACCTTTGCCTTTGACACCGTGTTCATCGTCCGCAAAACGTCGGATAAGCCCCTGGACGGTCTGCGGGCCTACCTGGGCAGCATCGGCGACAGTCTGGTCATCGGCGAGGACGACGAGTCCTTCAAGGTCCACGTCCATACCGACACCCCCGGCGACGCCCTGAACGCAGCCCAGAAATACGGCACGCTGGAGCTGGCCAAGATCGAGAATATGCGCACCCAGGCCGCCGACCTGGCGGCGGGCAAAAAAGCGCAGAGCACCGATGATCTGGATGCCATCGAGGAGGAGCTGGAGAACGGCGCCTGCGCTGTGGCCGCGCCGGAGAAGCGCTACGGGTTTTTGGCGGTGTGCGCCGGCGATGGGCTGGCGGATGTGTTCTGCGACCTGGGCGTGGACCGCATCGTGTCCGGCGGCCAGACCATGAACCCCTCCACCGACGACATCCTCCGGGAGGTGAACCGCACCCCCAGCGAGGTGGTGTTCGTCCTGCCCAACAATAAGAACATCATCATGGCGGCCCAGCAGTGCGTGGGCCTGTCTGAAAAAGAGGTCATCGTCGTCCCCACCGCCACCGTGCCCCAGGGCATCTCCGCCATGATGGCGGTCGACCCGGAGGATGCTGATCCCCAGTCCGTCCTGGCGGCTATGACGGCGGCGGCGGAGAACGTCACCACCGCCCAGATCACCTATGCAGCCCGCAACTCCGATTTTGACGGCTTCGCCATCAACGAGGGCGACTATCTGGCCCTGTGCGACGGCAAGCTGCTGGGTACGGACCGCAGCCTGGACGTTCTGCTGGAAAAGCTGGCCCAGGTGGCGGCGGACAAGAATGCCGAGTTCATCACCGTCTATACCGGCGAGGGCGTGGACGATGCGCAGGCACAGCAGGCGTCCGACATCTTCCGGGCCCGCTGCCCCGACGCGGAGATCACCGCCCTGTCCGGCGGTCAGCCGGTGTACTACTACATCGTGGCCATCGAATGAACCCTATATGATGAAAGAGGCATCCCGCCGGGATGCCTCTTTTACACTTTTTCAAGATCATTTCAAGTCAGCATATATAAATATCCATATCTTTTTCAATGTCTTATAAGATAAATTAAAGGTGCAGATGGAAAAAACAGCAGCAAAAATGGAAATCAGGGGCGACAGGGATGGTCGTTTGAGACGAAAAAAGAGACCTTTGGCGAGACCTGTTGAAAACACGCCGGGAACGTGGTATACTGAAATTCTCCCGGAAAATGGGGGAAAATATAAGACCGCAAAGGGCGAAGGTATGAACGAAACGACGCAGAGAACAGTGCCGTCCCGGCTGGACACATCCACCATGCCGCGCGGCCCGCTGAACTGGATTTTTTTCCCGCTGGCACTGCTGTATCACGAACTTTTACTCCGGGCTTTTGACACACAAAACGACTTTTTCCGGGGAACTTTGGTACTTGTAACGCTGTTTTCCCTTGCCACGGGGCTGCTGCTGAGCCTGTTGGCGAACCTGCTGCATAACAGAAAGCTGGCCTGGGCGCTGACGCTGGTGGTCACGGTGCTGTGGACGCTGCTGCTGTGCGTGGAGTATTGCTGCCGCAGCTATTTCAAGTCCTACTTCTCCGTGGGCTTCATCTGCACCATGGCCGGAAACGTGGTCACCGGCTTCGGCAGCACCATACCCGGTGTTGTCCTGCAGCGTCTGCCCTTTATCATTTTAGCGCTTGTCCCGTTGATGCTGTGTATTTTACTGCGCAAGCGGATCGTGACGGAGTACCGGATGAGCAAGTGGTCGCTGCTGTTTGTAACGGCGGTGAGCGTGGTATTTTTGGTCATCGGTGAGGTGCTGGCCCACCGGGGCACATACGGTGACAGCTACACCTACAACTTCCAGACGGACGCAGCTGTGTCTCAGTTCGGCCTGCACACGGCGGTGCGGCTGGAGGCGGAATACGCGGTGTTCGGCACGCCCCAGCCCAAGCTGGTGCTGCCGGCAGAGCCGGTGGATACGCTGGACGATACGTCGGTGGTGCCACAGCCGGCGGTATACGGTGAGAACGCCATGGACATCGATTTTCAGGCGCTGGCGGACAGCGCCGGGGATGGGACGATGCGGAACATGGCCCAGTATTTCGGCAGCCTGACGCCCTCCAAAAAGAACGGGTACACCGGAGTGTTCCAGGGGAAAAACCTGGTGCTCATCACGGCGGAGGCGTTCTCTCCCTGGTTTATCAGCCAGGAGCTGACGCCCACCCTGTATAAGCTGACCCACGAGGGGTTCGTGTGCGAGAACTACTACCAGCCGGGATGGGGACAATCCACCACCGGCGGAGAGTATGCGGTGATGACGGGCCTGCTGCCCACCTGGGTGGGGAGCAACGTCAGCTTCTACGCCTCGGTCAATGACGCCATGCCCTTTGCGCTGGGCAACCAGTTCCGATCGCTGGGATACAGCACCGGCGCGTACCACAACAACATCTACAGCTACTACAACCGGGACAAGACCCACCCCAACCTGGGCTATGACTATCAGGGCGTGGGCAACGGTCTGCAGGTGACGGAGGACGGCTCGTGGCCCTACTCCGATCTGGAGATGGTGGAGAATACCATTGGTAACTATATCGATGAATATGTGAACGGCGGTACGCCTTTTCATGTGTATTACATGACCGTCAGCGGCCACGGCAGCTACGGCTGGGGTCACGCTATGGCGGCCAAGAACCAGTCCAAGGCCCAGGCTGCCTATCCCAACGCCTCCACCCAGGTGCAGGCCTATGTGGCGGCCAATCTGGAGCTGGAAAACGCGCTGACGTACCTGCTGGAGCAGCTGGAGGCGGCGGGCATCGCGGAGGACACGGTGATCTGCATGAGCGCCGACCACTATCCGTACCTACTGGCGGAGACGGAGGCGGACTATTACAACGAGCTGCGGGGCGTGGTGGACTCTGAACGGGACACGGACCGCTACCGCAACGCGCTGGTGCTGTGGTGCGGCGGCATGGAGGAGGCGGTGACGGTGACAGAACCATGCTCCGCCGTGGACATCGTGCCGACGCTGAGCAACCTGTTCGGGCTGGAATACGACTCCCGGCTGCTGTCGGGACGGGATGTGCTGGACAAGGACTACAGCGTGGGCAGCGCGGCGGGGAGCATCCCGCTGGTGATCCTGCCCACCTCCTCCGGCAATAGCTGGGCCACGGCGGCCGGCGTATACGAGGCATCCACCCGGACGTTCACCCCGCGCCCCGGTGTGACGGTGGAGGAGGACTACGTGAGCCGTATCAACAACAAGGTGGCACTGCAGTACAACTACGCACAGCTGCTCATCGCCCGGGACTATTACCGGGTGGCGCTGGGACTGGAATGACCTGTATGAAATGACGATAAGAGGGAGGCGGCGAAGCCGTCTCCCTCTTGGTATATACTATTTGCTTTCAGCTGACAGTGATGTTGCCCTTGACGGAACAGCCCTTCTCCATGGTGATGGTGGCGGCCTGGATGTTGCCGGTGACGCGGGCGGTCTTGCCCAGCGTGACATCGCCGGAGCACTGCACGTCGCCGTTGATGACGCCTCGGCAGATCAGCGTGCCCACCACCAGATTGCCGGTGATGACAGAGCCCTCGCCGATGGTCATGGTCTCGCTGACGGTGGCGTCGCCCTGCATGGACTTGCCGTTCAGCTCCAGCTGCTTGGCGGTGACGTTGCCGTGATGATCCGCACGGAGCAGCACCGTGCCGGTGCTGATGATGTCACCCTCGAACTTGCCGCAGATCTCCACGTTGCTGTCGGTCTTCAGTGTGCCGGTCAGCTCCGTGCCGGGAGCGATATAGGTGGTGGCCACAGCGGGGACGGGCTTGGCGGGCTCGGCCACAGGCGCGGAAGGTGCGAACTTCTGCTGGGGCGCGGGGTGCTTGCTGTCCGGCTTGGCGGACACACCGGCGGAGGGAACGACCTCCTCATCCTCGCCGATCTTGACGCCGAACAGCTCGTAAGCAATGCGGTTGAAGATGTCACCCTTTTTCAGTCTACCCATCTTAGTCATGTGGATCTACCCCTTTCCTCGTGCGGCAATGCCTGACGGCTGCGCAGATGAAACGAATTGTGATGGTGTTATTCTACCACATGAATTTGTCAAAATGGGGTGCGGCTGCGCCAAACGACAGGAAAACTGCGGAAACGTCCTTTTTCGGCATCAGTGACGGCCCACGCGATCCCAATCGTCCGGGTCTTCGTAGAGCAGACGTATGTCCTCCATATAGGGGGATTCCATGGGATTGGACATGGGGGCGGCGGCCTTGTAGCGCTCCAGATTGCGGCGGGAACGCTCCGGGGGCTGCACGGTGCCTGCGCCTGCGATGCACCCGCCGGGGCAGGCCATGCCCTCCAGCAGGTAGCCGTCATACTTGCCGGTACGGGCGATGCGGAGCATCTGACGGCACTCGTTCAGGCCCTCGGCGGCCACGGTCTTGACCTCTATCTCCGGGTGGAGACGGTGGATAACGTCCTCCACAGCCTTGGCCACGCCGCCGCCGGCGGCGAAGCCCACGCCGGGGGCGGAGGCCTCGTAGTGGGAGGGCAGGTCGGGGATCTGGGAGAAGTCGATGGCCTTGGCCTCAAACATACCCCGCAGCTCTTCAAAGGTGATGACGAAGTCTACATCGCTGCGGACGCTGCGGCGGCTGGCCTCCAGCTTTTTGGCGGCGCAAGGACCGATAAAGGCTATGCGGCAGTCAGGGTCTTTCTGCTTCTGCAGGCGGGCGGTGAGGACCATGGGCGTCATGGTCATAGAGATATAGGGTGCGAAGCCGGGGAACTCCTTTTTGGCCATCACCGACCAGGCGGGGCAGCAGGAGGTGGCCATAAAGGGCTGCTTTTCGGGGACGACCCGGAGGAATTCCTCCGCCTCCTCCACGGCACACAGGTCCGCGCCGATAGCCACCTCCTCCAACGAGGCGAACCCCAGCTGCTGCATGGCGGCCTTGATCTGACCGGGGGTGACGTTGTCACCGAATTGACCCCAAAAGGCGGGGGCGATGACGGCCACCACCTTGTCACCCTGCCGCAGGGCGTGGATGAGCTGGAACAGCTGGCCCTTATCTACGATCGCGCCGAAGGGGCAGTTCACCAGGCACATACCGCAGCTGACACATTTGTCCTGGTCGATGCAGGCCCGGCCATACTCGTCGCTGGTGATGGCGTTCATGCCGCAGGCCTCCTGGCAGGGGCGGGTGAATTTGATAATGGCGTGGTAGGAGCAGGCATCCCGGCACTTGCCGCACTTGATGCACTTGCTCTGGTCGATGCAGGCCCGGCCGGTACGGTCTATGTCGATGGCGCTCTTGGGGCAGGCGTTTTGACAGTGGCGGGCCAGGCAGCCCTGGCAGGCATCGGTGATCTGGTAGTGGGTGGGGGTGCAGGCGTTGCAGGCGTACTTGATGATGTTGACCAAAGGAGGGTCGTAGTATTTCTCGGCGATAGCGCTTTCCTGCACGCCTTCGGACAGAACGGAATGCTCCGCCACGGAGCGCAGGGGCAGGCCCATGGCAAGGCGGATACGCTCACCCACGATGGCGCGCTCCAAAAAGATGGAATCGCGGTGGTTGCCCACCTCTCCGGGTACGATCTCATAGGGCAGCTGCTCCATGCGCCGATAATCGCCGCCCTCGTAGGCCAGCTTGGCCACCTCGGCAAAGACGCGCTTGCGCATATCGGCGATGGAGCATTTGAAATTTCTCATAGGGTGAAGGTCCTCCGGGTAATTTGTAATATAAAATAAGTATAACAAGCCGGACGGAGAAAGACAATATGGCGAAGAGCATAAAAATTCTCGTTAGAAGAGAAAATTCTTATACGAGGTGGTGCGAAGGTGGCAAGGAACCGTTAGATATGGCTGCGGAGGGCAGCTTCCAGCTTGAGAAGAGCCTTCTTCTCCAGGCGGGAGACGTAGGAGCGGGAGATATGGTAGGCGGCGGCCACCTGACGCTGGGTCTGGGGCACGCGGCCATCCAAACCGTAGCGGCGGCGGATGATGTCGGCCTCCCGGGGCGTCAGCAGCTCCGACACCAGACGGCGAATCAGCAGGCGGTTCTCCTTGTCCTGCAGTTGGTCCAGCATGGTGTCCTCCTCACCCACCACGTCACTGAGGCACAGGGCGTCGCCGTCCGGGCCGGTGTCCAGGGCCTCGTTGAGGGAGACCTCGCCCTGGAGCTTCCGCTGGGAGCGAAAGTACATGAGGATCTCATTTTCAATGCATCGCGAGGCGTAGGTGGTGAGTTTGATCTTCTTGTCGGGGCGGAAGGTGTTCACGGCCTTGATGAGGCCGATCGTGCCGATGGAGATCAGGTCCTCCTGGTCGGCGGTCTGGGTGTAGTATTTCTTGATGATATGGGCCACTAGGCGGAGATTGTGCTCCACCAGCGTGTTGCGGGCCTCCAGATCGCCGGCGGCGGCCCGTTCCAGACACTCCCGCTCCCGGGCAGGGGAGAGAGGCTTGGGAAATGAACCTGGCGAGCCGGTGAGGTGCAGGGACAGAAACAGGCTGTTGCACAGCAGAAGCAGTGCGGCGGACAGCATAGGACATCGCTCCTTTCTTTTTACCGCTGGTGTCAGCGTATGAGAAGGAGGAATGTCCGTATGCAGTGGACAAACACAGAAAATTTGTCGTTGCACTGAGGGGACAGAAGTGATACAATCAAAATATACGGTATAAGGAGGCGCTTGCTTATGATCTCCATGGCGATGCTGCACGATGCACAGCGGGTACTGAAGCCCGTTATCAACCGAACACCGGTGATTCAGACAAAGGGGATCGTGCCGGGGTGTGACTTTTACCTGAAGGCCGACTGCCTGCAGAAGACCGGCGCGTTCAAGCTGCGGGGTGCATACTATAAGATCGCCACCCTCAGCGACGAGGAGAAGGAGCGGGGCGTCATCGCCTGCTCCGCCGGCAACCACGCCCAGGGCGTGGCCTACGCCGCCCGCGATATGGGCATCAGGGCCACGATCTGCATCCCGGAGGGCGCACCCCTGTCCAAGATCGAAGCTACCCGCAGCTACGGCGCGAACGTGGTCCTCGTCCCCGGCGTGTACGACGATGCCTACGCTGAGGCCGTGCGCCTGCGGGACGAGCAGGGGCTGACGTTCATCCACCCGTTCAACGACTATCGGGTCATGGCGGGCCAGGGGACGATCGGACTGGAAATATTGGAGCAGCTGCCGGACGTGGACATGATTTTTGTCCCCATTGGCGGCGGCGGGCTCATCGCGGGCCTTGCCTACGCGGTGAAGAGCCTGAAGCCGGACTGCCGGATCATCGGCGTACAGGCCGCCGGCGCGCCCAGCATGGCGGAGTCACTGCGGGAGGGGAAGATCATCACCCTGAGCAGCGTGGACACCGTGGCCGACGGCATTAAGGTCAAGACCCCCGGCGACCTGACGTTCGAGATGTGCCGTCAGTACGTAGACGAGGTGGTGACGGTCAGCGAGGGCGAGATCGCCAGCGCCATTCTGACGGTGCTGGAGAAGCAGAAGCTGGTGGCCGAGGGCGCAGGCGCGGTGGGCATCGCCGCCGCCATGTACCACAAGGTCAACACCGAGGGCAGGAAGGTCTGCGCCCTGCTGTCCGGCGGCAACGTGGACGTGACCATGCTGGAGCGCATCCTCACCCGCGGCCTTGCCAAGGAGGGCCGCACGGTGAGTCTGGCCACGGTGCTGCCCGACCAGCCCCACGCCCTGGCCTCGTTCCTGGAGGTGGTGTCCTCTCTGGGAGCCAATGTGCTGGATGTGAACCACGAGCGCCGCAACACCCGCGCCGCTATCGGCTCGTGTGTGGTGAACGTATCGCTGGAGACCCGGGACAAGGCCCATATCCAGGAGATCTTCACCTCCCTCCGCCGCAAGGGCTACGAGGTGGAGGAACAGTAAACGCAAAAAGGGAAGACGGCTGTGGCCGTCTTCCCTTTTTGCGTCAGGCCACACAGAGCGCAGGCCGAAGGGTTTGATGGTTGCTGTAAGGAAGTAAATGTGGTATACTCAATGGAACGAATACCCAAACTAACGTAAAAAGGAGTTTCTGCCATGAAGCTGCGCTTTTACGGCGCTGACCGGTGCGTTACCGGCAGCTGCCACTGTTTAGAGGTCAACGGAAAGAATATTCTGGTGGACTGCGGTTTACAGCAGGGACGGGATGAGGTGGACAACACGGTGCTGCCCTTCCATCCCGGCAGCATCGACGTGGTGCTGGTGACCCACGCCCATATCGACCACTCAGGCCGCATTCCCATGCTCATCAAGAACGGTTTTCAGGGCCGCATCATCACCACACGGCTGACGGCGGACCTGCTGGACATTATGCTTCAGGACTCCGCCCACATTCAGGAGCAGGACGCGGAGTATCAGAACCGCAAGAACAGGCGGGCTGGCCGGCCTGAGATCCAGCCCATCTACACCGTGGCCGACGCTATGCGGGTGCGCGAATTCGTGCAGACCTGTGAGTACGGCCAGACGGTGGAGATCACCGATGGGGTGACGGCGGAATTTATCGACGCAGGACACCTGCTGGGCTCTGCCAGTATTCGCCTGACGTGCCGGGAGGGCGGCGAGACGCGGACCATCGTGTTCTCCGGGGACATCGGCAACGTGGATCAGCCTATCATCCGTGACCCTCAGTTCTTCGACAGGGCGGACTATGTTCTCATGGAGTCAACCTACGGCGACCGCAATCACACGGAGGTGTGGAGCTACACCGACGAGCTGGCCCAGATCATCGATGAGACCATCGCCAAGGGCGGTAATGTGGTCATTCCCTCCTTCGCCGTGGGCCGTACCCAGGAGCTTCTGTACTTTATCCGGGAGATCAAGGACAAGGGGCTGGTGAAGTCCATGCCCGACTTCCCGGTGTATGTGGACAGCCCACTGGCCAAAAAGGCCACTACCATCTTCTGCGGCGATCTGCATGGCTATCTGGATGACAACGCCCTGGCGCTGGTGCAGGATGGTACACATATGTTCAGCTTCTCCGGCCTGCACCTGACGGAGACGGTGGAGGAGTCTAAGCTGCTGAACATGGATAAGACGCCCAAGGTCATCATCTCCGCCAGCGGTATGTGCGACGCGGGCCGCATTCGCCACCACCTGAAGTACAACCTGTGGCGAGCGGACAGCGCCGTGGTATTCGTGGGCTTTCAGTCCCCCGGTACGCTGGGCCGCAACCTGCTGGACGGCGCCCCCGGCGTGAAGCTGTTCGGAGAGGACATCGCCGTCCGGGCCAAGATCGTCAATTTCCAGGGCCTCAGCTCCCACGCGGACCACGACCATCTGGTGGACTGGGTGAAGCACTTCGACCCGACCAAGACCACCCACGTGTTCGTGGTGCATGGCGACCGGGAGGTCGCCCCGGTGTTCGCCGACACGGTGAAAAACCTGGGCTTTGCGGCCCATGCGCCCCAATATACAGAGGAATACGACCTGATCGCCGACCGGCAGCTCGCCCCCGGCTACCTGCCGGAGCGTAAGACACGGGCCTACGACGGTGCGCCCAAGACCACCGGCGCATATCTGAAGCTGGTGCAGATGGGCGATATGCTGGCGGGGCTTATCCGCCGCAGCAAGGGCCGGGACAACAAGACGCTGGCCGCCTTTGCCGAAGCCATCAGCAAGATCATCAGCAAGTTCGAGTTCTGAGCCGTGCTGGAGAAGAACAAGAACTATCCCGCCCGCATCGAGGGGTATACCTCCGAGGGGCTGGGTGTAGCCCGCATCGACGGGCAGGCGGTGTTCGTCCACCGGGCTCTGCAGGGTGAAGAGGGCGACGTGCTGGTGCTGAAGGTGCTGAAAAACGCCGCCTTCGGCAAGCTCAGTACACTTCGTGAGGTGTCGCCCCACCGCACCGAACCGGACTGCCCGTACTACGGGCGGTGCGGAGGCTGTGACTTCCGGCACATGGACCGGGAGGAGGAGCTGGCGGCCAAGCGCCAGCGGGTGCAGGACGCACTGCGGCGTATCGGCGGCAGCGACGTGACGGTGGAGGGCATCTCCACCGACGGCCAGTACCTGCGCTATCGGAACAAGAGCCAATATCCCATCTCTGCCGACGGGACGGTGGGCTTTTACAAGGCCCGCAGCCATCAGGTAGTGGAGGTGCCGCACTGCCTGCTGCAGAAGGAACAGGCGGACGATGCGGCCGAGGCGCTGCGGCAGTACATCCGGACCTATGGCGTGTCCTGTTATGACGAGAAAACGCGGCAGGGTCTGCTGCGGCATCTGTATGTCCGCACCAACGGGGCAGGGCAGTCGCTGGTATGCGTCCTCGTCAATGGCAAGAAACTGCCCCACGAGCCGGAGCTGGTGTCCCTGCTGCGGCAGGCCGTACCGGACGCCGTAGGCGTGGTGCTGGGGGTGAACACCCAGCCAACCGGCGCGGTGCTGGGCCGGGAATACCGGACGCTGTGGGGATCGGACATGCTGACGGACCAACTGTGCGGCCTGACGTTCCGACTCAGTGTGCCGTCCTTTTTCCAGGTGAACCGGCCCATGGCGGAGGTGCTGTACGAGACAGCGCTGGACTTTGCTGGTCTGACGGGCCGGGAATTGGTGCTGGATCTGTATTGCGGCGCGGGGACGATCTCCCAGGTGATGGCCCGGCGGGCGGCGAGAGTTATCGGTGCGGAGATCGTGCCGGAGGCCATCGCGGACGCCAGGGAGAACGCCCGGCGCAACGGCGTGGAGAACGCGGAGTTCTTCTGCGGCGACGCATCGGCGGTGGCGGCGGACCTGGCCGCCAAGGGACTGCGGCCCGACGTGATCTGCGTCGACCCGCCCCGCAAGGGCCTTGCCCCGGAGGTGGTGGACGCGGCGGCGGCCATGTCGCCCCGGAGGATCGTGTGTGTCTCCTGCGACCCGGCCACCCTGGCCCGGGACGTAAAGCGGTTTGGGGAGCGGGGCTACCGCGCCGTCCGGGCGGCGGCGGTGGATATGTTCCCGAGGACAGCCAACGTGGAGACGGTTGTCTTGCTTTCCAAGGGTGAGGTCGAC
>UMGV01071208.1_pt1 | contig 33145 bp, 30 predicted proteins | sample 1965361 | NCBI WGS metagenome assembly UMGV01 (sample SAMEA4836081, study PRJEB28245) | human gut metagenome | biome: gut microbiome; material: fecal sample | place: Denmark | collected 2008
ACTCAAAGCTATCATGGAAGTTGTCAAAAAGCACAAAACGGATTGGGTAGCGGTTAGCCGTAACCGCTCCCATTCCGTTCATTTTCTTATCATCTTCCACAAGACTCTTCAACTCTTCGAAAGAAGTTACTGTCTTAAATCTATCCTTATCAAACATGCTTCATTATGATATTAAGGGTTTGCTCATCTGCATTCTCACATAAGTCTTGCAGCAATTCTCGCAGCATCTGGTTAGAAGCCAAAGGCATTACCTTACGAGCTATTTCACTTCGTTTGGCTTTCAGTTCTGGACTTTCAGGCTGTGAAGAAGCAACCAATGTTGCAACTCCATTACCACCACCTTGCAAGTCACTATTCAACAAAGATTGCGAACCCTTAGACATTGTAGCTCCCTGCTTGAACTTTTTTTGTTCTTCCTCAAAACGCTTTTGATTTTCAAGTCTCGAACGCTCTTGCTGTTGTGCCAAACGCCAATTTTTCAGTGTATCCTCGACATTACGTTCTGTCCACAAACCTATAGTTCCTTCAAGATGTCCTTCAAGGAAAGCTTTAGCATCAGCAAACTCAGATTCTGTCATGTTGATGTATTCCAATCCCATGACATAGTTTTTAAAGCCCTTTTCAAAATTATTGGCAGATTCCAACAAAAGGTTTCCCAAGTCTATATTGTTCTTTAATCCCTCAGCAACCTTTGCCATCAAAGTAGGATTTTTCACGCTCTCAGAGTCTGTGATAACCTTGATGATACCATCTATCAATTCTTTGTTCTCATCAGAGCACTCTGGTACATATTTCAAAGACCACAACGGATAGCCAACACCTGCAGAATATTCATGTGTCATAGCCCAACGCGCATCAGTCAAGCTACTTACATCAGAATACTTTGGCAACTTATTCAACTTAAATGTTTTTATCAAATTCTTGGTAATAGAACCTGCCTCTTTACTTTCAAACATAAAGTTAAGCTTTGCCGAAGTTCGTTCATTTTCCCAAGCCTTGAACATTTCGACTATATCATCAACAAGATGATTTGCTGTTCTTGGCTTACCATTCAAGTCAAAAATCTTACCTGCATATTTACGCATCGCAAATGCAACCATTGCCATTGGAGCATACGACTGGAACAAACCAAACGGTGGTAATGTCAACCCAATCAGTTTATCTCCAAGATTAAACGACTGGTTCTTATTGGTGTGATTGAATACATTCTGAATAAAATCACAGACTTTCTTCAATGGGTGTTCAGAGCTTATATCTGATTTCCAATCCAAGTTTTCGTCTACACTATCTTGCAAGAGATACTCAACATGCTTTGCAGGACCTCCGCACTTTGCAACAATCTCATCCTTCGTATGGAAAGATAAGACAACATCAACAGTTGCTTTTACAGATGCCTTTTTCCAAAAAGTATTTGAAGATCGTGTACGTATAATCTCCAATGATTCGGGTCCTGAAGTAAAGATAGCAGGAGCTATCGAATTATTGATAGTAGACGCCATTCGTGTACCCGAAATGGTTAATTCATCATTTCCTAAACAGAACGTTACATTACCACTACGGATATTTCCCAACCAAGCTCCAATCATCTCGCTCGCATTCTTGGCATAAGTCTTTTGTTGATTTGCCAATCCGTGTTTTTGCGCACAAGTTGCATTAGCTTGATATTCAATAAATCTCTCATACTCCTTTTCTCCCATTGGACTTTCAAGCAATACAAAGCAAACATTCTGAAAACGCTCGTCTTGCTTATTTTTGTCTATGATGTCTTTCAACTCAAAGATTTCTTGCTTAGTCTTTCCTACCATGAATGCCAACAATACGGAGTAAGTAGTTGCATTTTTAGCAAATACCTCTATCTTGTTAAGCAAGGTATATTCATTGCTTGATAAAGAGAAGAATCTAAACTCCAAAGGACGAGCCACCTGCGACAAGTTCTTGTTCATGAAGATATTTGCAGTATCTCCAAAATTAATAACTTGCTCAGTATAAAGGAATGTCGTCAATTTCAATTCTTCCTTTATTTTCTGAATCTCATCAGTAGGCAAAGCGGTAAAGAGAATTGAGTAATTTCCATTAGGCTGACGCTGGATAATACTTTTCTCATTGAAATATTCCAAGATTTCATTCACCTTATTATATATAGGTGTTCCTTCGAATAGATTATAGATATTCTCCTCACTTGGAGTCACACTATCATTATTGGCAATATTGTTGAGAGCATTCAACAAAAGTACACCCTTGAACACTGCAAGGTAATCCTCACCTTGCGCCTCAACTGCCAAATGATGAGAATTAAATCTTTCTGTCACAGCTCCAAAACGAGCAGTATCTCCCTCGAAGTATTCTTGCACGTAGTCCCATAAGAAATTTGGCGTTACGGTATCTTTCTCTGCATAAACATTTTCATTATCAAAGAAAGCCCTTACCTCATCACAAGCCAAGAATTCGAAGACGCTTCGACTTGAAGAACCTGCCTCACGAGCAAAATATGTAGCAAGGTTTGCTGTAGATGGATGCACAGGGAACAGGTTTGCCAAATCTTTCTTTGTCTGCATAGGGTCTGTTGACGAAGATGCAAAAGCTGACAAAAGTTCATCATGCAAACTACAGAAAAACTCCTGACGTTGGTTGTACAAGTCTTTATCAACAACCACAAACTTCTTTGACATAATACGGAAAGCTGACACTGGTTCCATATTATATATGACATAGTGATAACGACCTCTTGTTTGTTCACGCTCAGCCTCCTTCAGTGAATTCAAGGCAGAAGGATGTGACAAGAACAAAAAATACGAATCATTCTCAGGATTCATCATATCCTCTGCTATCTCTTGTAAGATTTTCAAAAGAGGCACACCTAAATCCGAACGCATCACATCGGTAAACTCATCCCAAATAATAAGCAAGCCATCATAAACTCCTTGACTACGAAGTTCATTTTGAACTTCAAATATCCAAGTCTTAAGATTTGAGTTCTTAATAGGTACACTAATACCCATGTTTCTTAAAGCATGAATAACACGATTCAGCACCTCTGTGTCACCATTAACAAGCCTTGACTTCAACTTATTCAAATCAGGAGCTACACTTTTCAGTATTTCATTGTTGTCAATAAGCATATTCCACAAGTCTGGCTCGCTCTCAATATGTTGAATATAATTATCAAAATCTGTTTGTACGGTCAATTTGATTCCTGCTTCTTTCAACGCTCTTATCACTTCTTTCTGCACTTGCAAAGACAAGTCTGCCTCATGAGCAATAGCCTGTTGACCATATAGATTGATAGGAAACAATCTCTTTTGCTCACGAAGTTGTAGAATGGAATTACGAAGCATAGCATACTTGGCTTCACCATACTCTTCATTTACATAATCCGTAATTTCCTCTACACTATCACATAAAAGGTGTTTCAACACAGCACCTGCATGGCTTTTACCTGAACCATAGGTACCTGCCACCCAAATCGCCTTATGCGAATCGGCATCATTATTCCTTACAGCACTAATGGTTTTCTTCAACAAATCGTTGAATTGATCATTAGCTATGAATGTCTTCCAGTCATCAGGTCCTTCATTCTTAATATTGTAAGCAGGACGCATTGACCTCAACGTCACTATGTCATTATATTTTGTAACCATAAGCGGTTATTGTTGATTTGTTAGATTAAAATATTCTTCTATTGCTTTTTGTAGCTCTATTCTATTTGATTCTGACTGAAGAAGCTGCCATAACTGTTCATCAAGATAAACATACTCTATCCTTTCTCGAAGTTGTTTAGAAGTCGGTGATTTTGTTGGCAAATCTCCTTTTATATGATAAAAACCATCAGATGCCAAGTGGTAAAATGGATACTTCATCGGACTTACTTGTTCACCATATTTCTCGTATAGCTTTAGATAAATGTCCTCTAACTCATCAGAATACTTTACTTTGTTTTCGGTAATCACAAGATTTCGAATGGCATGAATAATTGCCAGCAACAGTATCGGCTTTGCGACCTTTCGTTTTCCACCAACCACCAAAGTCTTTACAGACAATAGCATCGTCTTGTAATAATTCAAAGAGAGACTCATATTAAACCAACATTTGTTCCAAGACTGACATTGCTGTCAAGTCATTTCTCAATGTTATACTATCCAATCCCATATTTAGCTCAGCAACCAAAACTCTATTATTCATAGAGTTCAAGACTTTCAAGGCTTTCACAAAGTCAATTTGCGAAACGCCCAAAATTCCTAAAGGATTACTTGTTGAATCTTCTGCATACAAATCAGAAACTCTCAATGTACGAACTCCCTTAACCTCTGCATACTTGTACAAGAAGTAAGCTACACCAACTGACGAGATGGAAGTACAATATTGTCTCCGCAAAAACTTAGAGTCTTCACTTTCTCCCCACATCAGATGCTCACCTAAAGGAGACATGTTAATTGTTTGCAACAAAGCCCTAACTGCATTTGCAACAGTTTTAACAGAAGAGTCAGGATACTGCTCTATAATTGCATTTTCCAAAGTCTTACTATCAAACAGCTGATTAGGCTTTACATTATTAGCAAACCAATTCACAATAAATGAATTATAGGATAAATTCACAATTATAACTTCCCATATTTCATCTTGGAAATCCGCATAATTCTGCATCAACAGTTTACCCAATACTGTCAAAGTATTCTTTGTATCTGTTATTTCAGCATCCTTTAACCATGCCTTGAAACCATCTTCCTGTGCTGTGCCCAAACTATTGTTGCCCCAAAAATCATCAGGGAAACAAGAATACTCTGAAAGCCATTCACTTCTAAGACCAAAAGTTTTGTAACCCTTAATCTTTGCATTCAACTTTTTGTCCATATCAGTAATCATTCGAACACTATCCGCTGCAATACATCCTCTATCATGAGCATTAAAACACTTTAGACAGTGAATACATTTATTTTTATCTATACTAACATTAGGTGTTACTTGCAAAGCCCCTGTTGGGCAATCTGCCTCACAAACTTCACAATGTACACAATACGCACTTTTATAAACCAATCGCTTTAGTAAATAACCAAACTGCGGATTAGCACTAATGCCACATACACTAAACTCAATTACATCTTTATCTATTTGCTTTATTGCAAAATCATACAATCTCTTATTATATTTCAAAGAGCCTTGTATCTTATTGCCATCTAATTCACTCATAGAATACTCACCCAAAGCAAACATCCAATCAAGTAAAGAGTTATTAGGTTTCTCGATTCTTGCCACCAAATCCGTATCATGCTTTTTAAACAAAACCTTAGCCTTTACAATATCTTCACCACCTATAGCCTTAATCTTCCATTTTCTATCTCGTAAATATGATGTCGTATCATGGATTCCTACATATTTAGACCAAGATGATAGCTTTTGCATAAAAGGAGCTGCACTTTCGGCAAACTTTCTGCTAACCACCATATCATCCCAAGTGGTTGCAAAAGGACAAACCAAGCATCCTACACGAGCTTTTCCATATCTGTAAGCTATATTTATATCTAACTGATGCTTAAACAAATATAAGAATATTTCTATAGTATTCCAATAAAGTATAGGATGGGCATTATACACATTAGTATGTTTACCTTTTCCTTTACGTTGGTAAGCACTACGTTTAGTACTTTCCTCAGCCCTGACTCCATCAAAAGTTAGAATCTTGGCTTGCTTATCCTCTCCACTTCTCAACATTCGATAAAGCGGTGCTGTTTTCATTACTGAGCAACACCAACGATGGGTATCACTGGGCGTACCAATCTTATCCCAATAGTTCAACACACTATCGTGATTACGTGCTAACGAAAACTTCAAATCAGGAAATTTCTCTTTGTATTGTTTTTGGATTTTGTCATAAAGTTCCAAAGAAGGTGGCAACTCATAACCAGTATCGCTATAAATCACCTCAAAATCTGTACTTGGAATGGCACGAGTACACAAGTCAAGTACTACTTGCGAATCCTTACCTCCAGAGAAAGAAGCTATAAACTTATCTATCTTTGTTGTTTGATACACACGCTTACCTGCGTTGTTGGCATCTTCCAATGGCATAATATCAAAAGAGTCACAATCCTCTTTTACAATAGCCATCTTCTTTTTTGTTTTCTTCTCTGCTTTTTGAGCCAAAGCTTCAAAGTCCAAAGTGTTAGCAGAGGCTGCTTGAACGGTTTTTCTTGCACGAGCATATTGTTCATACGTTTCGTGTATGAACTCAATAGCCTCACTCTCCAAAAGAAACATCATATCTTTGTTGCGCTCTAATACAGCATCTACATCAACAGGTTGCAATATCAAGTGTTGTGCAGCTGGTTGCAAAATAACCGTTGCTGCATCATAGATATTGGCACCTTTGGCTTCGAAAACCAACTCACCCTTATAATAATACTGCTTATTGATAACCCAAAGGAGAGGTTCCTCACAATGAGGATATTTCCAACCAAGTTTGTCTAATCCTAAGAGATCAAGTTCTTCATAGAACACGGGTCTTGGAGATGTACCCAATACACCTTCTACTATACGTGAGTGCAACCTCACTCCATTCACATCCTTGTCCCATGTAACTTTATACACTTGGAGCTTCCTTTCTTTTAAAGTTATATCCGTAGAAGTCCCAAGTGCGGATGTTCATAAATTATGCTATACCTATCTATATACGAAAAAAGCGAGGACTTCGCTTCGTCCATCCCCAATCGTAGGCCTTCGCACTGCCCTTGCTGTTGAGACGGACAATGCAGAAAGCCCACGCTATGGTATATGATAATTCCATGTACAAATATATAGTCATACACTATACCAAGACATATAGTCAAGGTATGAATACAACAATTCGTAGCAGGATATATAATACACCTACCGTGAGCATTCACTCATTGCCACACCTGCTAACAGCATGTAAAGTTGCGAAGTTTACGATTGCGCAGATGAGCGTAAGCAAACGCTCTATTCTATAAAAGTCACACCCACCCGCTCTGCCCACCTGGGCTTTCTGCGGTAGAATGCAATTGCAAAAATAATAAATATTTCTGAAATCATTGCGAATATACTTAATTATTTTTTGTATATTTGCAAAGTAAGACATAAAACTCTATAAATACCGTAGAATATGACTACATATCTCAGATTCTTTGACTACGACAAAGCTTTCGATTACTATTGTGGAGTAATCGAAAAGATGAATCAATGCACCAACAGGAACAATCATGTGCGAATTATTGCTAAACCTGTACTAATCCTATCAATCATCACACTGATAGAAAAAGGGAAAACTATCAATCAATTTACATATGAAGAATTAGAACCAATATATAAAGGTATATTCGGAAAATATTTTATTCAAGCTCAACAACAGAACCTTACTAATTTACATTATCCATATTACTTTTTAAAAACCGAAATGTTTTGGCATTTGGTTTGGTTGAATGCTGAAGATAAAACAGATTCACCTTCAAGAGCATGGCTTGAAAGAAACACTAAGTACGCATTCATAGACCAAGAACTCTGGATATTACTCTCTCATCCTACCTATCGAGAGAATTTAAAAACATTTATCATAGAAAAGAAAATCATCAAGGTTTTTGAAAACGAAAAGAACAAAGGCATCTTTAAAACTTTGCTGCAATTACTTATGATTATATAATATCGTGTAATAGAGATATTTGTCAAAATATACCCTATATTTTGCATATAGTTTAAGTCTCCGATATGGTGGTTTGAAGTTAATGGGGGAGTTATCTTCCTAAACCGCACATCAATTGTTGTGCGCTCGTCCAACAATTGTTATGCAACTGTCCAACAGCCGTTATGCGCTCGTTCAACATATGTTGTACACTCTCTACTATCAGATGCACCGCATTTTTTAAAGAAAGATTGCGATGATAGAGACCGCCAGACCAATCACGCCAACAACGATTGCGATGATAACGCTATAAAACTGGATACGCTCACGGCGGTAGTTAAAACCACAGTTGTCACCCCTTCATAAAAGAAGCCTGATGTTTTTCGGTGTCATTTTTGTCAAAGTCATTTTTGGTCAAAGTCGACAAAAAGCAGTTCATAAGCAAACGACACTGAGGAGGGTATTGCTTCCAGCCTGCCTGTTATCAAGCAGCAAAAGCTATCTGTCAGTATAAACCACCGTGACAGACTACTTTTCTTAAATCATATAAAAAAGTCTCACAATTAAAGCTTTGCAACTTAACTGTGAGACTATGGAGTTGTAAATCTCATCCTAACCTTACTCGAGACCAAACAATGCCTTCAAGCCACCATCGACTCCTGAGAAGCCCATGAAGGCAAGACTCAACAAGGCTGCTGTTACCATGACAATGACAATGCCCTGCTGAGTAAGGAAGAATGTTCAAAATCATGCCCTAAGTGCATAAATTTTAACGATTTGTATCCCCATACATTCTATTTCCCCATTCTCGAATGCAGCAGTGGCAAAATCCTCGGCTTGAGCCTCATCCGTTGCAGCAACATAATAGCTCACCATCTCTCCCAACTCTGTCTCTATCTGAACATCAAAATAAACCATAGGCTACAATACTATTTTTTAGATTCTACATTTTTATCTAACATATCATTTGGTACAGAATTTCTTACCAAAGCCTCCCTATAAACATCCATCATTCGTTTTCTGAGATGCATCGGCGCAATCACTTCCAAAGAACGGCTTCGTGACAACAATGCCATCACAAAGTCGTTGGTAATCTTGACATGCACAGAAATCTTGAACACTTTACCATCATCCACTAAAACCCTCTGAGTATGATGCAGCGGCATTGCCTTCAAGAAATAGCCATCCCTATTATCATATTGCAAGACAACCTCCTCTACGGGCAAACTCTCATCATTCCAAATACCATAACAATCTCGATACATCCCATTCACATCAATATCTACGTTTCGTTCAAACAGGGTATCATGCACCACCAGATTGCGGATTCTATCAATGCCATATGCCTTTAGCTGATATCCATCTGCATCATAAGCCAAAACATACCAAAGTTGGTTAGATTCCTTGATATAATGAGGTAAGATATTCTCTTTCGTTATCACCTCACCTCCATGTCGATAAAGGACATATTGAAAAGAGATGGTGTGCTGATTCCTCACCGCATATATCAGTTGAGGCATATACTTGCTGAAGACAGCCCGATGATGCTCTGGCAAAATATACGACCTCATGTTAGGACTCTCATCCACGGCATTGAGCAATTCGAAGTTAAGGAGCATTTCTGAAAGCCTATCCTCCCTGCTCGAAAACCTCTCATTGATGCGATAACTATTCGTTGCCCTATCAAAGGATATTTCTATATGAAACAGCATTTCTATGTCATTGATGTCTCTTTGCAGAGTTCTTTCTGAGACAGGAGCATCCACATGGTCGTTAATATAACCTAATAGTTCGTGTACGGATACACAGCTGTTCCCATACTGACCATTGGTTGCATAAATCTTATTGATGATAAGCAACATTCGACGAATGCCATCTATTTGTCTTGCCATAACAGGAACTGTTTACTTCTTACTTATCACATCTCAGTTCATGCACTCTTTGTAAAGTTGCAGCCTTACTGCCCTCCACATTAAGAGGTGGCAAAAGACTATCGATTAAATAAGATTCCAACTCCTTTCTCTTGTCATTGGCAAGATAAGCAAAAAGCAAATTACGCTCCATCCATGCGGTCAAGCTATTTTCATCTTCCGCACCAAACTTCGTTTTTTTATTGTTTTGGTAATTATTATCTCTGGCAATCTTCTGATAACCAAACAAACTGCCCAAAGTTTTTCTGAGCGTAGAATTACCACCATTACCATGCAGATGATTTGTCCATATTCGTCTTTTCAAATCAGAAGCTATGCCTGTATACAACACACGATAATCCTCTCCGTGCAAAGAGATTTCTGTATATTTGAAATTACCCAAAACGTCAGGAATATTACAGCCAGCCTTTAACACCACGATATAATTGCCTTCCACGGCAGGAAGTTCTGCTCTTTGCCCCTTTTGACGGGTCAAAGAGTGTAAACTGATCTAACAATTCTTTTACATCCATATTTTTTTTTATCTTTATCGTTTGACATTCCAATCAATGCTGCAAAAATAAAAAATCTCAGCGACAAAATATGTCTGCGAGAAAAATATTTTCTATAGACTCAAAAAAAAGTCCCACAGCTCAGTCGTAAGACTGCTGCTGTGGGACTTATATCTTTTTTTTAAAAAAACTAACCTTACTCGAGACCAAACAATGCCTTCAAGCCACCATCGACTCCTGAGAAGCCCATGAAGGCAAGGCTCAAGAGAGCTGCTGTTACCATGACGATGGCAATGCCCTGCATGCCCTTAGGGATGCGAACCAAAGCCTGCTGCTCGCGGATTCCGGCAAAGACGATGAGTGCCAAAGCAAAGCCTAAGGCTGTGGAGAATGCATACACTACGCTCTGCAACAGATTGAAGTCTTTCTGAATAACCAAGATGGCTACACCTAAAACGGCACAGTTGGTGGTGATAAGAGGCAGGAAAATACCCAATGCCTGATAGAGAGCTGGCGAAACCTTCTTGAGGATGATTTCTACCATCTGCACCAACGCTGCAATGACAAGGATGAATGAAAGGGTCTGAAGATACTGCAATCCGAAAGCATCGAGCACGTACTTCTGAACACACCATGTTATAATAGTTGCCAAAGTCAACACGAAGGCTATGGCACCACCCATACCGATGGCTGTATCTATCTTCTTAGATACACCCAAGAATGGACAGATGCCGAGGAACTGCGACAATACAATGTTGTTGACGAATATCGCAGAGATAAATATCAATAAATATTCCATATACTACTCCTCCTTATTTCTTTACCTTATTAAATATTGCGATGATGTAACCCAAGGTGAGGAAGGCTCCTGGAGGCAAGATGAACACCAAGATGTTGGTGGTCTCCGGCAAAAGGATTACTCCGAAGAGGCTGCCTGAGCCGAGTATCTCGCGGGCACAACCCAAAACGGTAAGACCGAGGGTGAAACCTAATCCTACACCGATACCATCGAACAAACTTGCCACAGGCGAGTTCTTGGCTGCAAAACTCTCTGCTCGCCCCAGGATGATACAGTTGACCACAATCAGTGGTATATAGATACCCAATGCCTGGTTGATGCTATCGGGGGCATAAGCGCTCATAAACATCTGAAGGATGGTTACGAAGGCTGCTATTACTACAATGAACACAGGGATGCGAACCATATCGGGAGTGATCTTCTTGATGCAGGAAATCACAAAGTTAGTACAAATGAGTACAGCCATGGTTGCCAATCCCATAGAGAGACCATTAATGGCGCTGGTGGTGGTTGCCAAAGTAGGACACATACCAAGGAGCAACACGAAGGTCGGATTCTCCTTGATAATACCATTCATCAAAATTTTTATATTACTCATAGTGGCTTATCCTTTCTTTACTTTTGTGGCACCACTCTCACCGTCTGTACCCTGCTGGGTATAGGCTGAGTATGCCTGGTTAATAGCCTTGAGGAAAGCACGGCTCGTGATGGTAGATGCTGTGATGGCATCGACAGCATTGCCGCCCTTGTCGTCCTTGCTCACGTGAAGATTGCCATCCTTGGGTGTCTTACCAATGATGCTACCTTTGCCGTCTTTCTGAAACCAAGTATCGGCCTTGGCACCAAGTCCTGGTGTCTCTGAGTGCTGAAGAATGGTGTAACCCAATATCTTGCCCTCCTTGTCGAAACCAACCAATACCTTCAGGTCGCCACCAAAGCCACCTGTAACACTCTCTACGGCTGCTCCAAGAGAATTGCCACTCTTGTCGGAACAGGGATGCACGACAAATGTAACTGCCTTGCCGTCGAGGGTCTGCTGAACTTCCTCGGGAGCTGCCACCTGGAGTTCGTCGGTTCCCATTACACTCTTGATACCGGCTGCCAATGACTGCTCGGCCTTCTGAGCGATAGGTCCTGATGTGATATGGTTCACATAAGCGAGCACTGCACCTACAACGAGTGCCACACCCACCAGCACGAGAACCATGTTCTTTAATGATGATTCTAATTTCTGCATGACTTTTCCTCCTTATTTCTTTGCAGGCTTCTCGCCGAAGCGCTTGGGTTTGACATAGGTGTTAATAAGAGGTGTAAACGCATTCATGATAAGAATGGCGAACGACATTCCTTCGGGATAGCTTCCCCAGTTGCGAATGATGACCGTCAGCAAACCAATGCACACACCATAGATGATCATTCCCTTGTGAGTCATGGGCGATGTGACATAGTCGGTGGCCATGAAGATGGCACCCAACATCAAACCTCCGCTAAGGATAACGGCAAATGGATTGGCATATACGGGATTGGCCAGGTGCATCAATCCGCTGAAGATAAACACGGTAGCGATGATGCTTACTGGAATGTGCCAGGTGATGACCTTCTTCCAGAGCATGTATGCCAAACCGAGCAGGAGGGCGATGGCGCAAACCTCACCTGTAGTACCTGCTCCGAAGCCTTCGCCTGTAGCGCCAAAGAGAAGACTCAGAGAGTCGGGCAACTGTTGAAGCACAGAGCTGTCGCCGGTCTTGATGGCTGTCTTCATGATGGCCAAAGGTGTGGCTGCTGTAGTGGCATCGGTATAGCTGAACAGCTGACCTGCCACTGGCCATGAAGTCATCTGCGCCGGGAAACTAACGAGCAGGAAACAACGGCCTACCAAAGCGGGGTTGAAAGGGTTGTTGCCTAAACCTCCAAAGCTCATCTTACCAACACCAATGGCAAACAAGGCACCGATGATGATAATCCAAAGAGGAAGGTTGCTGGGCAGGTTCATGCCGAGCAAGAGACCTGTGATGATGGCAGAACCATCAAGCAAGCTGGTCTCTGCCTTGAGAATATATTTTGTTATAGCCCACTCGAAGAAGACGCAGGCTGCCACAGAGGTAAGCAGTACTACTGCCGAACCCAGGCCGAAGAAATAGAAGGAGGCCAAGATGGCGGGTACGAGAGCTACAATCACTCCGTACATGTTCTTCTCCACCGACTCGTTGCCATGGGCATGTGGCGATAATGAAACGATTAATTTACTCATTTTTTATTTTGTGTTGGGAAGTTAACAATAGATTACTTCTTGGTGTTGCGAGCACGGATGATGCCCATCACTGCTGCCTTACCGCCGATAATGTTGTCGAGGATAGGACGGTGTGAAGGACAGGTAAACTGGCATGAACCGCAGGCGATACAAGAGGTTACCTCTTCTGACTCTAAGCGCTCATACTCCTTCATCACGCTCAATGTGGCAAGCAGGTATGGCTCTAAGCCCATAGGACAAGCCTCCACACACTTGGCACAACGGATACATGGCTCTGCCTTCTTGCGGTGAGCGTCGGCATCGGTCAGGACGGTGATGGAGTTGGTACCTTTGGTTACAGGAACATCCAAGCTGATAACAGCCTTACCCATCATAGGTCCTCCTGCCAATACTTTGTTGTCGCCCTCTGGCAAACCGCCACAAGCCTCTATCATCTGAGAGAATGGTGTGCCCATACGAACAAGGAAGTTGCCTGGATTCTTGACCTGCTTGCCTGTGACTGTGGTATAACGCTCGAACAAAGGCTTGTTCTTCATAACTGCCTGATACACAGCAAAGGCAGTACCTACGTTCTGAACGATTGCTCCAACATTGACAGGGATAGCAGGAGGTGCTGGCACCTGACGACGGATAACGGCATCAACCAACTGCTTCTCGCCACCCTGTGGGTATTTCTTGGCCAATGGAACAATCTCGATACGAGAATCGTCGGCTGTCTTTTCCTCGAAGAGTTGGATGGCAGCCGGTTTGTTGTCCTCAATACCGATGTAACCTTTTTCTACTTTGGCTGCCTTCATCAAGAGGTTCAAACCTACGAGAATCTCATCGGCATGCTCCATCATCAGGCGATAGTCGGCTGTAATATAAGGCTCGCACTCCACGCCATTGATAATGACACACTCGGCCTTGGCTCCTGGGGGTGGACACAACTTGATGAAAGTGGGGAAACCTGCACCACCCATACCTGTCACACCTGCCACCTTGATGCGGTTGACAATCTCTTCGGGGGTCAGTTCGGGATGCGCCTCCACCGTTTCCAACTTGTCGGTACGGTCGATACTCTCCTCCCACTCGTCGCCTTCTACATTGATGATAATGCAGGGTTTGCGATAACCGGTAGCGTCGATAGACTGGTCTACCTTGAAGACTGTTCCTGAAACAGAACTATAGATGGGAGCACTCACAAAACCACCAGCCTCAGCAAGCAGAGTACCTACCTTCACCTTGTCACCCTTGGCAACTACAGGTTTGGCAGGAGCACCTATGTGCTGACCGAGTGGGAATATGGCTTGCTTAGGAAGGGCTGCCACCTGGGTAGGCATCTCGGCTGTAATCTTATTCTCTTCTGGATGAACTCCACCTATTCTAAATGTTCTCAACTTCATGCTTGTTCCTCCTTCTTTACTTCTGAAGTCTCTGCCTTGGGCGCTACTGGAGCTACTACTGGAGTCTCTGCAGGAACTGCCTCTACTGGCTTAGCCTTCTTAATAGGGAAATTAACTTTCACGAGAGCACCTGTGGGGCACTCATCAACACACTTGGTACACATGCGACACTTATTGAAGTCTACATAAGCCACATTATTCTCAATAGTGATAGCATCAAACTTGCAGACTTTCTGGCACTTACCGCAGCCGATACAAGCAACGCTACAAGCTTTCTTGGCTACTGCACCCTTGTCGTGATTGACACACTGAACATACACACGACGTCCCTTAGGACCCTTCTTGCGAAGTTCTATGATGTGACGTGGACAAGCCTTGGCACATGCACCACAGCCTGTACACTTCTCTTCATCTACCTCAGGAAGACCAGTTTCGGGATTGATAGAGAGGGCACCAAACTGGCAGGCTGCTACACAGTCGCCACAGCCCAAGCAGCCAAATCCGCAACCAGTCTCGCCTGCTCCACAAGAGTGCATGGCTGCACAGGTGTGCAAACCATCATACTCGGCGATGCGAGGACGATGCTCGCAAGAACCATTACAACGCACTACAGCCACCATAGGTTCGGTGTTGCCCACAGCGATACCCAAAAGGTCGGCTACCTTGCCCATCACGTCGGCACCACCCACAGGACACATCAGCCCTTCGATGTTACCGGCATCAGCACCCTTGACAAGTGCTGCTGCCATGCCAGAACATCCAGCAAAGCCGCAACCACCACAATTGGCTCCAGGCAGAATCTCAGCCACCTGACCTAATCGAGGGTCCTCTTCGACGGCAAACTTCTTGGATACTACGAAGAGTACTAATGCAGCAATAAGCGCAATGACTCCAAGTACCAAGATTGCAATCAAAATAAAATTCATAATCTTTGTATTTGTTTTAGTTATTTATATTGTTAACTATTGGATTTTTCAAAATACGGCTTACTTCTCTATGAAGAAACTTAGGCTACGCTTCAGCTTGCTGCGTAGCATATAAAGACATATATAATAAGGAATCAATATGCCTAAAGAAAAGAGTGCTGCCACACCTTCGGAACTTGTCATCTTCAGAGTTGTCACCAAAGCGATAACCATCAGCAACAAGGGCAGAAGATAGCCATACCAACTGGCTCGAAAACCAACACCTGCATCGGCAACCACCCTGACATGTTCGCCCACATGGTACTTTTCTGCTTCTGCTGTAGATACCTCTATCAGTTTTTCCTTAGTTTCGGAGGCATTGCAGTGCGAAGCCACTTTGCAGGCGCTACAGGCAGACGACTGAAGGATGCGCACACGCACACAACTTCCTTCTACTCCGTCTACTACACCCGAATGTTTTATCTTGTTGTTCATGTAGTAATTCTTGTTCTTATATCTTTTGCTTACTCCACTTCATTAGCTATTTTGCTAAGTCGAGTTTACAAAGTTATTTTACTTGCAAAGATAATACATTATTTATAATTGGCAAACAAAAATGTGATATTTTCAAAAAAAAAGGAACGCAAACGTTTTCTTATTGTGTGCCCAATACCTAACGTTAAATGGAATATATTAAATGTTATGTGTGGAATGTATGATCGCGATTAAAACCTACGGAACTTCAGGCGAAGGGTTTTTGAACGAAGCACCATCTTGCTCCCACTAAGGGCTTCTTTGGCAAAATGCTCCTCAAGTTCGTTGACACCATAATAGCGTAAAACCTCTACATCATCGACAGGAATATCGCCACCATTCTCGCCATTATCCTGATGCCAATTATTCTTATAGGCCTTACCTAAGAAAAGACTGTCACCTGTCTGCTCGAAGCGGAAATAATAGCCTGTTCCCTCACGATCGATGTCAGAAACACTGATCAAGCGATGTTCTATACCCCAAAAGAAACGACGATTGGAGTAGTCGCCTGTATGCCCTGTTGCCAATGTATCAATGCTCTCAAGATGCCAGTAACCATCAAGATCACCATTACTACTTGTCTCGAGGGTACATGAGGATAGTGAGCCCAACGCCAACAGCAAGCCAGCCACCGCTGCCATACCTACAGCTGCCATAGAGCGCTGTCGTCTTACATTCGATTTCATATTTCGATTTTGCTTTTTCATTGTCATATTGTTACTTCTATGTCTATGCGTTACTTCTTCTTTTTACCCAAATCAAAAACACCCGACTTGCCCACAGTGAACTGAAAACCAGCATTATGGCCCAACATCTTGTCGCTACCAAAATCCATGGCATATCCACCCTTGGCATGCCAGCCATGAGCAAAGCGATAATGGGCCTCAGCAAGGAAGCTTACATTGTGGTGGGGCTTGGTAAAAGGGTCTTGATAGGTTCCCCAACCCTTCTGATAAGTGGCCAACACGCGATAACCCAAGCGAGAAGTAGGCTGACCATCAAAACCAAGATGGAAGGCTACGAAACGGTTGTTGTGTACGTAAAGGTCGCCTGCTGTATTGTAGATGGGCGAAAGATAGAGCGGATTGCCTATCACCTGTCCCCAGTGCTGCCAGCCAGGATAGTTGCCGTGATTGTAATAGTCGTCCATGCCAGCCAGGTGGTCAGGGATATTCATCGTATGGTCGTGATTGAAAGGTCCACTCTGATACTTGGTGTAGAGATACTCGAACACTACATTGCGTAGCCATCGCCCATAAGGAAGATTCAGTTCGGCACCAAGCATGATGTCCTTCAACTTATATCTATAATATCTGTTCTTCTTACGGTCTTGCCATTCATCGCCCTCGCCATAACCATCATAGTCGAGGAAAAACATCTGACTGTGATCCTCGAAGAAATGATCGGCATAAATGCCGACATGCCAGGTGTCAGCCTTATAGTTTACACGCATCAGCCAACTTCCCAAGTGATTGCCCTCTACATTGGCATAGGCACCATCGGTGGCATCAGCGCCACTGGGAATAAAGGCATGAAAGAAATCCTTGATGCCCGAACCTGTAGGGATCTGTTCCATCTCGCCATTGGCACCATAATGATAGAGATTGCCACCAAACTCGGCAGCCATCTCAAGACCTAACTCTATACTCCAAGGACAGAAGCGCTCCTCATTGCCGATACGCAGAAAACCTGCTTTGCTGTGATAGAGCACACGCTCGGCATACTTGCTGCGACACTGAGTGAAGTCTTTCTGCCAGTTGTCGTCAGTCATCACACCAAAAGCCACATGACCCTTCAGTTGTAACCAGCGTCCCAAAGCTGGAATCGTCCAATATTCAGGAAGCGCAAGTCGAACTTGTGGCACAGGACGGGCATTGATACCCAATGTCTGGCTACCGCTACTCAGGGTCTGATTCTTCAGCTCCATAGGATATTCCTTGGCCCCCACACTCAGTACGCCGTGAAGCCAACGTGCCTCAACAAAAGCTTGCTGCACGACAACATGACTGGTATAATGCAAAGGAACAGCTATATCGACACCATAACCTATCCCCCATCGACGTGCTGAATCGACAGAAAGGGGACGAACTGCACTACCCCGTAGATATCCATTCGTGGAGGAAAGCGAAGATAGACCATACTTATTGGCATTAAGCCATAGTGGGGTCTTGCCATGAGAGAAAGAACCTTGCAGTTCTATATTATATCGTATGTCATACCCTAAATCAAGGTTACCTGGTTCTGCACCATCTTGCCACGCATACTGAGCGTATGTAGCACGAGGTATCATCCACAAAACTAACAAGATTATAATAAGGTGTATCTTATTAACAAATTTCATATCAATTAAAGATTTATATTTCTCTGCAAAAATAGGAAAAAGTTTACTTTTAGCCAAGAAAAAGGATACTTTTCATAGACTTCGACCTTATTTTGAGGCATAAAACAAGGGTTTAGGGAATTTCCCACACCTGTTTAGGGAAAATCCTTTTCTACATAAATCCTTTTAGGCTATCTTTGCAACGTAAAACAACAAGAACAAGAATAACAACTCTTTAAAACAATAAAATTATGAAGAAGTTTATATTAGCTATGGTTACACTGTTGGTTATGACAGTTTCTACCGCATCAGCCATGAGCTATGAGCAGGCACGTCAGCAGGCTCTTTTCTTGACTGATAAAATGGCATACGAGTTGAATCTTACAGACGACCAGTACGAAGCAGCATACGAAGTAAATCTCGACTACCTCATGGGGATAAATAGCTACGATGATCTATATGGGGCTTACTGGAGACAGCGTAATGCTGACTTAAGCTACATACTTCTCGACTGGCAGTACAGAACTTATCTGAATGCTGCATACTTCTACCGCCCACTCTACTGGGATGGAGGTTATTGGCACTTCGGCATCTATGCAAGATACCCTCGCAGAGACTACTATTTCTTCGGACGTCCTCACTTCTACACCGTATACAGAGGCGGACATAGCTGGCACATGAATGGTGGAAGAAGTTGGTATTGTGGCCGCTCCTATGGAAGACCACACACTAACGGCAATCCACGAGTGGGTATGAGAGATGGATTCAACCGCGGAGACTATGGTAGAGGAAAGAGTTTCGGCAATATGACGCGACAGAGCAGCACCCGCACTACGGTCACACAAGACCGTCAATGGGGCAACAACCGCTCGTTCGGCAATGCTTCAAGAAACAACAACCGCTCGTTTGGCACATCATCAAACACGCCTAATCGTTCGTTTGGTAGTGGTTCAAGAGACAACAACCGCTCTTTCGGCAACAGCTCGAGAGACAATAACCGTTCGTTCGGCAGCGGTTCAAGAGAAACCAATCGTTCGTTTGGCACACCATCAACCACGCCAAACCGCTCTTTTGGTAATAGTTCGAGAGAAGGTTTCCGCTCGTTCGGAGGTAGTTCAAGTGGTTCTAACCGCTCATTCGGAAACCATAGTGGATCTTTCGGAGGAAGTCGCGGAAATGCAGGAGGTAGTTCTTTCGGCGGCAGAAGATAAAAACAATAACAGATATATCAAAACTAAAATATTATATGCGAAACTTTTAAACAAATTAGAGAGTTAATCGAGAGGGGTATACCGATGATGGTATACCCCTCTTCTGTTAGTTGGGTTTGTATGTTTTTACTTCCGACTCTCTACATCTTGCAAAGGAGCAATAACGACAGTCTTAAACCAGTCTTTTAAAACGCCAGCATATTGATCTTGGGAATCGGAAAGTAATATCAAAACCCAAGAACCATCTGCCAACTGCGGACCAAGGCACATCCCCTCATAGTTGGCAAAAGAACGTCCCCAGAAAGTGAGCCGAGTAGTCCACTGAGTTACTAATGTTTTTCTCATAGTTGGCACTTCGTCCGTCTGGAATGAAGCAGACATATCAAAAGGATGCTCGACACTGGGATTGACAAGATAAAGCTTGCATTGGCAAAAGGCTCCTATCTTAGCTTTGGGTACAAACACTTCACGCTCTAACACCAGTAGTTGTCCATCAGGGAGTACACATAATTCGCTTACACCCATAGCATAGTGCAATGCTTGTTTACGGGCTTTGGGCTTGTCCATTTGATAAGCATAAGATACTGCTATAGGGTGCTCGCCAAAATGACATTCAGAATCTTGATCCTGATTCTCACGCCAATCGAAGGCAAAAAGTCGTAATCGGTTGGTCAAACCATTGCGCCATGAAGATGCCTCACCATCCTTACGCAATGTACTCTCTGTTATAGTCCATAGGTAATGGCGAACTGAGTCGTAAGCTAAAGACTCGTAACCATAGTTGGGATGAAAATCTGCCGAAGGTTGACTATACGACCAAATGAATTCATTGCCATTTATGGGATATTCTGCAATACGAAACAATCCTTCACTGGCTAAAACTAAAGTGGAATCGGAAACTTTAGCTATGGCTTCATGGTCGAGTCCCCGCTCATGAACCATCTGAGTAAAACCTAAGTTTTCTACGTTCTCAAGCTCTCCTGTCTGGGGATTCACCTGGATGCGAAAGTTGAAATACAATGCACTGTCAGACTTATCACTAACAACAGCATAAATGTCATCATGCAGATGAGTTATACCACTATAGTTTCCTGGAGGAACGGTCTTAGGAAAACTTTTTGGAGCATTCTCGCGCACAACGTGCCACAACTTAGCACGAATAGCCGTTCGAGACACTTGTCCCTCGACTGTAAATACGAAAAAAAGAGAAGCACACAACAGCACTCCTCTCACTATTCTTCTCTTGGTCATTTGCATATTTTGGGGTTCCATATCGAATAGGTCAAAACAAAATCTATGGCCAGTTCAAAATCCACATGAGCTGTATGATGATTCTTAAGATTCTCTACATCGCAAGCCCAATCTGTCATCGTGTCGAAAGGTTTCACTCGCATTTCTTCAAACTGAAGTTTATCCTCAGAAAACAATTTATAGACTGTCTCCTTGGCACACCAATGCACCAACTTGGCATCCAAGCAGTCTGCTCGCTCATCGTTACGCAGATACTTGGAAGTAATACGCTCTACTCGGTCGCTCATATACTCAATGTCTACAGCAACTTCATGAATCTTAGAAATGATAAGAGCAGCATAACCCTTGGTATGAGAAATACTGACATGGTACCCCCGAAACAATGGTTTACCAGACTCGTTATGAGTGAAATCACCTGCATGGGAAAGTAAACCTTTAGAAGCACCATTCAAACGAAGCATCTCGTACATCAATGCACGGATGGCAAGGAACTCGAGCTTACGATCTTCACTCTTATATTTCTTATCCAGTGTGGAACGATAAGGCAAAAGATGAGGATACTTGTCAAACATTTCCTCTGTCGTTTCTTCCAACTGCCAAAGTCCTAAACTAACACCTGGATAAACTTCTCGTATGTTAACAACCGCCATAATCCCTCTCTCCTCTATTGATCGGCATCCAAAACGTTTCTTACGGGATGTACCGTTACCTTGATTTTGCTGATGCGACGTTCTTCTATTTCCATCACCTCAAAAGAGTAATTCTTGTAATCCAATTTCTCGTGGATACTTGGGAAGTCTCCTTTTATCTCCAACAATAAGCCCGCTAAGGTATCTGCATCACCTTCCACCTCTACAAACTCTTCATCATCGATATTCAAAATGCGACAAAAATCGGTAAGCAATGTCTTACCCTCAAAAACGAATGTGTTATAATTCAATTTTGAGTAGAACTTTTCTTCCTCATCATATTCATCATTGATCTCACCGACAATCTCTTCGAGAATATCCTCTAAGGTAACGATTCCACTGGTGCCTCCAAACTCATCCACAACAATGGCAATATGAACTTTGTTTTCTTGAAACTCACGTAGCAAATCGTCAATCTTCTTTGTTTCGGGAACAAAATAAGGTGGACGAATCAAACTCTGCCAACGGAAATTAGCAGGCTTACCTAAATGAGGCAACAAATCCTTGATATATAAGATGCCACGGATATTATCGGTATTGTCTTGATAAACAGGTATACGACTATAGTTATTCTCTACTATACATTTCAATACATCTGCATAGTTGCTGTGAATATCAAGATCTACAATATTCTGACGACTGGTCATAACCTCTTTGGCTGTTTCATCGCCAAAACGAATAATACCTTGGAGCATACTTTGCTCATTCTTGATATCATCCTTGTCGGTAAGCTCCAATGCCTGTTCAAGTTCGTCTACACTCAATACATGCGACTCTTTCTTCATTACCTTTTCTGCAAGCATTCCACTCTTAAGAAGAATTGTCTCTATGGGCCAAAATATCTTGCGAGCAAAGAGAATGGCATCAACACTGCGACGACAAAAACGTAGCGGATTCTGACGACAATATACCTTCGGCATGATTTCACCAAAAAGCAATAAGAGGAAGGTAAGGAAAACCGTCATTATCAAGAATTCAAGCCAATAAGCCATAGGCCCGAACTTAACGATGCTGACAAAAATATTACTCAACAACATAACTATCATGACATTGACAAAGTTGTTGGTAATCAATATCGTCGCCAAGGTGCGCTCAGAATCTTCACGCAGCATCTGAATCTTTGAGTCGCTTGATGTCTTTTCATCCTCAAGCTCTGCTACATCAGTAGGCGACAAACTAAAAAATGCAATTTCAGAACCACTGGCAAATGCTGAAAGAAAAACTAAAGCAATGGCCAATAGTCCTGCAAGATAAACACCCAATGATGGCGCTTGTACGCTGACATCACTAAATGCTTCTGCTAAAGTTGATATATCCAATGTTATAAATAACTTTAAGAATTAGAAAGGGAGATTACTATTGTCTGAGGTAGAAGATGTCTCTGCCTGAGAGCCAACAGTTTGCGATTCGACAGTTGAAGTAGACGCATCTGTAGCATGAGTAGACGCTGACTTAGGGGTAAGCAACTCCATATTATCAACATAGATTTCTGTAACAAAGCGACGCTTTCCCTGCTTGTCATCGTAGAAACGATAACGTATTTTTCCTTCTACATAGAGTTTATCACCCTTGTGTACATACTTTTCTACGATTTTAGCCAAACTGCGATAAAACACAAGATTATGCCATTCGGTACGATCTGGTATCTGAGTACCATTAGGCAACGTATAACCCTTCTCCGTAGTTGCTAAGGAAACCTGAGCCACAGCCTGATCAGCTTCATAATAGCGCACATCAGGCTCTTTACCTACATTACCAATCAACATTACCTTATTCATAATTCAAAATGCTTTATTTCCACATTCCTAAATAACGAAAATGGAAGTTTTTACCTTTTACAGATGGAAATTGACTACGAGAATCAACACGTTCGCGAAGATGTTCTATCAAACGATCATAGCAATCTTGTCCTGATACCGCTTTTAGATTAGCAACAAAATGAGTATCTCGATATTCAAATTTTCCCGTTGAAGGAATCAAGACAACGCGCTTAAAGTCCAAACTTCCTTCATACCAACCTGGACGTTCTTCGGTAAGTCGGTTGTACATTCCTTCTGCCGCCTCACGAACAGCGGCAACAGGACGTACAGCTTTCTTATCTTTGAAATCTTGCATATTGGCTGCAGCTGTCTTAATAACGATAAAATAGACACGAGGGCGTACCTTATAACGCTTTGGATAACAAACATCACTTGCTGCATATTCCCGAATATCTGCCTCCAATTCGGCATCAACTGAAATTTCTGGAATACTTCTCAAAAAATCTATAGCTTGTTCTGCATTAGATACAAAAACCTCTCTATCAAAGTATCGTAAATATAAATTCATAAGTTATGTGTATTTTTCTAATAATCATAGAAAATAAAAAAAGAGCGGAAAACGGGACTCGAACCCGCGACCCCGACCTTGGCAAGGTCGTGCTCTACCAACTGAGCTATTTCCGCAACAAAAGAAAAATAAAAATAGTGAAGAGGAGGAGACTCGAACTCCCACGACACAATTGTCACTACCCCCTCAAAGTAGCGCGTCTACCAATTCCGCCACCTCTCCAACATTTCAAAATATTCTGATAACCGTGCCCAAGACAGGACTCGAACCTGCACGTTGTGAAACACACGCACCTGAAACGTGCGCGTCTACCAATTCCGCCACTTGGGCTTAGAAGATCACCCTCCTGTTTTGGTTCTTTCAGAATGTCTGAGCGGAAAACGGGACTCGAACCCGCGACCCCGACCTTGGCAAGGTCGTGCTCTACCAACTGAGCTATTTCCGCAAGTAACTTCCTAATTGTTAGGAGCATTTCTCTAAATGCGGTTGCAAAGGTACGACTTTTTCTTGAACCGCCAAACTTTTTCTATATTTTTTTTCAAAAAAAGCGCCCTTTAGTTTACTTTCTTTACAAATAGCCCTATTATTGTGCTATTTTACTCGAAAAAGGGCGCTTTTCTATTCTTTTTAGTACTTATTCTAATCCATCCTGTTTTTATAGTCTTCATAGCCAAACTGACGCAATATTTCCATATTACCATCAAGATGAACGATACCAATAGCAGGATGAGAAATGCCATTAAAGGTATTTGTCTTCACTGTTGTATAATGCAGCATATCCTCGAAGATCACGTTCTCTCCTATTTCTAACTCATGATCAAACTGCCAGTAGCCCATAAAATCACCACTAAGACAACTATTACCCCCCAAACGATAAATATGTTCACCCTCTGGAGCCTTCATCATATCTTCTACCTCTATGGTTTTGGCATTTCTTACAGTAGGCATATAGGGCATTTCCAAACAGTCGGGCATATGACAGGTAAAACTAACATTGAGTATTGCAGTACGAATTCCACCATTCTCCACTACATCGACAACTTGAGAAACCAAAGCTCCCGTTTGCCAACCAAAAGCACTTCCAGGCTCCATGACAACCTTGAGATGTGGATAGCGCTGATGGAATCCCTTTATTATATTAATAAGGTGTAATACATCATAGTCTGAACGAGTCATCAAATGACCTCCACCAAAATTAATCCATTTCAACTGAGGGAACCAGTCAGCAAACTGCTCTTCTATATGCGCTAAAGTTCGCTCAAAGACATCTGCCCCACTCTCACAATGACAATGACAATGGAAACCTTCGATATCATGAGGTAACTGAGAGGGCAGCTGAGAAGCTGTCACACCAAAACGACTGCCTGGTGCACAAGGATTATAAAGTAACGTACCGACTTCTGAATAACCAGGATTAACTCTCAATCCACAACTTATTTCAGAATTCACATGCCTCACTCTCTCGTGATAACGAGCATACTGCGACAGAGAATTGAACGTGATGTGACTGGAACATCTTGCTATCTCATCAATTTCATAATCAGTATAAGCAGGTGAATAAGTATGCGCCTTACTACCAAACTCCTCAAAAGCCAATCTTGCCTCACTCAAAGAGCTGGCAGTCGTGGCATGAATATACTCTCTGAATATGGGGAAGGTTTTCCATAAAGCATAAGCCTTAAAAGCAAGGATGATTTCAACATCAGCACGATCGGCTACACTTCGGATAAGCGACAAATTGTTGCGCAGACGCTCCTCCTCCAAAAGATAAATTGGCACATGAACTTCATTAAAATTCGCTAAATTTACGGTCATATCTTGATAAATATTAATTTTCGAGTGCAAAGATAGCTTTTTATCTCTTATAAAATTGCAAGTTCCCATTTTTTTTAATACTTTTGCATCACAAAATACACAGACGATGAAATTAGTAATAATGACAAAGTCCACATTCTTCGTGGAAGAAGACAAAATATTAGCCTCATTGTTCGATGAAGGTATGGACAACTTACACCTGTTCAAACCCAACACTTCGCCCATGTACTCTGAACGCTTACTGACTCTCTTGCCTGAAGATTTTTGTCGCAAGATTGTAGTACACGATCATTATTATTTGAAGAGCGAATACAATTTGGCTGGAATCCATATAGACGACCCACAAGCTCATGTCCCTGACGGTTACAAGGGTAAAATCAGTCGTTCATGCTCAGACTTGAGTATGCTTAAGGAAATGAAAAAGAAATCAAACTATGTTTTTCTGAAAAATGTATTTGATTGTATTGAGTTCAAGGATGAAAAATCTACATTTTCCATGCAGCAACTTGAAATGGCAGCCGACAAGGGATTGATAGACAAAAAAGTCTACGCCTTAGGAGGAATGAGTTTAGAAAACATACAAATAGCAAAACGCTTAGGATTTGGAGGCGTTGTCATTTGTGGAGACCTTTGGAATCGTTTTGACATACACAACGAAAATGATTTTAAGGAACTCATTGGTCATTTCGAAAAGCTGAGAAAAGCTGTCAGTTAAGAAGTAAAACATTAATCCACATAACACAAGAAAAAGAAATGAGTGATAAAAACTCTTTTTTGGTATTCTCTGGTACAAACTCGAGATACCTTGCAGAAAAAATCTGTGCAAGTTTAAATTGCCCTCTCGGTAACTTAGTGGTTACTAAGTTCTCTGATGGCGAATTTGGCGTCTCTTTCGAGGAGTCTATTCGTGGTCGCGACGTGTTCCTCGTACAGAGTACTTTCCCTAATTCTGACAACTTGATGGAATTACTCCTGATGATTGATGCAGCTAAGCGTGCTTCTGCAAAACACATTATCGCAGTCGTTCCTTATTTTGGTTGGGCAAGACAAGACCGTAAAGACAAGCCTCGCGTAAGTATCGGTGCCAAACTCGTTGCCGACTTGCTGAGTGTTGCTGGCATCGATCGCTTGATTACGATGGACCTCCACGCCGACCAGATTCAGGGTTTCTTCGATGTTCCTGTAGACCATCTTTATGCATCAGGCGTCATTCTCCCTTATCTGCAGAGCTTGAATCTTGACAATTTAGTAATCGCATCTCCTGACGTAGGCGGTTCTAAGCGTGCCAACACTTACGCTAAATATTTGGGGTGCCCACTGGTACTCTGCAACAAGACACGCGCTCGCGCAAATGTGGTAGCAAGCATGCAGATTATTGGTGACGTGAAGGACAAGAATGTTGTCATCATTGACGACATGGTTGATACTGCTGGTACTATCACTAAGGCTGCAGATATCATGAAGGAAGCTGGAGCTAAAACCGTTCGAGCATGCGCTTCACACTGCGTCATGAGTGGACCTGCCTCAGAGCGCGTTCAGGCATCAGCCCTTGAAGAGATTGTCTTCACCGACTCTATTCCTTATACCAAACGTTGCGACAAGGTAAAGCAGCTCACTATTGCTGATATGTTTGCTGAAACTATCCGCAGAGTGGAAGATAATGAAAGTATCTCTTCACAGTATCTCGTATAATACTTATTTTCCTTAAATATACAAAAAAGCCTTTTCTGATTATTTCAGAAAAGGCTTTTTTGTATATTGGCACTATTTCTCTCATTCTAAAAGAAATGTTACTCCGCTTATTCCTATATATGTATAAATTATGTATTTGAGCAAAGAACCTGCGATGTGTCTAAACACCCATGTACCAATCAGATTTCCAACTATTACGCCAGCAATACCATATAGATAACCAGTAGCCACAGTCACCGTAAAGAAACCATTATAGGTTCTTGCCAATGTCATCATCAGGTTGCCCAAAAGAAAATAAGCTTGCGTTATTGCCAAATAATGTTCTTTGTCGGGTTCTGAGCTAACAAAATATAGCACAGCAGGAGGTCCTTGCATACCAAAAAAACCGCCCATCAGTCCGCTCAATCCACCTGTTGCCACCTGCACTGGCATCGTGGTTTTCACCTTGATGCGCTTGCTGAAGAAGGCGAAATAGAAGCTTATGATAATCAACGTGATGCCAAGCAACACATTCAGAATGCCATGTTCTATACGCTTGAGCATAAATATGGCCCCCACAGACACTACAATAAATGTAAGAAGTACAGGAAGAAGCCTTCTCCAAACAATGTATTTGTGTGTTTGAAATACAATGATCAGTGATGTTGTCATTGCCAGAATGCCCGACAATGTGGTAGCTTCACCGTAGGAAGGCATGATGGCAGGAAGCATGGTCATGATGAAAATACCAAAACCAAAGCCCGTGGTGCGCTGCACAAAACTGGCACCAATACTCAGTAGGAAAAGTTCGATTGCTATATTATTCATTACTACTCTCTTACAAAATGCAGAAAAGTATCACACCCAACTATGGAGCATATTCAAATGCTAAAAGCGACTTCAGGACCACCCTTTCGATATAAGGGAGAAAAAGAAAGCCCGAAGTCCGATTTTACGGGGCTTCGGGCAAGTCTTTTATACTTTCTTTTGAGTTAAACCCAAAAGCAATATTTCAAAATTACATTTATCGTATTAGTCCAACCACTTTACATAGCAGAAGTCCTGACGATGAGGCAACTTATCGTTCTTAGGATACATACGAACAGCGGTCTTGAATGAACCTGCATTAACAGGCTCTATCTCTGCCTCGAAAGTAAAGTTGTTGCCTTCATGACCAACAACATTGAATGGGTAAACAGCATAAACCTGCTTGCCATCCTCTACCTGGTCCTTCAAAACTACAAGCTCCAAACCGACAGCATCGTTCAAGCCCTGCTCGTCGATGACATACTGAATCTTGTACTTCTTACCAGTCTCGATACCTTCTGCCAAAGCGTCATTCTTAGAAACAACATGGATAGAATCCCAACGCTCAGCTACAGACTCCTTCCATAGAGCTATCTCCTTAGCAAGAGCATTGTCGTTAGCACTCAACTTCTTGAAACGAGCTGCTTCCTTGTTGTAGAACTTATCATAGTAGTCGTCCAACTGACGCTTCATAGTGTAATGAGGAGCAATAGTAGCGATAGAGTTCTTTACTACCTGAATCCACTCCTTGCTGTAACCTTCCTGGCACTTGTTGTAGTACATAGGAACGATATCATTCTCCAACATGTTGTAGATAGTAGCAGCATCAAGCTGATCCTGATAACCCTGGTTCTGATATGTACGCTTCTCAGGAAGAGCCCAACCAGCACCCTCGCGGTAACCCTCTACCCACCATCCATCGAGTACAGAGAGGTTGACAACACCATTCATCTCAGCCTTCTCACCTGATGTACCAGAAGCCTCCAATGGACGTGTAGGAGTATTCATCCAAATATCAACACCTGAAACCAAACGACGAGCCAATGTCATGTCGTAGTCCTCGAGGAAGATAATCTTACCAAGGAACTCTGGACGCTGACTAATCTCGAAAATCTTCTTGATCAAACCCTGACCAGCACCATCAGCAGGGTGAGCCTTACCTGAGAAGAAGAACAATACTGGATGCTCAGGATCGTTTACAATCTTAGAAAGGCGCTCCAAGTCGGTGAAGAGCAAGTGAGCACGCTTGTAAGTAGCAAAACGACGGCAGAAACCAATCATCAGAGCATTAGGATTGATACGCTCCAAGAGAGATACAACATGTGCTGGATCACCCTGGTTCTTCAACCAAGTCTCTGTGAACTTCTCACGGATGTAAGCTACGAGCATCTTCTTCAAGGTCATACGAGTATTCCAGATTTCAGCATCTGAAACATTGTAAATGGCATGCCAGATTTCCTCGTTGCTCTGGTCGTTCATGAAGTTCTTGTCGAAATATGTATCGTAGAGCTTGCGCCACTCTGTTGCTGTCCAAGTTGGGAAGTGTACACCGTTAGTAACATAACCTACATGATTCTCCTCTGGGAAATATCCCTTCCAAATGTTTGAGAACATCTGCTGGCTTACCCAACCGTGAAGCTTGCTTACACCATTAACCTCCTGACATGTGTTGCATGCGAAAGTAGAGAGACAGAAACGCTCATTATGATCGTCAGCATTCTCACGGCCCATACCAATGAACTCATCCCAAGAAATGCCAAGACGCTGTGGATAGCCACCCATATACTTGCCGAAGAGAGCCTCGTCGAAGTAGTCATGACCTGCTGGAACTGGAGTGTGAACAGTATAGAGAGATGATGCACGTACCAACTCAAGAGCCTGGTTGAATGTCATGCCATCCTCCTCGATATAATCGCAGAGACGCTGCAAGTTGCAGAGAGCTGCATGACCCTCGTTACAGTGATAAATATCCTTCTTAATGCCCATCTTCTTCAAAGCGAGCATACCACCAATACCGAGCAAAATCTCTTGCTTCAAACGATTCTCCCAGTCACCACCATAGAGAGAGTGAGTGATAGGACGATCGAACTCAGAGTTCATCTCATTATCTGTATCAAGGAGATACAACTTGATACGACCAACATTTACCTGCCATACATAGGCATGAACCTGATAGTTGGTGTAAGGAACGTCAACAACCAAAGGATTGCCATTCTCATCGTATACACGCTCAATAGGAAGAGAATTGAAGTTCTGAGCATCGTAGTTAGCAATCTGCTGACCATCCATGCTCAAAGACTGCTTGAAATATCCAAATCTGTAAAGGAAACCTACAGCACAGAGATTCACATTACTGTCTGATGCCTCTTTCAGATAGTCACCAGCCAACATACCAAGACCACCAGAATAAATCTTCAATACTTGGTTCAAACCATACTCCATACAGAAGTAAGCTACAGAAGGACGCTTTGCATTGGGCTTTACATCCATGTAATCACGGAAAAGCTTATAAACCTTCTTAACCTTTGCCATTGTTTCTTTATCCTTAACAATAGCTTCCTTACGATCATAGCTCAAACGCTCCAAAAGTAGCACAGGGTTAGCGTTAACCTTCTCATAAAGCGCTGGATCAAGGCTCTTGAACAAGTCGCGGCCCTCATAGTTCCAAGCCCACCACATATTGTGAGCAATCTCGTCCAAGCACTTCAATTCTTTTGGTAAGCTGGACTTAACAGTAGTCTCCTTCCATTGAGGAGCATTTGCATAATCTGCCTTAATTTTCATTGTGTTTATTGTTAAAGTTTTTTAGTTACGTTCTTCTACCTTACGAAGAGCAAAGTCATAAGCATCATAATAATACTCTATAAAATGACTCCACAGAGCTTTCTTCGAAAGCTTATCTGCATTAGACCTACTCTTCTTGATTTCTGCAGGAGTGAAATTAGAATATGTAGCCACAGTATCCTTGATGGCATCAGCTACCTCAGAATAATTATAATCTGTACGGCGAATCACTTTCACACCATCCGTTATCTCGCAATAGCCACCTTTTTCACTATTTGCCCACAAGCCAAAGCCAGCCAAATCTGTTGTGATGCAAGGCACCTTGAAGGCTACTGCCTCTAAAGGGGTATATCCCCAAGGTTCATAATAAGATGGATAGATGCAAAGATCATTACCCAACACCACGTCATAGTAAGTCTTATTGACAATACCATCTTCACCAGTAAGGTAACAAGGCAAGAAAATTAACTTCACCTTGTCCTCCTTGCGATTCTGCATATTAAGGTACTTCAGCATGCCGAGCACATTGTCATGACTCATATTGTTGAGCCAATGAGTAATCTCTGGCACTTCGAGAGGTGTATCATAGTTCTTTCCGCTGTCAAGACGCGCTCTCAAGTCGGCACGTGGTTCACCCACCCAACCAGGAACATCTATAAACGCAAGAACATTCTTCTTTAACTTGTCATCTCGCAACAGACGGTTCATCGCTTCTATATATACATCGACTCCCTTGTTACGAAACTCATATCGACCACTTGTAGATACGATAAGGGTATCATCACCCAGATCAGTACCCATCAAAGCATTAGCTACATCGAGCAAACGCTGACGAGCCTCCTTACGCTTCTTGGTGAACGCTGCCGTCTTAGGCACAAAACTATTATCAAAACCATTAGGCAATACAAAATCTACTGGTTTATCTAACAATTCCTTACACTCGTTTGCTGTAATTTCACTTACAGTAGTGAAACAGTCCACATTCCATGCTGTCTGCTTCTCTATAGAATGCTTGCTCTGCATGTTAAGCTCATCAGCCATCTGATCGCCATTATAAGCAAAGAGATAATCATACAGAGGTTTGTTGTTACCAGCTATACTTCGACCAATACTGGTTGCATGAGTTGTAAAAATCGTAGCTATCTGAGGCAGATTCTGTCTCACATACAACAAGCCAAGACCAGTCATCCACTCATTACCATGATAGACCACCTTCTTGTCTTTACCAACGACATGCTTATAAAAGCTTTCAACCACAAGCGCAGCAGCATAGGAGAACATGGAGGCTTCATCATAGTCTCCATAAGCATGCAGACTATCAACCTTAAAATGTTCCCATAACTTGCCATAAAGTTCATCCTTAATGGCATAATAAGGAGTAAAATCTACTAAGATTGCGACAGGTTCACCAGGAATATTCCAGCGACCCACCTTTACCTTCAGCCCTTCTTTGGCTGCTTGCTTTTGCCAATCGGCAAATAGCGTATCATCATTTGAGAAATAAGGATTAACCTTCTTTCCCCAACAATCAGGACCAATGAAGATTAGTTGATCCTGTAGTTTTTCCTTTAAAGTCTTTGCTCTCGTAGATAGTACGGTGTAAATACCACCAACCTTGTTACATACTTCCCAGCTTGACTCAAATATATAGTCTGGAAATAATCTTTCTTTTCCCATAAAATATTAATAAACACCGCAAAGATAATTAAAAAATGACAAAAAGACGAATAAATAGAAAAAATTATGGATAAAAAGAAAGAAATTTTTGATATAAATAAATAACTTTGTCGCAGTAATTCAATATTATTATGAAAAAGAAACTCATATCCGCACTATTTTGCATGCTGAGCACTTCGTGTTTGGCTCAGATAGACAGTACCATCTTTAAAGGAACACTGACTAATAAAGAGTATAATGTATACTTAAAAATTGATTTTTACCACCAAAACATCAAGGTGCCAGGTCAAGAAATCTTTGGGGAAATGCCAGGATACTTTGGGGACTATCAAGACGGCAGGAAATGGCTCATAACTGATATAAGCATGATAACAGAACGCGAAGTCTCTCTGTCTATAATTAATGATTATGGTAGTGAAGACCTAACGGCTGAAATAATAGTGACAGATGATGGCAAATATATATTCAAACAGTTGAAAGGCAGCACTATGAAAGTAGCTCGTAACCGCAAATGGCTGAAAATACCCAAGACGCTTGAATTCGTTCGTAAATAAATCAGACATATCATCAAACACCCCTACTAAATCACCTTATTCTATTGCAAACTACCAATTCTATAAATCCCCATAACAGGATAAGCAAAAGGCAGATTCGATGAAGATATACAAC
>UMGV01053058.1_pt1 | contig 32763 bp, 21 predicted proteins | sample 1965361 | NCBI WGS metagenome assembly UMGV01 (sample SAMEA4836081, study PRJEB28245) | human gut metagenome | biome: gut microbiome; material: fecal sample | place: Denmark | collected 2008
GCGGGATAGTTGACCACACGGCTCAGGGCAGTCTCGTCGTGAGGGTTCACGCACAGGCGCAGATAGGCGATGGCATCCTTGATCTCCTTTCTCTGGTAGAAGGAGAGTCCGCCGTAGATGCGGTAAGGGATTTCCCTGCGGCGGAGTTCTTCCTCGAAACTGCGGCTCTGGCTATTGGTGCGGTACAGGATGGCCATCTCGCTGAAGGGCAGGTGCTCCTGCTGGTTGAGGCGTGTGAGATAGCGCACGATGGTGCTTGCCTCGTCGATGTCGCTGTAGGTGAAGAACACCTCGATGAGCCTCCCCTGGTGGTTGCGGCTGAATACCTGCTTGGGTATCTGGCAGCGGTTGTGCTTTATGAGGCTGCTGGCAGCATCCACGATGGTCTGGGTGGAGCGGTAGTTCTGCTCCAGCTTGAAGAGCCGCGACCCCTGGTAAGCCTCCTGGAAGTGCAGGATATTGTCTATCTCAGCCCCTCGGAAACTGTAGATGCTCTGTGCATCGTCGCCCACCACGCAGATGCGTTGGCGCCTCTGGGTCAGCTGCAGCACTATCTGATGCTGGGCGTAGTTGGTGTCCTGGTACTCGTCCACCAGTATGTAGTGGTAGATGCGCTGGTACTTGTCGGCCACCTGGGGGTGGTCATGGAAGAGCAGCCACGTCTGCAGCAGCAGGTCATCGAAGTCCATGGCGTTGGCTTGCTTGAGTCTGGCCTGGTACTCCTTATATATATGGCACACGGCAGGCATGTTGCTTGCCTGGTCGGCGTGCACGAATGATGCGGGATATTGGTCTGGCAGGAGCAGCTGGTTCTTGGCGCGGCTGATGCGTGAGAGTACTGATGCCGGCTTGTATTGCTTCTTCTCGTCGAGCTGCATGTCCTTCAGGATGCTCTTGATGAGGCTTGCGCTGTCGTTCGAATCGTAGATGGTGAAGTTGGAACTGTAGCCGATGACAGCGTGCTCAACGCGCAGGATGCGTGCAAACACGCTGTGGAAGGTGCCCATGGTGATGCGTGCGGCAGCCTGCGCACCCACCATGCCGGCTATGCGCTGCTTCATCTCGTTGGCGGCTTTATTGGTGAAGGTAAGGGCCATTATCTGCTGAGGCTCCATCCCTCCGGCGCTGAGCAGATAGGCTATCTTGGCTGTCAGCACACGTGTCTTGCCGCTGCCTGCTCCTGCGATGACGAGTGAGGGGGCATCGGTACAGCATACGGCTTCGCGCTGCTGTGGGTTCAGTTGGTCGATATATGAATGTTCCATTTGAAGGCTGGTTGTGTGACGGGGTAGGGATGGCACCCGAGGCGGAGGCTACAATACGTAGTGCAAGGTGCCGTGGATGAAGGAAAGCAGCATGGCGGCTACTATCCAGATGGCGTATCGGCGAATGCCCCATGAGAGCATGAAGCAGAATTTGCCGGCCGATGTGAAGTAGAGGTTGAGGTAGGCATAGAGTATGGCTGCAGCCTGCACGATGAGGGCGATGATGACGGGCAGACCGCTCACCAGCGGCGATGGCCACAGTCCGCCTGTGATGGCACGTAGCGGACTGCCCGGCATGATGAATGCCAGCAGGGGCAGGGAGCAGAGTGCCAGAGCCGCCGTGGCTGCTACCCACACCGAGGTATGGTTGCCGTTTCGCCTGAATATCCGGGCACATATCTCCAGCGCACCTGCTGCCGAAGCATAGACAAGCGCGCAGGCCGTGAGCGGTGTGGCTATCAGGCTGTAGAGGTGCAGGAACAACCATCGGAGCCCCTCGTCGGATATGAGCGAACGGCAAGGGTACCCAAAGGCCGACAGCATCCACGAGGCGGGCAGCACGCACACGGCCACACAGGCCAGGGCAGGTATCATCCAGCGCGCCGGACGGCTCTTAGTCCTCATCGGCTACCAGGTGGTCAACATCGAGGATATGCAGCTGGATGGCCCGCACGGCCAGCCTCACGGCGTTTACTCCATTACGTTCCTGGGGCGGGAAGAGGCGGCTGATGAGGTCGGCCTGACGCTTCTCCAGACTCTTGGTACCGAAGGGCATCTGGCGCAGCGAGGCTATCATCTCCTTGGTGTAGCCCAGTGCCAGGTGGCGCAGGAAGCGCTCGTCGTATTCGTCGATGTCATATTGCAGCATCGCGTCGGCCTGTGCCGATTCGGTACACACCACCTTGCGGAAGCGTGCGATGACCTTTTCGAGGAAAGGCTCGTTGAACACATATCGCCTGCCGTGCATGACCAGCATCACGTCGTCACGCTCCAGCAGGTTGCCTGTCTTCAGTATGATACCGTCGGCGCCTGCTGCCAGCACCTCCACCCACAGGCGCTCGTTGAGCACTTCACCCGTGAAGACAAGCACGCGTAATGACGGGTAGCGGCTCTTCAGCTGGCGGCAGATATCCACCCCCACGGTGGTAGAGCCGCCCAGTCCCAGGTCGAGCAGCACCAGTTGGGGCACTTCGGCACGCATGAGTTTCCAGAATTCGGTTTCGGTGGCAGCTGTGCCTATAATCTTGGCCTCTGGTATTTCGGAGTGGAAGATTTGCTCTGTGCCCTTGAGCTCAAGCTTCACATCCTCCACGATGATGACTTTGAATGACTCCATATATATAATGTGTGTTTCTTGTTTCTGTATATTCTCGGTTGTATGTTGCAAAGTTAACACTTTCTTCCCAACAGCGTGCAGATTATGCGAAAACCTTCTTCGGCCGGTTCGGCTATCAGCCTCAGTCCGGGATGCCCGAAGGCGGCATCGTACTCGCGCACGGCCTGACGAGCCACCAGATAGGGGAAGTTGTGTGAGGCGGGCGTGAAGAGGTGGTCCAGGCTGACACCTGCGGGCGGCGTGCCGGTGCAGGTGAAGGTCACCTGTATGCGGTCGGCCTGCTGTGTGGCTTGCATTCTCACCTGCGAGCAACAGCCTGCCAGCGGGGTGGCCAGCGAGATGAGTAGTGTGCCGATGAGCACCTCGTCGCCCAGAGCTACCAGATGGGTCTCTTCGGCGATAAAGACGGCAGGCTTTCCCTCGGACACTCTCATGCGGCTCATACGCTGGCTCACATGCTGGAAGAGCGGCTGCAGGGGAACAGGCCTGCGCAGAGGCGGGCGTTGCTCGGTCTGGTGCGAAGCCTGCTGGTACAGCAGCATGTATATCTGACGGTAGGATTCCAGCAGGTCGGCCAGCTCCTCCACCGCCTGACTGTCTCCTGTGTCTTCACTCATCGCAAGCACCATCTGGCGCGTGCGGGCAGGATAATACATGGTCTCATGCTTGATGGTGCTGAGCGAGTTGTCCAGTATCTGGTTCATCACATACAGGCGGTTTGCCTCAAACTGGTATCTCTCCAACTGCTCCTCCTGCTCTTCGTCCTCATCCTCCAGTTGCTTGGTCTGCTTCACCCATCCGCTTGTCTCCTGGAACAGACTGATGAGGGGCGGCAGGAGCGGACTGTCCTGGGGCAGCAGGGATTCGGCTTCTTTCTTGAGACTGGTGAGCCGCTCCAGCTCCTGCTGAGGCATTTGGGACAGGGAGGACTCTTCTGACTGCCCCTGCTGAGGGGCGTCGGACTGATGGGGGGAGAAGGCGGAAAAGTAGGCCAACAGGGACTGGTGGCCCGTGTGCAGCAACTGGCTCACCTGTTCGAAGTGCTTGCGGCTGCGCAGGCGGTCGCGCAGGAACAGGTGGTAAAAGAGCAGCAGGGCCAGCAGCGAGAGGATGGATACCAGCACGTAGAGCACATTGGTGTCGAAACTGATCTTCTCCATCTGGCGGCAGTAGGCCGATAGCGAAGAGTCCTGGCTGTAGAGTCGGTGCAGGCGCACGCACTCGTTGTTCTGCCAGCGGTAGTCATCCCATCGCTTGAGAGCCAGTGCCGAAATGGCCATCTCATTCCTGAGCGACACCAGCAAGGCGGTATCGGCAGGTGTGCCCATCTGTCTTATGGCTTGTTCGGCCAGCGTGTAGGCTTTCTCGTATTTGCCTTCCACATTGGCCGCATATACCGAGTCGAAGAGTTCGGCTGGCGTAGCCTGGCGTGCGCTGATACAGAGCGAGACGCCCAGCATAAGCGTGGTGCAGAGCACGCGGGGCAAACGGAACCAGAAGCGGCTTCCCTGCCCCTGCTCGCTTTCCACTCCGAAGGCGCAATGGCGGAAGAATGCAGAGGTCTTCTTGTACTTCTCGATGATGCCACGGCAGTTCATGATGCCGAATCCGAAGCCTTTTCCTTCCTTGGTTCCACCTATCTCCCTGGGGTCATACACCTTGCTGTGGTTGAGCGTGAACACATCGTCGGGTGAGAGTCCGTCGCCGGTATCCTGGATGCTTATCTCCACATATTCGTCGGTGGCAGATGCCTGGAGTGACACCCGTCCGCTGCTGGGAGTGAACTTGCGGGCGTTGTCGGCCAGCGTGTTGACCATGAACATGGTGAGTGCCTTGTCGGCTTTCACGCGCACATCGGTGGGCTGCACCTCCAGGGTGATTCCCTTCTGGCTGAAGGTGTGACTGCCCAGCGAGATGATGCGGAACACATCGGCCAGGGCAAAGGTGCTGACATGCAGGCTCAGCTGTCCGCGCTGCACCTGTATCCACTCGGTGAGCAATTCGTTGATGCGCATGATTTCCTCGGCCAACTCACCCACGTAGCGCAACCTCTCGGGCTCCACTTTTCCCTCCTGACGCATGTGCTTCACCTCAGCCCGCATGCGGTCGAGATAGGGCACGATGGCATATACGAGCGACACTTTGGCCCGTCGTTCCAGATTGCCCTGCACCAGTTCGCGGGCATGGAATTGTGCTGCCTGGCATTCCTGCTCCAGTTCCTCGAGCCGCTCCTGCCACTTCGCGGTACATTCGTCCTTGGCGCTCACAGCCTGAAGGTATTCTTCAGAGCTGCGCATATTGTTCAGACTCTGGAATCTCATGCGCGTATTGCGCTGCAGGCGGCGGGTGTAGAAGGCAAACATGCCCACCACCAGTACCACCAGGAGCGTGAGCAGAAGCAGCTTGCGGTGGATTGCATGCACCTCCTCGGCCAGGATGTCGCGGCGGGAATCCAGTTCGCGGTTCTGGCGCGACTGGTCCAGGAGGTCCAGGTAGGCGTTGCGATGCAGGTCAGACAACTCCTTGTCATCGAGCGCGCTGTAGGCCAGGCTCAGCTTCTCATGTATGTTGGCCATCCAAGGCTCCACGGTGGTGGAGTCGCGCAACTTCTGTTCCTCCACCATCGAGAGTGCAGTCTGGAAGTGGGAGAGCGCCCGTTGGGGAGCCCCTTGGACGAAGTAGATTTCTCCCAGCGTGCGGTAGGCACAGGCGGTCTGATACAGGTCCTTGTAGTCGCGGAAGAGCGTCCGGGCCTTTTCGGCCATAAGCAGGGACAGCCTGGAGGCGGGCAGAGGACTGCCGTCGGGCGAGAAGCGCGTGACCAGATAACTGTAACTCTCGGGTTCGCGTGTGCGCAGCAGTCGGGCCTGCACGCTGTCGGCCAGCATAGAGGCAAGCGACTGCAGGCAGTTGGCCTGGAAGTAGATACAGCCCGTGGAGTGTGCTGTGGTATAGGCGCCCAGCAGGTGGTGAAACTCCGCCTGCGTCACATCGGCGGCATCTCCGGTAATCAGTCCGCCGCTTCCCAACATATAGTTATAATAAATCCATTGCGTAGTGTCGCGCTCGAGAGACACTTCTGTGTCTATGCTGTGTATTTCGGCACGGGCAGCGGAATCCTGTCCCAGATAATAATAATAGGTGGAGGATACGATGTGGAGTTCGGTGAGCGCATAATGGAAGCGCTTCTGCTGCCTGGGGGTCAGGCGGTCCCTTTCCTCGAAGATGCGCGAAATGCGCCTCAGGGCATGGTTGCGGTGGCTGAAGAATGAGTAGCCGTCTCCCGTCTTCTGCGCCACCTTCATGGCCAGCACATCGGCACAAAGGAGCTCTATCTGGTCGTTGGTACAATGGTATGACTGGTTGAGCAGACGCATGCTCTTCTCGTACGCCATTTGTTGATATGCGATGTAAGCGAGGTTGCAGCGCGCTGCGGCGCCCTCTGCACCGTGCTGCGTAGCCAATCGCAGCGCGCTGCGTGCGTAGGTGAGGCTGCTGTCGATGTTGCGGTACCGCCATTGGAAGGCCAACTCATTGCAGCGTGCAGCCTCTTCCTCTGCTTCACGATGTGAGCAGGAAAGGCAGGTGCCGATGAGTATGATGCTGACCAACAGGCCAATGACTCTACCTCGCATAGGCAATGGGGGCTTTTCTTACAGCATCGACACCGTCACCACGGCGCGGATGAGTGCATAGATGACAGAGAGAGAGGCTGCAAAGGAGATGGCAGAAAAACTGGTCTTCGCATAGCCGGTGGGCGTGCGGAGTGAGCTGCTATAGTCGCTGCTGGTGGCATGGCGACCGCATATGCGTTGGCACACAAACCAGAAGAGGGTGCCGGACACAAGGCCGCAGAGTGCACCACAAAGGATATCGATGGGGAAATGGACACCCAGATAGATGCGGGTGTAGCTGGAGAGGCTTGCCCAGCAGAAGAGCAGAAGGCCGGTGGGAGCGTGACGGAACACGAGGGTGAAGAACATGGCAGCACCAAAGGTGTTGGCCGCATGGCTGGAGATGAAACCGTAAAGTCCGCCGCGATAGCCGTTTACCACATCCACCATGGCTGCTATCTCGGGGGTACGGGTGGGACGGAGCCTGTGGAAATAGGGCTTGCACAGGCTGCTCGAGAACTGGTCGGTGAAGACCACAAGCAGGATGGCCGTAAGGATGATGGTGAAGCACACGCTGGGGCGCTGGTTCTGGAAGAGCACATATATGATTCCCACCAGCAGGGGCACCCATGTGAGGGTCTGTGTGAATGTCCACATCAGACCGTCCATGAAGAGCGAGTCGCTGCCGTTGAGGGCAAGCAACAGTTCCTGGTCAAGGGTAATCAACTCTTTGAGCATAGCGTGTGCTTATGTTTGTCAGATGATTTCGAAATGCTTTTTCTCTATCCAGCCCACCTTGCCGTCGGCTATCTCTATCTCAGCCCAGTCCTTCAAGCTGCCGTCGCGAATCTCCACTCTGGTGCCTTCGTGCAGGATGAAGAGGTCATTGCCGCTGTCTGAGGGGGTGCTCTTGACAGTCACCACCGACGACATCACCACGCCGGCATCATGGCGGTTGGCCTCATGCCGCTGATACAGAGCGCAGGCGTTGCCCACGACGCAGAGCAGCAGGAGGAAAACGGAGGTGAAGAAGCCCGTCTTGCGCAGCGTGATGCTGCCGGCGATGAGGAACATTCCCATGGCTGCTATCGCCAGGATGAAGAGGGTGAGGCAGGTCCATGTCCACTGGTTCATGCTGAGCATGCTGGCCATGCGACGGAAGATGTCTATCACCACAAAGCTGTGTTTGGCCGTTATGCGGTCGATGGTCTTTTCGCGTGCCAGGCGCAAGTTGCATTCGATATTCTCGTCTGCAGGATTGAGCTTGAGCGCGCGCTCAAACCACAGCACGCTCTTGGCCATGCTGTCGAGGCGGTAATAGGTGCATCCCAGATTGTAACAGACGCTTACAGATGTTACGCTGTCGGCAATGCGGGTGTAGATTTCTGCCGCCTGCTCATACTTCTCCTGGGCAAAAGCCTTGTCGGCCTGTGCCTTCAGACTGTCGAGTGCGGCAGTTTCGTCAGCCATGCAAAGTGTGGGGAGCATCAGCAGCCCCAGCAAGAATATACCTATCTTTCTCATCTCCTTACTTGTTCTTCTTGATAGAGGCATCCAGTCTGTTGATGGTCTCTGAAGCCTCTGTGTACATCTTCTCCATCTTGGCGGCAGGCTCTCCTGGCGCAAAGCGTGCAAACTCGCACTCGGCCATCACGTCGGTGTAATTCTTCACCAGTTCGTCGGGCACGTGGTGTGCGGTCATCGCTTCAGCCACGTTGTCCTTGGTGAGGTCGCTCATCGATATGTTCAGGCGGTCGGCTGCGTAGCCCAGCAGAGCACGCATCACCTCCTCGTAGAACTGCTCGCACTGTCCCTGACGCATGAGCCTTTCGGCATTGCGCAGACGCTTGGAGGCCACCTTGCTTGCCTTGCGCTGTCCCTCTCCGCTGCGTATGATGCGCCTGCCGATGGTGAGGCTGAAGAAGGCCAGAAGCAATAGGGCAGGGTAGGCAAGCCAATAGGCACGGCTGCCAAAGGTGATGCTCCCTTCGGTGTCGGCATTTACGCCGCCCATCTTGATGTAGCGTATGTCGTTGCCCAGCACTTTCAGGTCTTCCTGCTCGGTGGATGCGGATGCCGAGCGTCCGCTTCCCTTGGCCACCTTGATGGTCATGGAGTCGGTCTGGAGCGTCTTGTAGGATTTGCTCTCAATATCGAAGTAGCTGAACTGCACGGCGGGTATCTGGAAGGTGCCGCTGTGTCGGGGAACAGCTATATAGTCATATACCTTGTTGCCCTTGGCGCCACTGGATGTGTAGGTAGCCTTGTCGGTCTCCTTCGGATCGTAGAGCTCGAAGTCCTTCGGGAAGTTGACCTTGGGTGCGGTCATCAGTTTCATGTTGCCGTATCCGCTCACCACCAGGCGAAGGGTAGTGGCATCATTGGCCTTGATTTCCTGTGGGGTGAGGCTGGCAGAGATGCTGAAATGTCCCACAGCGCCAGTGAAGTTGTCGGGCTTAGGCGTGGGCAGAGGCATGACCTCCAGTTCGCACGAAGGAGCAGTAATGGATTTCCTCACCACCTGCGTAAGGCTTCCGCCTCCAAAGAACACATCGAAGGGGTCCATACCGGTGTTCTGCACCTCAATCTGTGTGTCGAAGGTGACGCTGGGAATCTTTAGCTTGCCCGATTTCTGGGGAAAGAGCACATACTGACGCCAGATGGCGGTGCCGTAGTTGCGGCCATTCACGCGCTCATACTTGAGTGACATCTGCTGCTTGGCATCCAGTTCCTGTACGTGGAAACCGTCCAGCTGGGGGATCTCTCCGGCTATCTGCTGTATGTTGACCAGCGTGTAGAGCTTGTAGGTGAGCAATACGGCTTCCTGCTCATACACCTTTGTCTTGTTGGCCGTTACGGTCATATATAGGTCTTTTGCCCCGATGTTTGTGCCGTTGGAGGAAGATGCGCTACCACGTCGGCCGCCTTGCTGCGGCTGTGCGTTCTGGCTGTTGCCCTGATTGCTGCCGTTTCCCTGTGCCGATGCAGGCAATACCTCGATGCTGGCGGTGTTGCTCTTGATGCTCTTGCCGTCCACTTTGATGGTTCCTGCAGGCAGTTTGTGGGTACCTTCCTTGGTGGCAACCAGCACATAGGTGAAGGTCATCGTGCTGCTCCGGCTGGTCTTTCCGTTTACCATCGTGAAGCTGTTGCTACGACTGGTGCTGGGTCCATATACCACTTCGAAGCCAGGGAAATCACCCACATGGATGTCTTCCACGTCGGTGGTATTGGCCACATATTTCACGCGTATCTGCTGTCCCACCTCTGTCTGGCGGGGCGCTTCGATTTTGAACGTTACCTGTGCGATGGCCATCATGGCGCTTATCGCCGCAAGGGTGAGTGTAAACAGTATTCTCCTCATGTCGTGTGTCACCATTGTTTCTGTAGATGCTTCTGGTTGGGCTGCTGTTGTGCTTTCTGCAGACGCTCCTGCGTCTCCTTCTCATCCTGCATGGCAGCCTTGAGCATCTGTTCTGCATTCTCCTTGCTCATCTGCTGAGGGTCGGGTTGCTGCTTCTTTTCGTCTTTCTTGTCGTTCTGCTTGTCTTGCTTCTCCTTCTGCTGCTGTTGCTTGTCCTGCTGCTTCTTCTCGTCCTCTCCATTCTCGTCCTTCTGCTGGTCCTGGTTGTCTTGTCCGCCATTCTTCTTCAGTTGGTAGAGGCAGAGAGCGTAGTTGTAGCGTGTCTCCTCGGAGTGTGGGTTGTTGCGCAGAGACTGCCTGTAGCATTCGAGCGCCTTGTCGGGCTGCTTGGCGGCCTGCAGCAGAACGCCCATGTTGTGGTACATCTGTGCCAGCCGCATCTTGTTTTTCTCCAGTTTGACGGCAGTCTCATATTCCTTCATGGCATCCTTTGCCTTCGACTGCATCACCATCGCGTTTCCCAGATTGTAGTGTGCTCGGGCGTTGGCATTGTCGGCTTCGATGGACTTCTGGTACTGTACCTGTGCCTTTGAGAAGGCTGTATCGCGCATCAGACGGTTTCCCCTGCGGATATAGTCGCGGCTGTTCTGTGCGGCTGCGGGCATTGCCACAGCTGCCAGACAGAGTAAGAGTGCTGTTATCAGTCTCATGATTTCATCCTCCTGCTGAAGATTTTCGAGAAGTTGAAGCGCTGGTTCTCCCTTTCCTGTAGCATGATGTCCAGCAAGAGGAACATCAGCCCAAGGAGCACAAAGCCCTGGAACTGCTCGTCATAATCATTATACATCTGGCTCTCCATGCGTGTCTTGGCCAGACGGTTTATCTGCTCGTTCAGCTTCACCTGTGCCGAACTGCTGTTATCTACGTATATATAGGAGCCGTTGCCGGCCTTGGCTATCTCGCGGCACATGTCTTCGTTGAGTTTGGAGACCACCACGTTGCCCTCTTCGTCCAGTATGTAGTTGGAACTTCCCTGCTGTGGGATGGGTGCACCATTGGGGTCGCCTATTCCGAGCATATACACGCGCATGCCTTTCTTGGCGGCTTCCTTGGCAGCTTCCACGGCTCCTCCCTCGTTGTCCTCACCGTCTGTAATCACGAAGATGGCACGGCTCACGCCCTCCTGATTGGTGAAGCTTCGGGTGGCCAGGTCGATGGCGGCGGCGATGTCGGTACCCTGCACCGATACCATGGCAGGCGAGATGGTCTCGAGGAACATCTTTGCACTCACATAGTCGCTGGTGATGGGGAGCTGGTTGAAGGCTTGGCCGGCAAAGACCACCAGGCCTACCTTGTCGTCCTTCATGTTCTCCACCATGTTGCTTATCATCATCTTGGCTTTCTCCAGGCGGTTTGGCTTCACATCCTCAGCCATCATCGAGTTGCTCACGTCGAGCACGATAAGAGCCTCGATGCCCTGCCGCTCCTGCTTCTCCATGCGTGTGCCAAACTGCGGGCGGGCCAATGCGATGATGAAGGAAGCCAGTGCCAGTTGGCACAGCCAGAACTTCACCTCGGGCCGCCAGCGCGATACGCCCACGAAGAGTTGCTTCAGAAGGTCGGGATCACCATATTCCTTCAGTCTCCTCTTCTTGCTGTAAAGGGATAGATAGTGTGTCACGGCAAGCACTATGATGCCTGCCATGAGGTAAAGATATTGTGGATTCTCAAATCTGAACATGCTCTAATCTCCTTCTGTAAAGTTATGGAATACGTCTCAGAAGTGTCTCGCGCAGCAGAACGTCCATGCCGAGGAATATCAGCGAGAGCAACAGGAAGGGGAAGAAAGCCTCGTAACGCTTGGAATACTTCTTCACGTTCATCTTGGTCTTCTCCAGTTGGTCAATCTGGTGATACACCTCACGCAGTCTGCCTGTGTTGCCTGCACGGTAAAACTCGCCGTCTGTCTTGGCGGCTATAGCGGTCAGCGTCTTGCTGTCTATCTCCACGGGGATGTTCTGATACACGGTTTGTCCTGCCACGGTGAAGGGGTAGGGTGCTGTGCCGTTGCTGCCCACTCCGATGGTATAAACCCTTATGCCGAAGCTCTTGGCAATGTCGGCAGCTGTGTTTGGACTTATCTGTCCGCAGTTGTTGGTGCCGTCGGTGAGCAGGATGATTACCTTGCTCTTTGCCTTGCTGTCCTTCAGGCGGGTTACAGCATTGGCTATGCCCATGCCGATGGCTGTACCGTCGGAGATGAGCCCACGCTCTGCCATATCCACCCTCATGCCGTTGAGCAGATTGAGCAGTACGGCATGGTCAACCGTCATAGGGCATTGTGTATAGGCTTCACCTGCAAAGAGCGTGAGTCCGATATTGTCATTGGGACGTCCGTTGATGAACTCCACAGCCACTTGCTTGGCGGCTTCTATTCGGTTGGGCTTCAGATCTTCGGCCAGCATACTGGTGCTCACGTCCATGCAGAGCATGATGTCGATGCCCTCGATGTTCTTTGTGCTCCAGTTGTCGGTGGTCTGAGGGCGTGCCAGGGCTACTATGGCCAGGGCAAAGCATGCGAGCCGGCAAAGGAAAGGCAAGTGGATGAGCCTTTGCCTGAGCGACTTGTGGGCATGTATGAAAGGTGCTGCCGTGCTTACCGATATGCTGGGCGACTGCTTGAGATGACACAGCAGATACCAAGCCACATAGGGCATCAGCAGAAACAGCAGAATGAGATATTCTGGATTGGCAAACGTCATAGTCTTATTCTCTACCTCCTGTCTATTATTACATGAGCAGATCCGTCACACGCCACATGGCATAGGCCATCAGCGCGAGGGAGATTACAGCAAACACGGCAGCCGCTATCTGCATGCCGCGCACCTGGTTCATGCGCTTGGTGTCAGTCTCCTTGATAATCTCCGGCTCGGGCTTCGCATTCGGATCCACCTCTTGTTTTGTCTGGTTGATATACTCCACGGCTGCCACCAGATTGGCATCATTCTCATTGATGAGCGTGGTGTGTTTGGCAAACTTCACCAGGTCGGCTGTATTGAAGATGTCCCTCAACTCGCGCAGTGACTGCTCATCGTTCTCCTTCATGAGGCGGTCGATGATCTCTGCCGAGGTCATTTCCATAGCGCTGAAGCCGTATCGGCTCTGGATGTAGGTGCGTAGAGTGTTGGTCAGCAGCGTGTAGTACTCCTTGTTGTCAGTATCGGCCAGTGAGCGATCACTCTTGATGCGTTCTATCTCGCTGATAGCTACCTGGTGGGGTGGCAGCTGCTTCTTGCGCCTGATGATGCGCACTATGGGTTTGCCCTTGCGCGCACGATCATATAATATATAGGCGGCTATCAGCAGGAGCGCAAAGAGGAACGAGCTGGTAACAACTCCCCTCCAGTCTTCCCAGCTGAACTCTGGCTCCATGTAGCCATAGGGCGGGTTGAAGCGGTCCAGATGCGTGGTGTCCAGCGGTTCCACCGTGAGCACCTTCAGGGCAAGGCTCTTCGTCTGGTACTTCTTGCCATCCACTTCTATCTCGAAGGGCGGCAGATAATAGAACGAAGAGTCCCATGCCGTCACGGTGATGCTCTGTCTCACCTCCATGCGCTTGCCTTCATCAAGCAGGCTGGTGTCGGGGGAGTTGACAGACACTATCTCTACGTTGGGCATCAACTCGTCTCCCACCTTCATCTGAGGCAGCATCAGTTTCTGTCCCTTGCCGCAGGTTACGTCCAGTGTAATCCCTGTCTGCTCACCTATCATCAGCTCCAGGGAGTCAATCTTTGCGCTGACTGTCACCTGTGCGCTTGCTGGCATGATCCATGCACACAGGAGCATGAGCGCCAGCACCATCTTTGTCCTTATGGATAAATGCTTGTCCATTGTCAGTTACGTTTGGCAAAGAGAGACATCAAGGCAGCCACATAGTCACCGTCAGTCCTTACGCTCACGGCATCCACGTTGCTCCGGTTGAACGTATCAGCCAGTCTCTCCTTCTGTTTCTTCCACCATTGGGCATGTTCGCGTCGCACTTGCCTGCTGCTTGTATCGACGATGATTTCCTGCCCGGTCTCGTTGTCCTTCATCTTCATCAGGCCCACGTCGGGCAGTTCAGCCAGTCGTCGGTCATATACCTGTATGGCCACCATGTCGTGCTTGCGGTTGGCTATGGTGAGTGCTTGGCGGAAATCCTTCTTGTCGAGGAAGTCGCTCAGCAGGAATGCAGTGCATCTGCGCTTGATGGCACGCGTGAGATATTCCACAGCTCCGCTGATGTCGGTGCGCTGGCTCTCGGGTTTGAAGTCCAGGAGTTCGCGTATGATGTACAGGATGTGCTTCCTGCCCTTCTTTGGGGGGATGAATTTCTCTATCTTGTCAGAGAAGAAGATGACGCCTATCTTGTCGTTGTTCTGTATTGCCGAGAAGGCCAGAGTGGCTCCTATCTCCGTCAGCATATCACGTTTCATCTGCTTCTGTGTGCCGAAGTTGAGGCTTCCGCTCACATCCACCAGCAGCATGACGGTCAGCTCTCTCTCCTCTTCGAAGACCTTGACATAAGGCTTGTTGAAGCGCGCGGTCACGTTCCATTCTATGTCGCGTATGTCATCGCCGTACTGATATTCCCTTACCTCAGAGAATGCCATGCCGCGTCCCTTGAACGCAGAATGGTATTCTCCGGCAAAGATATTGTTGCTCAAGCCACGGGTCTTGATTTCTATCTGCCTGACGCGCTTTAGAATCTCTGATGTCTCCATCGCACTTTTCTCTTGCTTCTTGCTGTATGGCGGGTGCATCAGGGCACCTCCACCTTGTTCACTATCTTGCTTACCAGTTCCTCGCAGGTCACGTTGTTGGCCTCTGCCTCATAGGTGAGTCCGATGCGGTGACGCAGTACGTCGTGTGCCACAGCGCGCACATCCTCGGGAATCACATATCCGCGGTGCTTCAGGAATGCGTATGCGCGAGCTGCCAGAGCCAGATTGATGCTGGCACGTGGTGAACCGCCGAACTCGATGTAGTCCTGTATCTCCTTCAGTCCATACTTCTCGGGATAACGTGTGCAGAACACTATATCAGAGATGTATTGCTCGATCTTCTCATCCACATACACGCTGCGTACCACCTCGCGTGCGTTCTCCACATCCTGTGTGGTCACTACGGGCTTCACTTCAGTCTTCTCACCGCTTATGTTCTGGCGTATGATGAGCTTCTCTTCATCCTGCTTGGGGTAGTCGATGATGACCTTCAGCATGAAGCGGTCAACCTGTGCCTCGGGCAGGGGATAGGTGCCTTCCTGCTCGATGGGGTTCTGTGTGGCAAGTACCAGGAAAGGCTTGGGCAGGGCAAATGTCTCCTTGCCAATGGTCACCTGACGCTCCTGCATGGCTTCCAGCAGCGCACTCTGCACTTTGGCCGGAGCACGGTTAATCTCATCGGCCAGCACGAAGTTGGCAAATACCGGACCGCGTTCCACCACGAAGCGCTCGTCCTTCTGGCTGTAAATCATTGTGCCGATGACATCGGCGGGGAGCAGGTCGGGAGTGAACTGGATGCGGCTGAACTTGGCCTCCACCAGTTGTGCCAGTGTCTTGATGGCCTTTGTCTTGGCCAGTCCGGGTACACCCTCAAGCAGGATATGCCCGTCGCTGAGCAGTCCTATGAGCAGTGACTCCACCAGATGTTTCTGTCCCACAATCACGCGGTTCATGCCTGTCACCAGGTTTGTTACGAAGGGGCTTTGCCTCTCTATCAGTTCGTTCAGAGCACGAATATCTACTGATTCTGCCATAATGCTATGTTTTGTTATCTTTTTCTCTGTTCTAATTTGTCCACAAAAATACGGCTTTTGGCACGGATAAGCCACATGCGGAGTGCAAAAAATGGTTACTACGCATGTGGCTTAATGTTAAATGTGTTTAATGCCGGCCTGCCTCATTCTCCCTTCTCCAGCAGTTCGGGCAGTTTCACTTCGTATCCCAGGGGGATATTGTCGGGGTTGGGGAACTGGTTGAGTACCTTGATATACTCTACGATAGCCTTGTCTCCATACTCCTGACGCGCCATTCTGTAGAGGTTGTCACCGCGCTGCATGGTGCGGGTTTTGCGCACGCCCGTTATCAGATACTTTCCTCCCTCCACTTGTGGGAAGTTTTTGGCAGCATTCAGCAGTTTGCTCCTGTCAGCAGGCTTCTGCTTTGGCTGCTCCTGTCTGGCAGGTTTCTGTATTTCCGTCTCGGGTTTGCTTGCTTGGGCAGAGGCGGGAGTAGTGGCAGCCTGAGCATCCTGCTTGCTGCTCTCTGCGGGCTTCTCGCTTGGCTTCTCAACTGCCTTTTCGCTTGGAGTCTCTGTAGTTTGAGCGGGCTGTGTGGCTTCTGCTTGGGCGGCGGCAGGCGCAGGCTTCTGCTCGGGTGCAACTTCGGCAGGAATCTCCGTTCCGTCTTCGGCGGGCGGCAGACAGAGCCAGCTCATGTTTATCAGTCTCAGATAGCCGGCCATGTAGCATGACAGCATCAGCAGCAGAACCACCAGTGTGAGGAAGAGTGTGCGCCAGATGTTGTGTCCGCTATTGGGTACAACGGCAGCCTCGGCCTTTTCCGTTGGGACGGCAGGCGCAGGCACAGCATGCTTCTCCTGTGCCTCTTCGGGCTTGGCTTCTGCCTGTGGTTGGGGGGCAGTCACGATGGGAGCAACCTCCACTGGCTCCTTGCCGGCAGCCTCTTCGCTCTTCTCCTCAGCTGCAGGAGCGATAGGCTCGGGTTGCTCTGGAGTTCCGGGTTCTGGAACAATGGCTGTAGCCGGCTCCTCCTCCTGTGTCTCTGGCTCTTCTTCCTGCGCTTCGGACTCTTCCGCAGGAGCTGGAGCAATGGCTGTTTCCTCGGTGGGAGCGGCAGGAGTGGCGGGTGCAGCATAAGGCGAAGGCGCATTGCCAGCCTCGGGTTCTGCGGCAGCAGGTTCCTCTGGCTTGGCTTCGGGGGCGCTGGCAGCTGGTGCAGGTTCGGAAGAAACGGCGATGGGAGGCACCTCGTCATCAGTCTCCTCGTCGGCGTCCGATGCGGGATATTTGCGGTCGATACGCTCCATATCCTCGGCGGTAATGCCCTCGTTGAGTATTACCGTCTGGAAGTCGGCGAAAGGTTTGTTGACCAACTCCTTGAGCGCAGTGTCGGGCAGAAAGCCTATCTTGGCGTGTCCGGAGATGATGAAGCGCTCGCCTGTGTTGACGTTTACGCTCTCGCGCTCCTGCACCTCCACCATCTTGAAGGTGCCCAAAGCCTTCACCTTGACCGACTTCTCCTCCTTGATTTCCTTGCCCAGGGTGTCGAAGAATGCGCGCACAAACGCATCGGCGTCCTTGCGCTGCATACCTGTGCGTGTAGCCAGTTCGGCTGCCAGGTCTTGCCAGTTTATCTTGTTTCCTGTCATTCCTTTGTGGTTTTCTGGTTGACGCGCTCTTTCAGTGTCTGTGCAGGCTTGAATCCCACCACTATCTTTGGCGGAACCAGCATGCGCTGCTTGGTTTGCGGGTTGATGATGACGCGCTCCATCTTGCGCTTGACCTCAAACTGTCCGAAGCCCGATACCGTCACAGAGTCCTCTTCGGCCAGGTGTGCCGACAGGGTTGCCACCAGAGCAGCTGCGCACGAGGCGGTCTCCTTGGTCGAGAGACCGGTCTGTATGCTTAGTTCATTGATGAATTCCTTGTTGTTCATTAGTCTTGGTGTTGAGCGTGATAAAGTGTGCGTGCGTCAGTTGGCAGGGCCATCCACGCAATGTCCGTAGAGGTCGAAGTCGTCGGCGCTGTCTATCCTTACCCATTGGAACGAGCCTGTGGGCAATGCCAGACCTTCATCGGCATGGATGAGCACCTCGGGATCCACTTCGGGGGAGTCAAACTCGGTGCGTCCTACAAAGTAGTCGCCCTCCTGGCGGTCGATGATGACGCGCATGGTCTGTCCCACCTTGCTCTCCTGCACATCGGCGCTGATGGCCTGCTGCACACGCATGAGTTTGCTCAGGCGTGCCTCCTTGACCTCCTGTGGAATATCGTCCTGATAGTGGAGGGCGCTGTAGGTGCCTTCCTCCTCGCTGTAGGCGAATGCTCCCATACGCTCGAAGCGTGCCCACTTGACAAAGTCGATGAGCTGCTTGAAGTCCTCTTCCGTCTCGCCGGGATGGCCCACCATGAGCGTGGTGCGGATGTGTATGCCGGGCACCTCAGCGCGCAACTTCTCTATCAGCTCATAGGTCTGCTGGCTGTTGACGTGCCTGTGCATGGCGCTCAGCACGTTGTCGGCGCAGTGCTGCAGGGCGATGTCGAGATACCGGCATATATTATTATGTTCGCGCATGACGCGCAAGAGCTCCATGGGGAAGTTGGTGGGGTAGGCATAGTGCAGGCGCACCCATTCCACTCCCGGCACTTCGGCGATGGCCTCCACCAGTTGTGCGATGCGTCGCTCATGGTACAGATCCACCCCATAGTAGGTGAGTTCCTGTGCGATGACCTGGAACTCCTTCACCCCCTGCTCCACCAGCAAGCGCACCTCCTGCAGTATATCCTCCATGGGGCGGCTGCGATGGCGGCCTGTGATGATGGGAATGGCGCAATAGGAGCATCGGCGGTCGCATCCCTCTGATATCTTGAGATAGGCGTAGTGGGATGGGGTGGTGAGGTGCCTCTCATCGGCACACTCGGGGTGATACTGCTTGCCCAGTTCGGCGAGCAGTTCGGTCCAGTTGAACTTTCCATAGAAGTGGTCCACCTCGGGCAGTTCGCTCTCCAGGTCGGCCAGATAGCGTTCCGAGAGGCAGCCCATCACGTAGAGTTTCCTGAGCAGCCCTTTGCGCTTGCGCTCGCCCAGCTCCAGAATCATGTTGATGCTCTCCTCCTTGGCGTCACCTATGAAGCCGCAGGTGTTCACCACGGCTATCTCCCCTCGTGGGTCGTCGCTGTCGTGTGTCACCTTGTATCCGCTGAGTTCCAGTTGCCGCATGAGTCTCTCGCTATCCACAAGGTTCTTGCTGCATCCCAGCGTGATGATGTCTATTGTGTTCTTTCTCATTGTCTTCTGTTGTCCGTCGGCCTTTGATGGCCGTTTGGCAGCCCTTGTCCAGAGTTGCCTTTGCGCTTCTGCTGTCAGTCTGTGCGCCTTTGTTCCGGGCTTCGATGAAGCTCTTGCTGGCGTGAGGCGGCGGCAGGGTGCTTGCTGAAGTGTGGTGGGCGGGTCAGTCCTTGAAGAGTGAATCCACAAACTCCTTCCTGTCGAAGGGCTGCAGATCCTCCATACCCTCACCCAGTCCGATGTATCGCACGGGGATGTTGAACTGGTGGCTCACTCCGATGACCACGCCGCCTTTGGCCGAACCATCCAGTTTGGTGATGGCCATACCCGTCACCTCGGTGGCAGCCGTGAACTGTTTGGCCTGCTCGAAGGCGTTCTGTCCGGTGCTGCCATCGAGCACCAGCAGCACCTCGTGCGGAGCGTCGGGTATCTGCTTCTGCATCACTCGCTTTATCTTGGTGAGTTCGTCCATCAGACCCTTCTTGTTGTGCAGTCGGCCGGCGGTGTCTATCAGCACCACATCAGCATCATTGGCAATGGCGCTGGCCAGAGTGTCATAAGCTACGCTGGCGGGATCGCTGCCCATGTTCTGCTTCACCACGGGCACTCCCACGCGCTCGCCCCAGATGCAGAGCTGCTCCACGGCGGCAGCACGGAAGGTGTCGGCTGCACCCAGATACACCTTCAGGCCGGCCTTCTTGAACTGGTAGGCCAGTTTGCCTATCGTGGTGGTCTTGCCCACACCATTGACGCCCACCACCATCACCACGTAGGGTTTCTTGCCCTGTGGGATGGCAAACGAGCTCTCGTCATGCGCACCCGTTTCGGTGAGCATCTGCACTATCTCGTCGCGCAGCACGCTGTTCAGTTCGGCTGTTGTCACGTACTTGTCACGTGCCACACGCTCTTCTATGCGGTGTATGATGTCCAGTGTGGTCTCCACACCCACGTCGCTTGTCACCAGAGTCTCCTCCAGGTTGTCGAGCACTTCGTCATCCACCCGCGACTTTCCCACGATGGCACGCGAGAGTTTGCCCAGAAAACTCTGCTTTGTTTTCTCCAGCCCTTGGTCGAGCACCTCCTTTTTCTCGCGAGAAAAGAAACTAAAGATTCCCATTCTTGTATGTTTGTGTGTGTTACAAAGTGCAAAGGTAACGAAAAATATGAATATTGTGAAGAAAAAAGCACTTTCGCTCTCACTTTCCTGCTCCTTGATGGCCTGAAACGCGCAGCAGACTGCCATTTGAATGGGCTGTGAGGCGAGATTGGCAGGAGAACGTTTGGCGGTGTTTTCCTGACAGGTGGGGAGGTGAAAGAAACATTTTCGTGTTTTAGTCGCACCCTGCTGCATGTGCCATCGCAGCGTGCTGCATCCGCCATTGCAGCGCGTTGCGTTGCCCGATGCAGTACGCTGCGTTTTTCTGGACAGAATGGCGCATCTTCTCTTTTGGTGGGTTCCGAGGAGGCAAAGAGCGGATTCTGTGAATTTTCACAGCCTGGTTTTTGAATCAGAAAAAGCTCCTGGTCAGATTTCCTCGGCCTTTTCCCTCCTTTCTCTCAAAAAGGCTCAATAAGTTTGTCCTGTCCGAATATTTGGCCGCTCAGCACGTTGGTATTTCCCCAGAATTGTGTAACTTTGTATGCCTCATGCCCCTTCTGGCTTATGGAGAGGCTGCATGAGCACCATTTTCATTTCATCAAACCATACAGTCATGGCACAAAAACTTTATCAGAAAGGCAAGTTCTACATGCTGCCTATCAAGGAAATCCGAAACGAGGGAAGCGACTCGTTTTTTATTGTAAATGCTAACGACAGGGAATACGCCATCAGGCTATTCGGTTTCCAGCGGACTGACCAGGCCGTGCTGGAAATGACGGAGTTGCCGTGCATGGTGAAGGATGTGCACGGCGACAGTATTGTCTTTGTGCAGAATTTCGCCCGCATGTTTGCCGAGAAGTACATCTCGGGCAAGATATACCCCTTTGTGGTCAGGGAAGAAACGAATAGTCCGCAACCCGACACCAGGTATTATGACGTGAGGGATGCACAAGGCATTCCTTTCAGACTAAGGTGCAATAGGGAAACGCTGCTGGTGCCGGGCCAGAGGATAAGTTGTCTGGTGACAAGGCCGTCGCGCGACAGGATGCTGCTCACGTTGGAAAAGGAACAGAGCAAGGCGGCTGTCAAAAGCATCACACCCGACGAACTCTTCAGTCACGTGGGGCTGGAGGGGGCAGTGGCACGCTTCATCCTGCGCGGATTTGCACGCGAAGAACGGTTGGCCGAAGCAAGGGCTTGTTTCCGTCAGGGGCAGGCCGAATGGGTGGTGAAGGCAGTGACGGCCATCCCAGGCGTGGAGACTTGGCACAATCTGACCAATGGAAACAGAGGCCGGCTGATAGATGCACTCTACAGGATAGGGCTCTATCTGCTCGAGGATTCCGATTACCTGCTGCAGTTCAGCGAGTCGGACCGCGAGAACTATCAGCAGTGGATAGCCGACCGCGTGTCGGTGGCAGAGACCTATCGCAAGTGTCTGGCGCTGATAAAGGAAGGCCGCTGCGGCGAGGAGACCGATGCCATACTGAGGAAGATAAAGAGTTCGGGCTACATCTACCACCCTCATCGCAGGATGCAACTGCTCATCGCCATGTTCTCCATGCAGCCCGATCTGCTGGAGGAGAAGATAGACTCCATCCTCGACCTGGTGCAGGCTTGCGCCAAGGACTGGAAGCAACCGTCCTTCTATGATGCCTTCTCCAGTTTCCTGCGCTTCTATATCATGTCTAATAGAGAGAAGGCCAACCGCATAGCCATCATTGGCAACAGCCAGAGTCGCAGCCTGTTGGGCCGTATGGTGCGCTCCATCAGTTTCCTCTTGCTGATGACCGACGGCAAGGAGCCCAATGCCCAGCTCTATCGCTCGATGCTCTATCATTACCTGTCATTCATTCGTGCCAGTTCGCCGCTGGAGCGCGACAGCACGCACCGAGGATTGGCTGAGACCCTTGTGGAGCGTGCGCTCAACGCGCTGCTGCTCTCACAGGAGCGTATGCTCGACTTCAACTGGAACAGGGACTTCGGCAACACGGAGATACTGGCCTATCAGATGGCCAACAGCAAGACGGAGAGCACCACCTTCCTGACACGTTCCTATGAGGCACAAAACGTGAGGTTCACGGTGAGCGCCGACGGTATCACCATCTCGCGCACCATGGCGGCCGAAAAGGAGAGGAACATTCTGCCGCAGGGATTCCCTGGCTGGCACAACCTGCAGATATTCCTCGACTCGCCTGCCAAATACAGTATAGGTGCCCAGTGCAAGACTCTGCGCCGATGGAAAACCTACTGGAACGATGTGGAGCAGGGGCTTTTTGAGGAGCGCGCCAATGTGAAGAAGAAGAAACTGAAGAAGATAGCACCCGAGGTGGGAACAGACGTCATCGTGAGAGTGCTCTGGAAGGACGAGTCGCGCCCAAGCCGTTACTATTGCCGCATAGAGGATATGCTTTACGAGGGCGAAGGCTGGATAGACACCTATCTGAGAGGTGGCTCCACGGGCATGTTCCACTACGACCCGAAGTTTGACATCGACTCCTTTTTCGAGGACGGGCGGCCGCTGCTTTTCAGAGTGCGTGTAAATGCCCTGGGAAGTCCCAATGAAGAGCACCGGACATACACTTTCGACTGTATGTCCTATCTTGATGATATGATTAGGCAGCAGGCCGAGTATGGCGAGGAGTCAGACTGCACCATCTTCCATATTGACGAGAAAAACCACGTGTTCTGTGCCGTGTCGGAATACGGATACGGCATCTTCCTGCCTGTCACCGAGGACAATGCCAACTGTCAGGTGGGCGATTCGGTGAAGGTGAGGCTCACCGACGGCACACGTCCCAACTCGATGCAGGGCATTATAATAGGTGTGGCCGACAATTTGGTGGATGTGCGCAAGGCTGCCACCGAGGTGTTTCGCGATTATGCCGAGGAGGAACCCTATGAGGAGACAGCCGAGGAACTGGAGGAAGAGGCAATGGCGGTGTCGGAAGACCTGTTCGACATCAGCTATATGCGCGAAATCATCAATATCGTAGATCACAAGGCTGTGCTCGAGACCGACAATATCAAGGCGTTTGCCTTCCTTTCCATTGGCCACATACTCTCACGCATGACGGGTGACCAGGCTATGATGGACTATCTGGAGCAGCGTCAGCGCCTCCTGTGTGTATTGGACGATTATGGTGCCAACGGCAGGGTAGATGACGAGGAACTGCAGGTGTTGGGCAACAACAACTCTGACATGGCCGAGAAGTACCCGCTGCTGAAGCAGAGGCTCAACGAGGTGAAGATTGTCAATTGCTTTGGAATGGCAGAGCGGAACGCTTTCCTGTGGGAGATGTGCACCACCTATGAGCATGACCATATACTGGCCAGGCTGTCACGCTTGATGCTGAGTTACAATATGGCTGAGGGTTTCGGACTGCAGGAGCACCAACAGGTGATAGTGGCAAAGATAAAGAGTCTGCTCAACATCAACGTGGAACTGCCGCGCATCTACTCTTTCGGCGAGGAAGATCAGCAGACGGAGTTCAAGACCTCCATCGTCTTCCCGCCAAACAACAGCATGAGGGAGGACATCAAGCAGCAGACATTCAATATCATGAAGGTCATCTGCGGAATGGTGAATGCCTATGGCGGAACCGTCTATCTGGGGGTCAACGATACGGGTACGGCCAAAGGACTGGTTGAGGATCTGCACTACTTCGAGGATAGTACCGACAAGTATGACCTCCACATACGCAACAGCATACGCACAGCATTGGGCGACCATGTGAATGCCTCTATCGTGGTGGAGCATCCCGATGCCGGTAAGCATTACATCTATGCCATCAAGGTGACACCCAGCAAGACACCTGTGATGCTCACGCTTGACAACAAGTTCTATCTCAGAGAGGGAACATCCACTTATCCCATTGAGCAGGATCAGCTTGCCGAGATAATGGCAGAACGCAACTTTGCCCTCTACAAGACGGAAGCAAGGGATATGGAGGCGGTGGAGATACCCGAACCGGAACCGGAGAAGAAGCCCGAGGAGGCTCCCAAGATGAAGGTGCTGAGCATGCAGGGCGACACCATAGCCACCAGTTCGCTTCGCACGAATATCACCGAGAACTGGGTGGATGGATATGGAGTGGATACTGCCTGCTACGTGCGGGTGCAGAAGCAGGGCGACTGGTGTGTGCTCGACGATATCGAGTGGGAGGACGGCATCCTCACGCTGGCCATTCACGATGATGAGGCCGACGGCTATCTGGTGGTGGTCTATGATGACGGCAAGGTCAACAAGGTGCCCATGTCGCAGATTATCGACAAGACGCGAGGCAATACATATAAGATGTACGCGCATAAGCGTCCGCTCTTCATCACGCCAGCCCGCCGCGATGCAGCTTTGCTCACTGCCTATGAGGACGACAAGGGCAGACAGTTTCTCCGCCTCGACGACCTTTCCAAGATGGAAGACGGAAAGATGCTCGCCGCCGGCAATATGCTCACCGATGTGGAGTTCAGCAGGCTCTTCTACTGCGAGATAGTCTCCCAGGAGTTCCATGACGACCTCCATCGCATGCACAACCTCAAGCGAAACTCGCTCGGTCAACAGGCTCTCACCAGTTACGGCACCAAGGAGCAAACTGTCCTGCAGCGCATCGGCATCGAACTGTAAAACAGGTAACCGTCCGACAGGCTCCCTAATGGGAATACCCGTCGGACGGTCGTCCGAAATCGCTTATGCTCAGTTGCGGATGCTATTCTTTCTCTGCCGGGATGTGCGTAGGATGGTCGTTCGAAATCGCTTATATTCGGCTGTGGATGTTATTCTATCTCTGCTGGGATGTGCGTAGGACGGTCGTTCGAACCACCTCATATTACATTTTGCGCAGACCATGAAAGGGTTTGTGACAGAGGAGTACGGATTTTATTCCATCGGCAGCATGCGGCTTGCGGAAGGCTTGTATCTTTCTTGCCGTCAGTTACTTCCTCGAAGTGATATGGAAGCAACGCTGTTTGCGCTCGTATTTCACGTAGCAGTAGCCCTCGTTGCGCAGCTGTTTCAGTACCGTTCCCAATGCCTTTGCCAGTTGCTTCTCGCTTGCCGACTTCCCGAAAAGAGACTGGCGGTCATATCGCACATAGGTAATGTCAAAGGTAGTGCCATACTGATGGGCAGAGTTCTCTGAGGCATTCCCATTTACCTTACGAAGCCGTTTGGCATCCTCGCCAGTACGCAGAACCGAGGTTACGATGATGCGATGCTTCTCAAACCCTTGCTCTTTCAACTCCTTTTGAAAACGAGTGCCGATGTCAGAAAGCAACTCTGCTGTTGATTTCGTAAGGTAAGGCACCGAATGTGTCAGGCGTTCAACCATATACTCATCACAGCTCTCAATCTTCACCAGCTTATCCGTCTTCAGTTCGTCGCGGCTGCTCACAGGCTTGATGCCATTCTTTTGGGCTGCCGTAAGATGAGTGCTGTTGACATCCCCAAAGCGGTATTCATTATCAACTATTTCCGCAGAAATCGCCCCAGACAACCTCCTAATCACCGATGGATAATACCGACAAAACACATGCCAAGCGCCATAAGCAACCACTGCCAACACCACCAAGCGCACCAGGAATGCCATTACCCCCGGCTTTCCAGCCCTTTTCCTACCTCTCTGTTTTTTTCTCTTCATTTCTGTTGTATATGTTTCTTGTAGAATCCTATAGCAGCCCAATTACCTTCTCAGTCCGCTTCTCCCTTGTTAGTGCTCAATTTTGGGCATAGTCCTTTATATAGGCACTTTTGCAAGTGCTTACATATTGAAATGTTAAAAAAATCACTTGTTTATTAACTATTGGCATATTGCCAATCCGATGCTGTCCGATCGCATACTGAAAAAATCCCTGCAACCGTTAAATATTTTGGTAAAAACTTACCAAGATACTCCCATGCAGAGCGGCCCTGCATCTTGACTGTACTGATGATGCTATGATAAGTGGCAGCCATCTCCGCCACCTCGTCACTGCCAAAGTGTAATCAAAAATCGGGCGCGAGATTGATTCCCGTGCCAGAAGCACTTGCTTTTGTTCTATGATATGTTGCAGTTCGTTCATCCGAAATACCCTGATTTTTAACTACAAAGATAGTGAAAATACACGAGAAAAGCAAATGAACAAACAATATAATTATCTTATTTTCAACATTTTGACTATCGGGTTTTCCAACAGTAAAACGACATCTTCCCAGTCTATCCTATAGACTAGTTCATTGCCCTCGCAATCCACTTTCATAAACTGATGACCTGAGACGAACCTCTTTTCAAACAGGCTATATGAACGGTTGTCGTATGTGAACATTCTTACTATACGACGATTGCGGGACATGATTATAAACACATCACTATCATTCGGTTCATGCTGAAGCTGCTCACGTATGATTGACAGTACACGACTGTGTTTGCATCTCATATCGGTGAAGTCACGAAGGTAATAGAACCAGTTCAATCCTGTTACACTCAGCATAGACCCTCCAGTTTCCCTATCAGCTGCTTCAGTTCCTGATAGCTTAGATTCTTCTGGGAGATATGCAGCCCATTGGTCATGTGCAACTCCACAAGTATACGAACACAAGGAGACTTCGTTTCCGCAGATTGATGCTCTTGTGGACGGCCTTCAGCATTCGGAGCTTCTTGAGTCGAGGTCGGAAGTCCATCCACCTTTACTTCCACTATCTTGCTGCGTGTATCCTTGTACCATTTGCAGAATATTTTATAAGGCACCTTGTTACATGAACAGAAATGTTCAATAGAGATGCCCTTTGGCATCGCCTCCGTCTGGTATTGGAAATAGAATCTTTCCAAATCTTCACTGCTGTACATAAATTTGCATTTTAGTTACAGCCGCAAAGATACTTCTTTCTAAATTAAGCCCTAATTTGAGTGCTTACATCCGTAGTGGGTGATGCGTCTTTTTGTTTATTAGGGCTTTATTCTATCATAAACCTATGCTCAAGAGCATTGACTTTCTCTTTTTTAGCAGGTATATATATGTACCTTTCTGATTTTAATTTCTCTAGATACGCTCTAACCATTGGCTTGATTGTTGGATACTCAAGTAGATTCTTATCTGCGATAATAATAGTATGCTCTTTTGCGCGGCTGGTTGCAACGTTAAATAGATGAGGTTCAAGAGTCCTAATGTATGATGTATTAGGCACGAAGAACAAGGTTACATCTGTAGTTAAGCCTTGTATTCTTGCGACTGTATCTATGATAACATTATCAAGAGTACCTACATTCTGGGTAATTGCTTTTTGAAGGGCACGTGTGGTATTTCTCATACATGTTAAAACCGCAATGTCCTTGTCTTTAGCATCATTATGAATACTTCCAACAATGTAGGCAGCTAGCATAATAGCAAACTGAGGAGTATACTCTCCAGATGGCATATCAGTTAGGACTAAGGTTGGTCCACCTTCATCAAAAAGAATTTTTTGCATTGATGGCATCCCCGTAAAAGTGTCAGATTTATGCGTCTTCAGTGTTCCATTATAAAAGATACCCGTGTAGTCAGCCGCTCTTTGTCCAAATCTGTATGTGTTAGTTAATTGATAAATTGGAGAAGAACTACAGTCTGCCAATAATTGAAGACCGTTTATCATATCTCCATAATTACATATCTTCACCCTATCTCCATTCAAAGCAACAATAGGTGATAACTGGTGAATATCGCCAACCCAAAGATTATGTTTGCCCATCTTCTTACTTGCAGCAAACATTGCCAAAAGTGCTTGGCTTGCTTCGTCCATTATGACAAAGTCAAAAGGAGTCTCCAAAGATAGATCAGCAGCAAACCCACTAGTAATATAGTAAGTTGAAAGAACAATCGCAGAAGGTATGGGAGCGATGTGCTTTATAGGTTCCAATTTTGACATCTCTCGATGTTCATCCGTCGTGATGTTGGTCTTGAAGACTTTTCCTTCTTCGAGAAGTGATGCTACGGCTGTTTTTTCAGCTATTTCCATTAATGCACGGTTTGTTAAGGCTGTTACAAGCACAGAAAGCCCCTCCTTACAAAGTCTTGCACATAACTCAGCAATCATGTATGTCTTGCCTGTTCCAGGAGGGCCTTGCAAAATCATTGTATCAGTCAGGCCTAGCTGTGTGTAGACAAAACTAGCAACATTATCATGATTGATTAGTGTTGGTGTCCAATTCTTAGGGGTGTATGCACGGTCTAAAACGGAAGAAACCGAAGCACTTATTTTATCTTCAACAACTCTTTGCAGGTTCATTACATAATCTATCGGAGGACGTTGAGGACCAAATGTGAGGATTATTCCTGGTGTATCTTTTATATATTCTGCGAAATCGAGGCTAACTTTACTAAAACCTACTAACGAAAAGTTTTTATCATTTGTTGATGAATGCCAAACGCACACAGCCTCAGATGAATTGTATCTCTGCTTATACAAGTCGCGGTAGGTTAACTCCCCCCAATTCCTGTAGCTTTGTAAGTTAGTGGGAAGCACCATGCACAACAAGAACTCCCCTTTTCTTGGTAAAGACCTAGTATTGGGGAATTTCATAATCATTTCTCCGTCCTTGAAAGTAATGAACTGAGCCACAAACATCTCCTCGCTATTTTGTAGCAAGGAGATGGCTGTTGTTAAAAACTTTTTATTGAATTCCTCTGTTTCTGCTTTTAACTCATCCTCGAGGAATTGCCAGTGATTACGTCTGTCAATATACATACTAACTACATTATATCTTCAAGACCTGCACCTTTTGTTGGAGATTCCATGTCGTTTGCTGGCCAATCATGTATATCTCGCATTGTTTCATTGGACTCTGTTGATTGCAACGCAAGAGAATAGGTAGTGTTGCTACTCTCCAGCAAAGGAATACTATTACCAAAATTATATAGTTTCGCCAAAGCAGGAGCGTTAGTGTCACATATATTTTTGATTGAACCTATGCACTCTTTAAGTTTGTCTGGCATGAAGTTAAAGGCCACTGGTTCATTGAAATTTCTAGGCATGTTATTGCCAAACTCAAAACCAATATATGCGTATTCTTTACCTACTGTTGCTAGAGTCAATAATTTAGCTTGATCAACATGAGAAAGGTTAGCTCCGATAGATATATCAAAATTTCTAATTGGGAGCGCGTACAATGGAATGCATTGCAAACCTGTAACAGTTTTAACCCAAAGCATAGATCCAGACTTGCTTAATAGTTGCCAATCATACCAGTTTAAGTCGAAATAACGATACTGAGGCCCCTTGTAGCTATGTACAACCAATGGCAACTCATTGCCATGTCTGTCGTAAATTCCATATAGCTGGCTATAGGAATCCATGGCTATTCTTTCTGGGTCAAACGTCATTCCTAATCCTTCACGCTCGTTGAGTTCTCTAAATAAGTTGACAACATCCATCTTGGCTTCCGAAACATACGCAACAATTTCATCAAGAGAAAGACCTGCGTATTGACGTTCTTTAACCACAAGTGATTGGAGTCCTGAACTTGTGTGTATGTTTACCTTTACAGGCTCAGGAAGTGGATTTTCAATACCAGCTTCTTCCAACTTCTTTTTGAGGATTTCGTTTTCATCCTCAATTGCCTTTTTGTCTTCTATTCCTAATTGACGCTGAAGTTCTTCATTTTGCTTTCGCAATTCTTCGTTTTCATTTGCGAGTTTTTGGTTTGTCTCAGATAAATCCTTAATTTCAGCACTATTAGCAATCACGAACTTTAGCTGGTCTTCGGTCAACTTGTTGCTGACAGTCATCATTAGTTCACGCTTTTCCTTCTTCCAGACAACATTCATAAGGATTTTTTCCTTATCTCCAAAAACTCTTGGAAACTTCTCTTCAAAAGTGCCTTTATGGTTGTCACCCCACTCTTCAATAAGCATTTGAGAGGCCTCAATGAAGTTTTCGTCCTTCCAAGTTTCGGGATTCTTATAGTATTCCGCTACTTTCTCGTCAATTAACGCATATGCGTTGTCGGAACTCAAAGACGTTTGAGGCTGAATTAGACAACGTGGATCCATCAGAATACGACAATAGTCTTCCTCCTCTTTGACAAGTAGGGAAATGATTTTTTTGATGGTATCATCTATCTTGCCTTCTTCTTTGTACAGATTATCAATTGAACAGAATTCACCCTCTTGATTAGGGAAAATTTTATCATCACTGTAACTATAGCCAGCTTTTTGGATGAAACTATAATATGCATTTAATTGGTCAAATAGATATGCCTCTCCTTTGGAACCTAATTTTTCGGTTAGGATCTCTACCTTACCAGATGCAGCAATCTTATTAGTAATCATGCAGGCGACAAAGGAATTGGCATCTTGCCATAATTCCTTTGATGAAAAATTTATAGTGTCGCTATATAGAACAATTTCAGCCCCGAGGATGTTAAATGCTGTTTTATGCAGTAAATACTGATCCTTAAAGACTTCTGTCTCCTTGTCAGAAGGAAGCAGGCTCAAAATATACAGAGCAATTTTGTCCAAAATTGACTGAGGATATTTGTAATATCTACCATTTATCTTATGTGGATATGAACTATAGTAACTACTCTGAGAGGTATACTTATCCTTTAACTCTGATGCAAAAGAAGAGATACTCTTTTCTTGATTGATAGCAAATGCTGAAGCCTCGATATCCTTATGCAAAAGAACATCTTTGTATGTGAGTGAAATCTCGTCAAACTCAGCGACCTTTAATGAGTCAGGTACTTCATTATCTTTATACAAATCCTCTTGTGCACAGAATTTGCCTCTTTGGTTAGGAAGTACCGCATAAGTATTCAGTCTGCTAATTTCTACTTTGAGAGATTTGAGAGAATCATTTAGCCATTTAGCGTCCAATCCTTCTGGAAGATTGAATAAATCTCCTAAACTCTTCAACGACTGAAGAATATAGGTTACAAGCCATGTGTCGAGTTCAGACCATGCACCAGCTAAAAGATTATTATCTTCTGCAGGGATTGCATCAGTTAATGAGAACAGAGACTTCGCAATGCCAAAGAAAGATTTTCTTTGGGAGATAAACTCTGGCTTATATTTCTCTGTGTCTGTAGGAAGTACAGAAAGTAAAGGAAGTACACTTTGTAGCTTGCTTGTTGGTGAAGCTTTATCAATTAACTCCTTCACCAATTTATTGACATCTGCGCTATAACTCTGAGAATTATACTTTGGGTCTATCACAACCGCACTTATGGAATCATGCAACAAGATTGGTTTCACATCTTTACCCAACTTTAAGAGTAAGTCAATAATAAATGCAGAAACCTTCTCCCCTTGCTTGAAATTCTCAGCATCTCTTTTCTTCAACTCGCCATTCATATTTGGGAGTAATGCATACTCCTTAAGGTAGCGTTCGTCATAGGTCTGGACATGCGTCAAGAATTTATTATACCAATCAGTAACAGTAACTCCTTCTTCGAGAGTTATGTTGTTCCAGTTGTTTTTCTCTTCAATATTCTTACACAAATCTTCAGTGTTCCAAGTATCCAAACCTTCTTTCCAGACAAATTGAGACCATTCGTGATTATCTTTAATCAACTTGTCAGGATACAAACTAGTCAGGAGACTAAAGACTTCATTTTCATTTTCATTTTTAGCCTCTTTGACAATTATACAATCAGCGAGTTTTTTATACTCTTTATTTGCAAATGGCTCAACAACAGGGTATTTCAGAAGAACATCACGATAGTTTTTGATAACATTTTCCAAGTACCATTTTGCATCAAGTTTGTCGTGTTCTTTAGCCTTCTTTAGTCCGTTTGCGAGCAGATAGAGTTTTCCGTAACTATTGGATGATAAATACGAAACCAAATTGTCATATAAGCTATAAACTTTGCTGTATATGGTTTGATTGATTCCGACTTCAGAGATATTATTGTGTTCCTCATCCCAATTTTGACCTGATAACAAAAGACTCTGTCGCTCTTCATCTGGTTCAAAATCGGGGCTGTTCAATATTATTGGTTCTTCAAGTTGGGTTTCAATACCGACTAATGGTAATACACAGAAATGCGAAGTGTTGCCAGCATGACTGACAATACAATTATCCTCATCGACCTCGATGGCTGCATTAATTCTGATTTCTCGATCTGCTCTGTATCTATCGGATAGTTCTTTGTTATATTCCTGACAGGAAGAATACAGGAATCTTCTGATGGATGTTGTTTCGCCATGTATTTCAAAAGTTGCTGACATAACATTTGGAGCAACTTCCTCGATAGGTCGTCTGATAATGCTGGTAATTTTACCATTATTATTCAATTCGATTGATGCTAATTCTTTACAAAAAAGCATTGTCTGTGCGATAAGCTTGTGAAAATTTTCGACACCAAGTTGTATTGCTCTACGCCCAGAATCTGTAGAAACATGGTAAGTAAAAGTTGTCCATTCAAACAAATCACCATAATACTTCTGTGACTTTTCCATCTTGTCGAGTCCTTCAAGAAGTTCTTTTTCGATTTGTCCATCACGGTACATCGTAACGCTAAATCCACAAAGTTCTGTTTTCTCATCGTTACTATACATATTGCTTTCTATTGTAACGACCTTCGACAGACAATGGGTTGTTAAGAAGCCAGTACCAAATCTACCTGTACTTTCCGAATTCTCCTTATCTTCGCTGTACTTATACAACAAACCAAATCGCGCATCAGAAGTAAATGGATTTCCATCGTGACGAAATCTAACGATATCACCATCTATTTCTATTCGCACGTTTATTTGGTTTCTGGTAGGGTCACCAGCAATTGTATCCTTCGCATTTTGTATAAGTTCCCAAACCCAACGTTTGCGATCTACATCGCTGGGCTGATTAAGTTGGCGCAAACGTTTTGCAACGTTGCTTATGTACATTTTACGAAGAAGTTTCTCGTAAGAACCTTTAATCACACTCGGTGGTGCGATTTCTGTTTTTATTGTGGACATAAATATTAACCTTAATAGTTGCTAATTCTTGTATCAAAAAAATTGCTATTGTAAATATGGGCTGTTATTAATTCCTTAATTCCGCAACACTATAGTTTAACATTATTT